>ERZ808252.85-NODE-85-length-101932-cov-22.040176_pt1 | contig 101932 bp, 83 predicted proteins | sample MGYA00521242_ERZ808252 | MGnify/ENA primary metagenome ERZ808252 (study PRJEB31516, sample SAMN03275581) | gut metagenome | biome: mammalia-associated habitat; material: feces | host: Papio cynocephalus | place: Kenya | collected 2012-08-07 ...
CCCCTGCCCATTCTCGTCGTTTCATACGGCCTTATTCCTCGCGAGGTTGCTCCCCTGCAGAGCCCCGTTGCGCTTCAGGCCGCAGCGCGAAGTTATATAATCCGAATCAAATTCACTTAATAATTCACCCTGCAACTTGACCTATTGAACACCTATTACTCAAAATCACCCTGCAACTTGACCTATACGCCGCTTTTTATTGTATAACACGTCTCGCTCCGATAAATCGTTTGCTGTAATATCCCCCATCCGGGTAGGTGTCATAGCATATACCTCTTTGGGCTGCATGTATAAACTTAATTGTCCCATTGTCCTTGACTTCAACAGCCATAGCGACATGTCCCACAGAGCTACCGCCACGACGCCCACCGAAGAATAATAGGTCGCCCGGACGCACTTCGTTGAGGTTGATCTGCTCTCCTTGTGTATATTGGGCTCGCGACGAAGGGCTCAAGGATATATCAAAATTTCGGAACACGAAACTGGTGAAACCTGAGCAATCAAAGGCTCTCGGACCCTTGGCTCCCGAGCGATATGGACGTCCAAGGTAATTCTTTGCATAGTCTATGATTTGGCATATCAACGAATTTCCCCCCATAGCGTTGCCGTAAGATGAAACAACTTCACGCGAAGGCTCGTCAAGATTTAAAAAAGCCGATGTGGGGTTTTCTATGTTTGATGTGAGCTGTGAGGTATAATCATCAATAACATTTTGGTCAGTCTGCATATCTGCACAAGATTCTACTGCAAGTGCTCCAAAGGGATTGACACTTACAAGCAACAATGCGGATAATGTTAATGCTATCGGTTTCATGTCTGCAGACAGGTTTATTTAAGGGTTTGAAATTTTTTCGGGTTTTACCTTTTCTTTGATGCAAAGATAGCGATTTTTTGTATAAGGTGTTTGTGCTCTTAGTTTTGTTTATAGTGTTTTTGCATCCGTTAATACTTCTACCCTATTTTCTATTTGTTGGATCGTATATGCGCTCGCCGAGGAATTGGGCAAGTTTCTTGATGCTCGCATTGGTCTCCCTGAGCTGTTGGATTAAATTAATCTGTTGCTCAAAGTTGTCGCTGCTATTACCCTGAAACTTCGCTAATTGTGCTCGTAGTAGACGCTCGTGCCCTATTAGTATTGCATATTTAAGGCTGTATAATGCTTCGGGCAGTTTTTGTGGTAGTGTATCCAGTTCGGATGGTACATGGGTCTTTTTACTGTGTATCTTGCTTAGGGCATGTTTGTTTATGGCTAATTCCCCCGCAAGGTTGCGGACCACATCATCCGGGTGTGAGAGTAGACGATCACTAAGATAGTTGCACGCAAACGTCTTGTCGAGTCTTTCTCTCAACCGTGCGGCATCAAGAGCCAAGGAACTTTCCAACCTTTGAATGTCTTGTATGTCTTTAGCTTGTTCTCTTATTCCTTGTCGACGCTTTGCTTCAAATTCTGCGACTTCGTGTTCTATAGCTTCATTATGTGATTTAGAATCTGCAGCCCAATTGCCTGCTATAGTTTTAATTGCATCCCATAGTCGGGCACACTCCTCAGTGGAAAATGCAATACCTTCAACGGCAAAGTCTTGGTATACATATTCGTATACCGATAGCGGTATGAGATTGTCCTCGGAGTCATATGCGTCGCAGAGTGTAATCATACCAAATCGTACGACATAGCGCAACAATTCTATTTCGTATGGTCGAATGAACGAGGTGTGCGTAGTTGATAAATTTGGATTTTGAACGGTAGATGGGACAGACGTCATAGATGGCTGTGTCTCTGATCCTACCTTCCCAGAATCCGTGTCTTGTGGTAAGTCTCGCGTATCGGCACTTACCGTGGCCTCGTAATGGCGTTTCTCTTCTCTGGCTGCCATCGCACGTTTCAACTGAAGAGCCAATGTTGTCTCGTCCATATCTAACGAACGGCTGCATTCTTGCAGATATATGCGGCGCGTTATCGGGTCGGGGATACATGCCACCGAGTTTATGATGTCTGTTATGACTCGCGAACGTTGCAGTGGGTCGTTTTTTGTTCCGTCAAGCAGTATACGGGTCTTGAAGCCAATGAAGTCTTGTTCGTTATCTTCAATATATTTTTCGACAAATGCCGGGCTGTTGTGCTGTGCAAAAGTGTCTGGATCATCCCCATCCGGCAGTAATAGCACTTTTATATTCAATCCCTCGGCAAGAAGAAGGTCTATGCCTCTAAGTGATGCTTTGATGCCTGCCGCATCCGAGTCGTAGATTACAGTGACGTTCTTGGTAAAGCGATGAATCAAACGTATTTGCCCCTGTGTCAGAGAAGTGCCGGATGATGCCACTACATTCGTTATGCCGGCTTGACACATGGATATTACGTCCATATATCCTTCTACAAGGAAGCATTTGTCTTTACGCACAATGGACTGCTTGGCCTGATAAAGCCCATAAAGCACTGATGACTTGTGGTAAATTTCGGACTCAGGGGAGTTGACATATTTCGCTATCTTTTTATCGGAACGCAATGTTCTTCCGCCAAAAGCTATGGGACGTCCCGAAACACTGAATATGGGGTATATTACGCGGCCTTTGAAGCGGTCGTATGTTAGATCTCGACTATTCTTGGCGCATAAACCGGTGTCTAATAATACTTGCTCCCGATAGCCTTTGGCTATTGCGGATTTTAATAGGTCGTCAGGAATGTCAAGTGCATAACCAAGATGGAAGTGCTTAATCATTTCATCGTTGACTCCGCGTTCTCTGAAGTAACTCAGGCCGATCTCTCTTCCGTTTTCAGTGTCGTGTATATTATGCTCGAAGTGTTCCAAGGCAAAGGTATTCACGGCCATCATTGATTCGCGTCTATTTTCCGCCTCTCGCTCTTCTGCTGACACTTCGTGTTCCTTGACTTCGATACCGTATTTATGGGCAAGGTATTTGAGCGCATCGTAGTATCCGATGTTCTCTATCTTCATAATGAAATTGACGGCCGAGCCTCCTTCGCCGCAGCTGAAGCATTTGCATATTCCGCGGCTGCGTGATACCGAAAATGACGGAGTCCGTTCGTTGTGGAACGGACAAAGTCCTATATAGTTGGCGCCTCGGCGTTTAAGGCTTACGAAGTCGCTAACTACATCAACAATGTCCGCTGCATCAAGTATGCGTTGTCGTGTTTCGTCGTCAATCTTTTTCATAATGCATAGCGAAATTACAAAAAAAGTCTGTATCTTTACATACGTTATATTGACAAAATCCGAGTTTCAACATAATATAAAGCCCAATTAAAGATAATATGCATCTAAAGAGACTATTAGCGGCAGCGCTTGTTTCCATTGCCATACCGATGGCCTGGTCGCAGCGTTTTGCCGTGCTGTCGGACATACATGTGACGCCCGGCAATGCCAATGATGTGCAGCTGCGACATGTCGTAGACGAAATCAATGCCGGCAATTATGATGCCGTCATCATTGACGGTGACCTAACTAATGAAGGTAGTGACGAGCAACTGGCCAACGTGAAATCAATAGTGTCTGCAATTCGCTTTCCACTGTATGTCCTGCCTGGCAACCACGAAAACAATTGGAGCCAAAGCGCAACCAAGACATTTGTAGACATATTCGGTAATGACCGATTCGTGTTTAAAGTAGACTCACTGGTAGTAGTCGGTATCAATTGCGGACCATTTATGAAGATGGGAGACGGACACATAAAGCAAGAGGATTTGCATTGGCTCAAGTCAACGCTTGACAGCTTGGTGACTCCGGGAACAAAAGTCTTGTCATTCAATCACTATCCCATACGTCAGAATGACCTTGACAACTGGCGCGATTACGCCGATATCTTGTTGCAATATCCTGTTATTGCACATATTAACGGACATTATCATCGCTGGATACGATATGATGCAGGAGACATCGAATGTGTCATGGTGCGAGCCCTGGATATGGGCAAAGGCAATTATGGGTATTCGGTTGTCGAGGTAACTCCGCAATGGACTTTCGTGTATGACAAACAGCTGGACAAAGCCCCAGTAGCACGTTTTGCTACATCTAATCGAGTAAAACATACTGCCATAAAAGAGGAACATATAGGTTTTGATAAAACAAATATACCACCTGGATATGATGTTACTCGTGTATGGACGGATAGTGCATCCATATTCACGCGTATCGGCTTCGATGCCGACAAAGCGTACTTTGCCACATCTGTCGGCAATGTCCGCGCTATAGACAAACGCAGTGGTCAATTCTGTTGGTCTGTGCGTGTTCCCGACGGAGCGTCAGTGTTTAGCCGTCCGGTGGCTCTCGGAGGCAAAAAGCATTTAGTGGCTGCCCCATACTGCAGCGGTATTCTTGTCCTGGATTCGCATACAGGGCATGTCGTGCGCAATATTGCCAGCAAGGAGGGACCTTATGTCGCTGATGGGACTTTAACACCGGATGGCAAACGTTATATACAAGGCGGATATAAGCGCATAGAGTGTCGCGAAGCGGCCAATCCGGCCAAGATAATATGGTGCTATGACTCAATATTCAACTATTGTCAAGCCGCCCCGGCAATAGACGGAGATGACGTCGTATTCGGCGCATGGGATACCAATCTGAGATGTCTTGATCTACGCACCGGACGACTACGCTGGTGCTGGAACAATGGCAAGACAGCCAATATGTTAGGGCCCGGGAATGTCGTTCCTGTTGTGACGGAGGACAAGGTATTCGTTGTGGCTCCCGACCGATATATGACGGCCTTGGATCGTAAAACCGGTAAGCAGCTGTGGCGTAACAATAACCATAAGTATCGCGAGAGCCTTGGCGTAAGTCGTGATGAATCGAGAGTATATTCCAAAACGATGGATGGCGAGTTGGTTGCAGTAGACACACGCAGCTCTGACTTCAAGGAGCTTTGGACTGTCAATATGGGGCTGGGCTATGAGCATGCACCGTGTATAGTGGCTGAGGACAGCAACGGAATCGTGTACGCCGGAAGTCGTCGTGGTATTGTGACGGCCGTCGACCCGGTTGAGCAGAAAGTCATTTGGAGTATCCCGTTGGGTGTCAGCGAAGTTAATGGCATAGATATTGACCCGTCAACAGGTTATGTGTGGGTAAGCCTTATCGAAGGTGTGGTTTTCCGAATTAACCGCAAGTAGACTAAACTACCGGGATCTTTTATCGTAAACTGGTGTCGTCCTTTGTTCGGGACGGCGCTTGTTTTATATTATAAAACAACAATGCACTCGGGTTTTGTACCCGAGTGCATTGTAACATCGCTAATGCTTAGGCCTATTAGCCTTTTATGGCTGCGATACCGGGAAGCACTTTGCCTTCAATGGCTTCAAGCAGAGCGCCACCGCCGGTAGATACATAGGATACTTTATCGGCAAGACCGAATTTGTTGATGCAAGCAACGCTATCACCACCGCCAACGAGTGAGAATGCTCCGTTCTTAGTGGCGTCTACGATGGCATCTGCTATAGCACGGCTACCGGCGGTAAAGTTGTCGAACTCAAATACGCCTGCAGGGCCATTCCACAGAATAGTCTTAGCCCCCTTGATGGCTTCTGCGAAGGCTTTGCGTGTCTCGGGTCCGGCATCAAGGCCTTCCCATCCATCGGGAATTTCCTTGACGCTGCATATCTGGGTATGGCAATCGTTGCTGAAAGCGTCACCGGCAACGCAGTCTGTGCCGAGTACCAGGTTTACTCCTTTTTCTTTGGCTTTCTTGATTATATCGAGTGCAAGATCCAGTTTATCGTTTTCACAGATAGACGAGCCTACCTTTCCACCAAGAGCCTTGGCAAAGGTATAGGTCATACCACCGCACAAGATGAGGTTGTCAACCTTGTCCATAAGGTTTTCGATAATCCCTATCTTGGTCGAGACTTTACTACCGCCCATAATCGCAGTAAAGGGACGCTTAATGTTGCTCAGGATGTTATCTACGGCCTTGACCTCCTTTTCCATAAGATAGCCCAGCATCTTGTGATCGGCGTCAAAGTAGTCTGCTATAACTGCTGTGGATGCATGGCGACGGTGTGCGGTGCCGAATGCATCGTTTACATATACGTCAGCATAGGATGCAAGGGTCTTAGCAAATGCTTTTTGACGTTCTTTCATCTCTTTCTTTGCTGCGTCGTATGCGGGATCATCTTTTTCGATGCCTACGGGTTTGCCTTCTTCTTCGGCATGGAAGCGAAGGTTCTCAAGCAGCAATACCTCGCCGGGCTTGAGTGCTGCTGCAGCTTCGCCTGCATTGGCGGCATCATCAGCAAATTTAACGTCACGGCCCAAATACTTAGCCACTACATCTATGATTTGCTTGAGCGACAGTTTGGGGTTTACTTTGCCTTTAGGCTTACCCATATGCGACATAATGATGAGCGAACCGCCATCGGCAAGAATCTTTTTCAAGGTGGGAAGAGCTCCGCGAATACGAGTGTCGTCGGTGACGTTGCCGTTTTCGTCCAGAGGCACATTGAAGTCCACACGGACAATGGCGCGCTTGCCGGCAAAGTTAAAATTGTCTATTGTCATAATCTACTGAATTTGTATGTTTAGATATATGTTGATTGTGCGTATTGTTGAATTATCTGTCTTTTCGGGGGACAAAATTAATGAAAAAATTCCATATTTGTCGCTTTTTGCTGCTTAAACGTGCGTTTGTCGTTGTGCTTATGCGTCTATAAGTCCTTTGGCCATAAGAATCTCTGCCATCTTCTGTGCGGTTTTTTGAGCCTTTGCGGCTGCCGCTTGCGCATAGTCTTCGCCATCTGACGCATATATGATGGCTCGTGAGCTATTTACTATAAGTCCACATTCGTCATTGAGCCCGTATTCACATACTTCTTCAAGGCTTCCACCTTGGGCGCCGACTCCGGGCACAAGAAGAAAATGTCGAGGAACTAATTGTCGTACAGCCTCAAAGGCTTCGGGACGCGTTGCGCCTACTACGTACATCATATTTACCGGATTACCCCATCTTAGTGAGCGCTTAAGTATCCTCTCAAAGATGAAATGTCCGTTTTTGTCTGCTATCATTTCAAAGTCTTCGGCGCTTTTGTTGGATGTCAAAGCAAGCAGTATTGTCCATTTGCCTTCATAATCCAAGAATGGCTGGACGCTGTCCTGCCCCATATAAGGGGCTACTGTGACTGCATCCGCCCGCATCTCTTCAAAGAATGCACGCGCGTACATACGCGAGGTATTGCCTATATCACCTCTTTTTGCATCAGCTATTACAAGATGGTCGGGGTAGTTGTCTTTGATATATTTGATTGTGGCGACGAGTGTCTCCCACCCTTTCAATCCAAGACATTCGTAGAATGCGGTATTTGGTTTGTAAGCAATGCAGTACGGAGCTGTCGCATCAATGATGTTCTTATTAAATGTGAGTACTGCATCTGAGTTTGTGCCAAGTACAGACGGCATAAGTTTTGGATCGGGATCAAGTCCAATGCAGAGAAATGTGCCTTTGGATTTGATCTGGTTGACAAGTTCGATGCGCTTCATTGTTGTATGTGTTTTATTATAATTCGGCCGCCTTGAGCTTTTCGGCATTTTCAGCGACTGTTAGCCTATCTATACATTCTTGGATGTCTCCATCCATAAATGCAGCAAGATTGTATATCGTGTATCCGATGCGATGGTCGGTAATACGTCCTTGTGGATAGTTGTATGTTCGTATTTTGGCCGAGCGATCTCCTGTAGATACCATAGTCTTTCGACGCGAAGCAATATCATCCATGTATTTGCGATGTTCTTTATCGTAAATAAATGTCCTTAAGCGGCTAAGTGCTCGCTCTTTGTTCTTGGGCTGATCGCGCGTCTCGGTGCATTCTATCATAATTTCCTCTGTTTCGCCCGTATTAGGGTTGCGCCACATATAGCGAAGGCGTACGCCTGATTCTACCTTATTCACGTTCTGGCCTCCGGCTCCTCCGCTACGAAATGTATCCCATTTTATTTCGCCTTCGTTGATTTCAACATCAAATGGTTCGGCTTCGGGCAATACTGCTACAGTTGCGGCAGAGGTATGCACTCGTCCTTGTGTCTCGGTGGCTGGTACTCGTTGTACGCGGTGTACGCCGCTCTCGTATTTGAGTACGCCGTACACTCCATCGCCGCTGACAGCGACTATAACTTCCTTGAAGCCTCCGGCACTGCCCTCGGTGTAGCTTGTTATGTTAAAGGACCAACCACGACGTTCGCAGAATTTGTTGTACATCTTCAGCAGATCTCCGGCAAAAAGTGCGGCTTCATCTCCTCCTGTGCCGGCTCTTATTTCGAGTATGGCATTTTTGGAGTCCTCGGGATCGGAAGGTATTAGTAGCAACTTTATTTCTTGCTCGGCGTCCGACAACTGGGCTGTGGCTTTCTCAATTTGTTCTTTGGCCATAGCACGCATGTCGTCGTCATCATCGTTATTGAGAATCTCTTTGCCGTCTGAAATGTCAGCCTGAAGTTGACGGTAACGGTCTGTCGCTTTGGTTAATGCCGACAGGTCTTTATACTCTTTGGTAAGGGTTATATATCGCTTTTGGTCTGCAATCACTTCAGGATCTGCCAAAAGTGTAGATACTTCCTGAAAGCGAGCGTCTATGCCCTCTAAGCGTTCGAGTAATGAATTCTCGGCCATTTTGGTGTATTATTGCTGGGAAATAAAGTTTGCCGATTAGTTGTCTCCATTGAATGGCGGAGGCGTGGTCTGTGAAGATGACGTTGATGGCTCGGTTGCATCGGTTGCATTGTTTTCACTATTGTCTGCGGATACGGTGCCATCGTTTTGCCCCTCTTTTTCATCCTTCTCGGAAGCGTCATCATCATTTTCTGTATTTTTGTTGAGCGCCATAATCTCGTCATTGCGCGATGTCCATTGACGCGGACCGAAAATGGCTTCTACATCGGCAGTAAAGATTACTTCTCGACTGTATAGTTCATCGGCAAGTTGACCAAGACCTTCTTTATATTGAGCCAGAATGTTCTTGGCGCGTTCATATTGTTCGTTTATGATGCGTGATACCTCGCTGTCTATGATTTGCGCGCGGCCCTCACTATAAGGTTTGGTGAATGCATAATCTTGCCCCGTCGAATCATAGTAGCTGATATTGGGGATTTTGGAACTCATGCCATATAGTGAGACATAGGAATATGCAACCTTGGTAGCTCGTTCAAGGTCATTGAGCGCACCTGTAGTTACCTGTCCTATCACCAGGTCTTCTGCGGCACGTCCGCCAAGCAGCGAGCAAATTTGATCAAGCAGTGCCTGTGCCGGCACAAGCTGACGTTCTTCCGGAACATACCATGCTGCGCCCAACGCTTTGCCGCGAGGCACTATGGTCACTTTTATTAGTGGGTCTCCATAGCGTAGATGCCATGACACAGTGGCATGCCCGGCCTCGTGTACGGCGATGCCACGCTTTTCTTCGGAGGTGGTAATCTTGTTTTTCTTTTCAAGTCCGCCTATTATTCGATCAATGGCTGCATTGAAGTCTTCGAAGCTGACAATGTTTTTGTCGTGACGTGCTGCTATGAGCGCGGCTTCGTTACATACGTTAGCGATATCTGCACCTGAAAATCCGGCTGTTTGTCGTGCAAGCAGGTCAATGTCGAGCTTTTCATCATATTTTATGTCACGCAGGTGGACCTTGAATATGGCCACACGATCATTGACATCGGGCAGATCTACATATATCTGTCGGTCAAAGCGCCCGGCTCGTAGCAGCGCCTTATCAAGGATGTCTACGCGGTTGGTTGCTGCAAGACAGATTACGCCGCTATTGCTACCAAAGCCATCCATCTCGGTAAGCAGCTGGTTGAGTGTATTCTCGCGTTCATCGTTGCTGCCCATATTGGCGTTGCGTCCGCGTGCACGGCCTACGGCATCAATCTCGTCAATGAATATGATACATGGCGCCTTTTCTTTGGCCTGTCTGAATAGATCTCGCACGCGTGATGCACCTACGCCGACAAACATCTCCACAAAATCACTACCACTCATGCTGAAGAATGGAACGTTAGCTTCTCCGGCAACGGCTTTTGCCAAAAGGGTTTTACCTGTTCCGGGAGGGCCTACCAACAGCGCACCCTTGGGTATTTTGCCGCCAAGATTGGTGTAACGTGCCGGATTTTTAAGAAATTCAACGATTTCCTCAACCTCGGTTTTGGCTTCTTGCAACCCGGCAACGTCTTGAAATGTCACCTTGTTGTCGTTATCCTTGTCGAATATCTTGGCTTTGGATTTGCCCACATTGAAGACGCTGTTGCCACCGGCGCCTCCGGCTGCGCTGCTCATGCGTCGCATAAGCAGGAACCATAATCCGACCAAGAGGATTATAGGACCGAATGTAAGCAAAATGGTGCTTAGTGCACTGGACTTGCGATATTCAATGGTCATCGACTTGGAAATCTCACCGTTAGCCTTGGCTTTGTCTATCTTGTCACTAAGTTTGTCTACATTAGGTATGACCGTAGTGACAATGGCATCTGATTTGTTTGTTGAGGTATATTGGTCTTTGAATAGCTGCTTGGCCATAGGAGCGGACAGTACGCCTTCGGCTTCGTTTTTGTCTATGTAGACGACCATCTTCGTAAAACCGCCTTTGTATAGGTAGCTCTCGAATGTCGAGTAATCCACTTCGCGGTTCATTGAATTGCCGTCAATATAGTACATGCCGAAAAGAAACATTATAATGACGGCGTACATCCAAAACATGCTGAACCCAAAGCGGTTCTTAGGTCGTTTGGCGTTAGGGCGTGACCCCATAGGTGGTATAGGCATCTTAGTGTCTTGTCGTTGTTGGAAAATTTGTGGTCTGTATTACTTTATCTCGCATCAGTCTAAGTCAGGAATATCGGTGATATTGGCATCACTCCACAATTCCTCGAGGTTGTAGCGCAGGCGTGCTTCCGGAAGAAATATATGCACAAGTGTGTCACCATAATCTATCACAATCCATTCGCTATTGGAATACCCGTCATAGTTGTAGGGCTTCGTATCGCCATGCTCAAGCACATAATCTCGCACGCTGTCTGCTATGGCACTTACTTGCGTGGGCGAACTGCCTTGGGCGATGATAAATTTGGGCGTGGCTGCCGATTCGATATGGCTCATATCTACTATGGTGATGCCGCGTCCTTTGCGCTCTTGTATTCCTTCAATAATCAGTTGATGTATATCTATATCTTGTTTCATTATCTTTTTAATGTGCTGTGTTGTGAGGTACCCATTGTACCTTAAGTCTGCGTTTTATCATACAAAGTTACGTCTTTTTTGTCAATGGGTAGTCTGTATGTTGCTATCATTGTTTTAATAAACAATAATTAAGCATAAATTAAGCATAAATTAAGCATAAATATCCCTTAAGTGCCGTTATCTACACCGAAATTACTCATATCGAAGTGTCTTGGCGGGCGAAATGCGACCGGCTACTTTTGCCGGAAGTATCAGCACACACCATGCCAAAATGGCTACGCCGACATTTATCATAAGTATCCCGGCCCAGTCAAAGGTGTAGGGTACTTTGTCTAAGTAATACATCTCGGGGTCAAGACCTATAATATGCCAGCGCTCTTGCACATAGCCGAAGCCCAATCCAACAAGATTGCCGATGATGATGCCCCACCCCACAAGACGCATGCAAATCCGGACAAAAATTGCGTCTACATATCTGCGTGTGGCGCCTATTGAGCGCAGGATACCAATAGCTTGTATTTTGTCTAAAATAATGATGAATAGACTCGAAATAAGCGTGAGACTACCAACACAGCACATTAGAATAAAGATTACGATGACATTTGTGTCCAAAAGCTCAAGCCAATTGAGGTATATTGCCCCGGTATGAGTAATATTGTCCACTATGGGTACTTCGGGCATCCCGAGATTTTGCGCATGGTCTATAAGTGCTTGCTGTAGTGCCTGAGCCTTGTTTGATACGGTTTTTTGTGACAAGCCGTTAATCTCTATTATATTGCCGGTATTCTCGCTCACTTTGTTCAGCTTCTGAAGCATCCGAAGACTACCATAGGCTACTGTATGATCGTATTCGCTAAAGCCCGAATTGTAGATGGCGGCAATCTTCATCGGCCTGGCCTTAATGGCTCTGTTTATAAAGAAACATGCTGTAATTTTGTCCCCAATATCGAGGTGCAGTCTGGATGCTGTATAGGATGATATAACGATATGGTTGTCTGTCGTAGTACCTTTTATATAGGTGGGCATGACGCCTTTGATTATGTTTTTTCGCTCAAAGGTGGTGTCGTGTGCATCATCATATCCGTAGATTATAATGGCTGCAAAATCGTCTGTGGTTTTAAGTATTGCCGGCTGCCTATATGCCAATGTGGTAGACGAGTGCGGCATAATGCTGTCAATAGTTCGGCGTAATGCGGCATCACAGGTGATTGTACTATCTGTACGTCCGGTCATATAGGAATATGCCGGTGTGATATTTATCTGGGCTTCAAAGCCTGAAAGTTTGGCTTTAATGTCGTGCTTGAAGCCGAGTGCAATCCCAAGGGTAAGTAGCATAACAGCAACGGCGCATGTCACACCGGCAATAGCGATGATGCTGCCGGTGAGAGTGCTTCGCGTTCCACCGATATGACTTAATCGGCCGGAAATCCATCTTCCGGAAGATACCTTCATGCCGGAGGTCATAACTTTTGACATTCTTCGAGCCATAGTGCCGAATTAGCATCGCTGGGCATACGCCAGTCTCCGCGTGGCGATAGGCAAACCGAGCCTACCTTGGGACCGTCAGGAAGGCAAGAGCGCTTGAACTGTTGGTTGAAAAAACGTCGTATAAATATTGTTAACCACTTCTTTATCGTAAAATCATCGTACTTGTCGCCAAGCGCTGTACGTGCCATATAGTATATACGAGAAGGACCAAATCCGTAGCGCAGTATGTAGTATAAGAAGAAGTCATGCAGCTCGTATGGCCCGACGAGGTCTTCTGTTTTTTGCGTGATATTATCGTGGCAGTCAGCCGGTATCAACTCAGGACTTATCGGGGTGTCTATGATGTCGGCGAGTACATCATACAGCTTAGTATCTCCATTATCTTGTGCCTGATGTGCGAAGGCGCTTACGAGGTGGCGCACAAGCGTCTTGGGTACACCGGCATTGACGGCATACATGGACATGTGGTCGCCGTTATATGTGGCCCATCCTAACGCTAATTCCGAGAGATCGCCTGTGCCGAGAACCATACCTCCGCATTGGTTGGCTATATCCATAAGTATTTGCGTGCGCTCGCGTGCCTGACTGTTTTCGTAGGTGATGTCCCGCATTTCGGGGTCGTGACCGATATCTTTGAAGTGCTGCATCACTGCTTCGCGTATTGAAATCTCGCGTGTCGTAATTCCGAGATGACGCATCAAGTCTATGGCGTTGTTGTATGTACGTCCTGTAGTGCCGAAACCGGGCATAGTTACGCCGATAATATCCTTTCGCTCAATACCGAGGCTATCGAAAGCATGTACTGCCACCAATAGCGCCAACGTGGAATCCAGTCCACCGGAGATGCCGATTACGAGACTACGAGTATGGGTGGCTTCCAGACGTTTGCTCAACCCGACAGACTGAATATTGATTATGTCTAAACAGCGTTTGCCTCGACTGTCTGTATCGTAAGGTACAAATGGCAGTGGCTGTATCTTGCGTATTAGTGTCTCGCCTAAATCGTCAAGGGGCTTTGCTTCTATATCTATTATGTGTATTGCGTTCGCTGTTTGTGCAGTTGCGCAATCGTGAAATGAGCCGCAGTGTATACGGTCGCGACGTATTGCGCGAATATCAATATCGGCTATTTCATAATGCGATTGACGTTGCCATCGCTGTGCTTGGGCGAGTATGCTTCCATTTTCGGCAATCATAGCGATGCCGTCAAATACAAGGTCGGTGGACGATTCACCGTATCCGCAGGAGGAGTATACGTATGCACATATACATCGCGCTGATTGCTGTTTGATCAAATCGGTAAGATATTCATATTTACCTACTAGAGTATCTGAAGCAGAAAGGTTGAAAATTACTTCTGCTCCTGCCATAGCAAGACGACTGCTTGGCGGTATTGCTGTCCAAAGGTCTTCGCATATCTCGATAGCAAAGCACACTCCATCTACTCTCAAGAGTATTGATGCTGATAATGGAACTTTTTGTCCGGCAAATTCTATTGTCGTGTCAATGTTTTGGCCTGATGTCCACCACCGTTTCTCATAGAATTCGTTGTAATTGGGTATATAAATTTTTGGAATAAGTGCTTTAAGCCTGCCATTGCAAATAACTGCGGCACAGTTGTATAGCGCGGTACATAATCTAACGGGAACTCCGACGATGATTACGCAGTTAATTGTACGCGATGCGGTTATAATGGCCCCAATTGCCGTTTCGGCGGCTTCCTGCAATACATCGTTATGAAACAGGTCTCCGCACGTGTAACTTGTAATGCATAGTTCGGGAAATGCGGCGATGCGTACATGTTTGGATGCAAGTTCGCGAGCCATAGATATAATAGCTTCTGTATTGGAACGTACATCGCCTACCGAAACAGGCGGTACCGCTGAAGCGACTCTGAAGTATCCTTGCTGAGAGGGTGTCATTTATTATATATTTATATGGTTATTCGGCCTATCGGAATTGTGAAAGGCACATTATCCCGAATTAGACCGAATAGTCGTTTTATATTCTTTATTTCTTTGAATTCTTGCTGCTTTTGGAGGTCTTTGAGGATTTGCTGCTCTTTGTAGACTTGGATGTCTTTGATGTTTTGCAAGAAGACTTGCTTGACTTACCGGATTTTGTCGATTTGGAAGTCTTGGATGATTTGCTGTTTTTGGATGTGGTCGCCGTGGATGTGTTATTGTAGTCGGCTTGAGTCTTTCCGGCCAAAGTGGTCAAGTCGTATCCGTCTTTCTTGCATTTTTTCTCCATGCGTTCGATGCGCTTTTCCAGTTGGGGATGGGAACTGAAAAGCTGATTGATCATATTGGAGCCGTTCGAAGATGTGCCTTCAAGTTGTTTCAGTTTTTTGAACGATGCAGCCATTGCGGCGGGGTTTTTGCCGTGTTTCTTCAGGAAATCGTAGCCGTAATCATCGGCGTTATTTTCCTGTTTTTGCGAATAGCGTGCGTTGACAAGGGCTTCGCCCAATTGGCCGAGTTGCGAATCTGTAAGTTGTGCCACTACGCCACCTCTTGATGCGATGCCGTCTTTAAGCGCCGAGGTCATCAATGCAGTCTGGAACGCCTTGCGCGAATCGCGGTGTGCCACGTGGCCCATTTCGTGCCCGATAACGCCTAACAATTCATTATCATCCATAGCGTCCATCAAAGCTGAGTATACGCGTACGCTACCGTCTGCACATGCAAAAGCATTGACTTCGGTAGCTTCGTAGACCTTGAAATTAAGGGGCGTTCCCTCAACATCGGTCAAGCCTTGAGTGAGCGTACGCAGGCGAATGACGTATGGCGACGTCTCGGGCAGTACTTTATTTATCGAGTCGCTATGCTGTATGTATTCGTGTACATAGGCGTTGATTTGCTCATCGCTGAGGGTGAATGCCTGTATGGCTTTTTGTGCTCCGCTAACCAGTCGCGAAAAGTCTATCTGTGCTTGGGCGGTAGGCACGGCGGCTGCAAGTATTGCGATGACTGCAATAAAATTTTTTATGGTCTTTTTCATTGTTTATGGTCGTTTATTTTGAAAAAGAATTATTTGTTCGGCGGGTTATCTCGTATACAAGACACGTGATATTCTGTGTATTAATATACAAAGTCGCGACCGAGGTATTTTTCACGTACCACGGGATTTTCGGCCAATTGGCGCGATGTGCCTTGGTAGAGTATACGGCCTTCGAATAGCAGGTAGGCACGATCTGTAATACTCAGTGTGGCGTGGGGATTGTGGTCGGTAATCAGAATGCCGATATTCTTTTCTTTAAGTTTGACGACTACGGATTGAATATCTTCGACAGCTATGGGATCGACTCCTGCAAAGGGCTCGTCAAGCATTATGAATTTCGGATCTATAGCAAGGCAACGTGCTATCTCAGTACGACGTCTTTCGCCGCCACTCAATCGACTTCCGAGGTTGTGCCTTACTTTTTGGAGATTGAATTCGTCTATAAGGCTTTCGAGCTTAGCTTTTTGGTATTCTTTGGGCTTGCCTGTCATCTCTAGTACTGCACGGATGTTGTCTTCTACACTAAGGCTGCGAAAAACCGAGGCGTCCTGCGGCAGATAGGCAATGCCGCATTGCGCACGCCTATAAACGGGATAAGAGGTGATATCGGTATCATTGAGGTATATACGCCCGGCATTGGGCCTTATCAGACCGGTGGTCATATAGAAGGTCGTTGTTTTGCCCGCTCCGTTGGGACCGAGCAGTCCGACAATCTCGCCTTTGGTGACATTTATTGACACATGGTCAACAACTGTGCGTTTGCCGTAGATCTTCACAAGGTCATCCGTACGCAGCATTGCTTCGCTGTCATCATCTTCCATCGGACTTGCCGAGTCCGCAACTATTGCTTTGTAGTCATCGCCTCGGCCTTTCTTGCCGATATGCGGAAGGACTATTTTGGGCAGCGAAAACTTGGGTACTGAAATCTTCATGTCGGATAATTTATTGTGGCGTATTGTGCGAACGGCGTAGTCGGCTTTCTATATAGTCTGTCAGCAAGTTGATGGCAACGGTGTTGCTTCCGCCTTGAGGCACAATAAGATCAGCATAACGCTTGGACGGCTCAATATGTTGCATGTGCATAGGTTTGAGCACGCCTTGGTAACGGTCAATAACCATTTGCGGTGTACGACCGCGCTGGATGCAGTCACGCGCTATGACTCGTATGAGACGATCGTCCGGGTCTGCGTCTACAAATACCTTGACGTCCATCATCTCGCGCAAGGAGGGTTCGCACAAAACCAAAATACCTTCGACTATGACAACTTCACGCGGCTCTACGTGTACCACTTCGGGCTGGCGTGTGCATGTCAGATACGAATATGTGGGCATTTCGACACTTTGGCCATGACGGAGCATATCCAAGTGCTTACGCAGCAACGGCCATTCGATGGCGGCAGGTTCGTCAAAATTGATTTTGCTGCGTTCTTCGGGCGGAATATGGCTGGAGTCTTTGTAGTATGAGTCTTGCGGCAATACTGCGACTTCACCGGGAGGAAGAGCGTTGATGATCTTATTTACGACTGTGGTCTTGCCCGAGCCGGTTCCACCGGCTATACCTATGATAAGCATATCTGTTTCAGATGATTGGGTTGTGCATACAAATTATTTGACGCCACCATAATAGACAACGCCTTACTTTTTTCAGCAAAAATACGAATAATTTTTTGATTGGAAGCTCTCTCGGCAGTCTTTTGTATACACAAATTTCCGGCCCGACAATCGTCCGAATGTGTAATCGGATGACTATCGGGCCGGCTCAAAGGTGTATCTTATTATTTATCGCTGTATTATCTACCGCCGGCTGTCGAGCGCTGTGTCTCGGCATCGGCATTGATCAGCTTGTTCACGCCTTGTTTCTGTCGTCCCCACTGGACGTTGTAGGATATACGCAGGTAAGGCATTCGCATATCCATACGCGTGTGTTTTTCATTAGTGTTATAGCGGCTGATTTGTTTCGATCCTTGGTCGTATCGTCCGAAGGGCATAATAACTCCACCGCCGAAGCTCCAGTTTTTCCAGTCGTATGAAAGCATAACGACAGAAAGGTTCTCGCCCCAAGAGATTGTTTCACCGAAAAGGTCTTGTGCCGAATGCTGGTATATGGTCGTCAGCGTGACCCCCCAGTGCGATAGCATTGCGGAAACGCTACCGCTCCAATCGTGGTTGTAGTGTGTATAACCATTGCCGCGCATACGTTCGGCACGATAGTAGATAGTTCCGTTGACCATAAACCACCCCGGAATGACGTCCACCTGCGGCGAGAAGCGTAGCAGCAGTTGTTGGAAGCCGCGACTATTCTCGTATGATGTCACCAGTCGGTCTCCGTCCCAGTACATATACGGGGCGATGGCATTGGGCGAGGTGAAGCCGTTGATATCGAACGAGCCTATGACACGCGGCAGCGTGAAATTGTAACGCAGCGACAGCATATACGAGGACGAGGTCTTCAGATCCTGATTACCGATACGCCACTGGAAGCCGTCAAGTTGTTGTGCTGCGATATTGGTCTGCATTAGCGTCGGTGCGGTCTGCCATGAGGTGAAGTTGAGGCGCAACTGATGCTTGTTGTTTATGGCATAGCTGGCTGCAAATTCGGGACGCATATTCCACGAACTATTACCCTGCCCTGTCTCGGCAAATTTGAAGGATGTGAAATTAGCTCCCATACCGGCGGTCAGCGACACTTTATTAATACGGTGGTAGTACTCGGCAAATAAGTATGCCTTGTCCTGACGCTGATGGAAGATCTCACCCTCAAGGTTGTCGTACTGCGAACGGCTGCGGCTGTATTTATAGGATGCACCGGCTGTCAAACGACCGTTGTCCCAGCGCTTGATGTAATCGGCTTCCATCGCATATCCTTGATTGCGGTCATATATATCAGTGGACACATCCGTGAGTAAGTCCCCGGAGGCTGCATCACGCTCCACATAGCTGCTGTAGGTACGTCCCATATTCCATGTTGCGTTCAAGTCCACCACAAGAGACTGGCGATGAGCAAACTTTTGTTCCAGATAAGCACCGAATGCCGGCGACGTGCCGTTGTTGCCCGTAATATCTTGCAACAAGATATTAGGACGTCCATCGCTCATTGACATCAGCCCATCATATTCATTACCGGTCTTAATGTTCCTATTTATGGCGAAGCCTACGTAGATGGTTGTTGTGTCTGGCTTTATATAGCTGTATGTCAGATTGGCACCTGCAAAACTATTATCCAACGTTCCTCCTTGAGGTCTTTCGTTGCGACTTAACGAAGTACCGTCTGCAAATGTAAAACGCTCGGTATAGTCGCGGTATATATTGATTCCGTCGGTAAGCTTGTATTCACCGCCAACTTCCCACTGCGAGCGTCCGTAATTGAGTTTGACGTTGGCATTATACTGTCCCCATCGGGTTGTCAACGCCGGCATAGCTTCCGCCATAAACGAACCTCCGGCATCAGGATTGCGCACGATGAAGTTCAACACGGCGTATGCCCCATTGTATCGCAGTCCCGGCTCGGTAATCCACTCAACGCGTTTGATGCTCTGCGGAAGTAGCGCCTTCACCTCTTTGATGGTGGCTTCGCGTCCGTTGATGCGCACCTGCACCGTCTGACCGGCTGAAGTCACCGTCCCCATTACGTCGTTGACCTCCAAAGACGGAATCATCATATTACGTAGCAGCGTCATACCGTTCTTGGAATGTTCGATGGCGCTACTACTCGGAAAATACAAGTCCATATCGGATTTGTGCACTACCTTAGGCGCTTGTATGATCACTTCTTGCAGCTCTTCAATCTGCGTGGTGTCTGCCGTTTCTTGTATTGTATCCGTCGGCACACTCTGTGCTACAGCGGGCAGGCATACTGCCGTGAGAACAAATGCCGAGAGTGCCGGTTTTATTGATTTGATAGAACTCATCATTTATATTTGTTTCGTTGTCTTATGTAGATTGTTCTTTGGATGGCCTCCGTATGTTAGACGTAACAAGGGGTCTTTTGTGACACCTGATCACAAAATTATTTTAAGCTGACGTGTCTGAAGAATATAAAAGCATATAGCATCAGCAGGTTACATCTATCCTAAAAACGCCTTATGTTTTGGCGAGTAGTTGTAATGGTTTTAAGTCCGAGCCAAAATCATCAATAATAACTCTCCTATGATTTTTCTCAAGAAGAATGCCAACGCCGAGTTATCAATATTTAACTTGCTTCTCAATTTTAGTCGGTTTTTATTCTAAATAAAATAGTGGACGTTTGCGAATTAATGAGTATTTTTGCAACGACAAGACATGATATGCCTCCGACTCTCATGCCTTCTATATAAAAAGCTGAAAATTAACACATAATACATTTATGACACACACAACAACATATATGTTCAGGCGTTGTGGAACTTTTGCCGCAAGTGCTCTTATGTGTATGGCTATAGCCGTTGATGTTCCGGCACAACGGCTCACCATACTGCACACCAACGATACTCATTCGCACATTGACCCCGATGACAATAATCTTGGAGGTATTTTGCGACGTAAAGTAGTTATAGATAGTGTGCGCGCCTGTGACCCTTATGTAAGTGTTGTCGATGCCGGTGACGTCGTTCAGGGAACACTTTATTTCAATTTGTACAAGGGTGAGGTCGAAAACTCGTTGATGAACACTTTGGGATACGATATACGTATTTTAGGTAACCACGAGTTCGATAACGGCTCGGAGCAACTGGCCGAGAATCTTCGCGGAAGCCATGCTACGCTACTGTCCACCAATTATGATTTCAGCGGTCCTCTCGCCGGGATGTTCCAACGATATCGCATCGACACCATAGGCGAAAAACGTGTGGGATATATTGCGCTCAATCTCAACCCCAAAGGTATGATTATGGAGGGTAGCTACGATGGAGTACGCTATCGTGACATTATCAGCAGTGCCAATGCCGCCGCTGCCTATCTGAAATATGTAGAAAGCGTGGATGCAGTCATCGCCATCACTCATATAGGATATAACCCCGATGGTGAAGGTACTATCGGAGATGTGGCTCTTGCCAAAGCATCCAAAGATATTGATGTTATCATAGGCGGTCATAGTCACGATGTCATCGACCCGGCGCACCCTAAAGCCGGAATGCCGTGGCGCATTGCCAATGCCAACGGCGACAGCGTCTTGGTCGCTCAGACAGGTCGATACGGAGTTTATGTCGGTCGTATTGTCCTCAACTTGTCGGACAATAATAGCACCGAATATTCGCTTATTCCGATTGACGCTCGCCTTGACAACCGAGTTGACCGCGAACTTGACAAGAGTCTCAAGCCTTATCGTCATGGTGTAGATTCGCTGATGCACGTACCTACCGGTCGCCAAGCTGCCATAGACATGCCTGCCGATGGACCACAGCTATTGAACTTTGTTTCGGATTTCATTTATAATCGAGGCAATAAGTTGCTATCAGCCAATAAACTTGCGAAGGCAGACTTTGCGATAATAAATAAGGGCGGCATACGTCATAATATGGCTAAAGGTGAAATTACTGAAGGCGGATTGATTACAATGATGCCTTTCACCAATTACATACAAGTGGTTGATATCAAGGGCTCGGATCTGATGTCTGTATTCGATGTCATGGCATCAACCAATGGCAACGGCATCAGTAAAGGCGTTGATGTGGCGTTCGATCCGCAGACAAAGAAAACCGTGTCGGCCAAACTCCACGGCAACGATATTGACCCTAACAAAACTTATCGCATTGTTACAATCAACTATCTTGTCGGAGGCGGTGACTATATGACCGGTTTTACACGCAGCACGGTTGTCGCTTCTTCAAAGGATAAAGTGTATGATGAGTTGGTGGATTATGTACGTAACGACAAGTCTCTACCCCATCGCTTGAATCCGGACAAAACAGTCCGTATGCATCCTGTCAAATAAAATTTTTAACCAGAATACGACAAAATTCAGCCGTCATCGTTCACAATGCCTTGTGCATCGACTGTGACGGCTGAAGTAAACAGTAACGATATGGCCATATCTCGTTTCCTTACAACCTCAACAACTACACTGCTAACCTTCGTTGCATCTGTATGCATTGTATCCGCGCCGATATTTACACCGGCCACTCACACAGTTTCCAAATACAAGGTAAACATCGCAGCCCGAGCGGATGAAGCGGAATGCAATCGCTGGGTTGATTCGGTATACAAATCACTGTCTCCACGCCAAAGAGTTGCACAATTGTTTTTCCCCAAAGTTGTACCTACACGCGGGGACGTATCACGTGCATCACTACGGTCTTTAGTCAAAGACAACGAAGTCGGCGGACTGATCTTTACTGAGGGTTTTATCGACCAATATGCAGATATGACGAATTACGCTCAGGCTCAGGCACGCGTTCCGTTATTGATGACCTTTGACGGTGAATGGGGTCTACGTATGCGTATACCCAAGACCCCGCGCTTCCCTCACAATATGGCACTGGGAGCTATACACAACGGCGAGACTCTGATGTATGAATATGGTCGAGAAATGGCTCGAGAATGTCAAATTATGGGTATACACGTCAATTTTGCACCTGTAGCCGACGTTAACTCAAACCCCAACAACCCGGTGATTTCGTATCGCTCATTTGGCGAAGATCCTCAAAAGGTCGCCGCACTCGTCTGCGCCTATTCGCGCGGGCTGGAGGACGGCGGCGTACAGGCTGTAGCCAAGCACTTCCCGGGACATGGCGACACTAACAGCGACTCGCACAAGACTTTACCGACACTGACGCGCACAAAGCATCAGATGGAACAGGTGGAACTGGTACCTTTCCGTCGCTTTATTGCCGAGGGCCATAGCGGTATTATGACAGCACACCTTGCTGCAACCGCTTATGACAAAAGCGGGACTCCGGCTTCGTTGTCGCGCAAAATTACAACCGGGTTGCTGCGTGATGCATTAGGCTTTGACGGCCTGGTTTACACAGACGCGCTTGGTATGAAGGGCGCAACAGAGGCAGTCGCCAATCCTTGCGTGGCCGCATTGCGTGCCGGAGCAGACGTGCTTTTGTGCCCAGCAAATACAGCTAAGGATATCGATGCAGTAATGGCAGCCATCGCTTCCGGCAATATCTCGGCCAAAGAAGTGGAGACTCATTGCCGTAGGGTACTTCGATACAAGTACTACCTCGGGCTGGCCAACTACCATCCTATAGACTGCAATAATCTTCAGGAGCGCATCAACAGCATCGGTGCAGCCGATTTACTGCGCCGCCTTGCCGAGGGCGCAATCACTGTCATACGCAACGAGCACAATGTCCTGCCTTTGCGTCATCTTGAGAAAAAGAGCATTGCAATCGTGAGCATCGGCGCCGATGTCTCAAATGAATTCAGCAACACCTGTCGCCGATATGCCCCCGTGGATTTATATACATCTCGTGCCGGGGCTTTCAGCGCAACTGATATTTCTGCTATATGTAAGCACAATACTGTTATTGTCGGCATATTCAACGACAAGGGGTCATCGCGTCAAGCCCTGAATACATTATCTAAGGCAATCAAGGCCAAAGGCGCGAGCAAGAGTTCGCTCATCGAAGCGTTTTTTGTCAACCCTTACAAAATGTCACGTCTCAAAGGAGGCGCTTTGGAACATGAACAATCGTTGGTATTGGCATACGATGACACTCCCGAATTGCGTCGTGCTGCTGCCGAAGCCGTCTTTGGCGGCATAGAAGTCTCCGGCACTTTGCCTGTCAATCTGCACGGCATAGCCAAGATGGGTACCGGTCATCACCTGCATAAGACTCGTTTGGGCTATTCATCTCCTCAGGCTCATGGAATGAATGCTGCACTTACCGACAGCATTGATGCTATAGTCGGCGAGGCCTTGGCTTCAGGCGCTTTCCCCGGATGTCAAGTTGTAATAGGTCGTGGCGGTGATATCGTGGTTGACCGCTCGTACGGACACCTCACTGCCGGTGGCGATAAGGTGACACCTTTCACTATGTACGACCTCGCATCTGTCAGCAAGGCTATGGGCACCCTTCCGGGTATTATGGCTGCCGTGGATCATGGGAAAATAGATGTAGATGACAAGGCATCACAGTATATCCCGGCTTTGGCTGCACGTATGGACGGAAAGCAGGATATCACCATACGCCAATTGCTGTATCATGAGAGCGGAATGCCGGCGGCACTTAATATGTTTGATATGATGATGGACACGACTACATACGTGCGACCATTGCTGGTACACCGAAAGGATAGCCTGCATACTATAGCTGTACAACGCGGCCTATATGGCGCCACCACAGCAAAACTACGCCAAGACATTACCTCTCCCATATGTACGGCACAAATGAATATCGCTGCGGCCGATGGTATATATGTCGGACAATGCACCTACGACAGCGTGATGCAGCGCATTTACGATATATCGCTACGAGCCTCCAAGCGTTACAACTACTCATGCCTCAATTTTGCACTACTCATGGATGCTGAACAGCGGGCTACTGCGACACCGCATCAGCAATGGTGCCGCGCTCATCTTTGGGCACCTCTTGGTATGACGACAATGTGCTATCGACCGTTAGTTGAGCATCCTCGCTCTCAGATTGCACCTACCGAAAAAGACACTTACCTGCGCCGTCAGATCATTTGGGGATATGTGCACGATGAAATGGCAGATTTCAGCGGCGGCGTGCAAGGCAATGCCGGCCTTTTTGCAAATGCGGATGACCTTGCCAAGATGTGCCAAATGTGGCTTAACGGCGGCGTGTATGGCGGCGATAGGATTCTATCTGAACGTACTGTCAAACTATTTACAACCGACCAAAGCCCCACATGCCGCCGAGGTCTGGGATTTGACAAACCGGACACAACCAATCCGGATAACTCGCCCACTTGTGACGAAGCTACTGCCGAGACTTTCGGTCACCTTGGCTTTACGGGTACTGTGTTTTGGGTAGACCCGGCCAATGATATGTTTTTTATCTTCCTATGCAATCGCGTCAACCCCACACGCGACAACGATGCCTTCAATGCTTGCAGCATCCGTCCACGTCTGTTCAGCCAAGTATATCGAGCTTTGAAGGACGTCAACGACGCGTTGCCGCAGGAGTGAAAAATGCTATTAATCAATACAAGAACTGATAGTTCATACTTTATGTAAAGACTATAATATAAAGCCGACACTACATACAATTTCTTAAAGTCACTACACATTATGAAGTTCAATGCTTTAATCATCGTCCTGGGTGGCATCCTCGTTTCGGGGTTGGCGTCATGTACCGACCGCTGTGCCACCGAAGGTCAACCGGAGACAGGCCTTGCATTTACGACCTTCCAGCGCAGCGCCACTTATTCGCTCGTGGGTTCCGCAGCCGATTTTCTCTGCGACAAGGATGTTCAATTCTATGACTCGGTAAGTATCGTGATGCCTCTGCGTATCGCATCGGCTGACATTACGGCTTTGTGCGACAGCATCTGCGCATACGCCTTTGACGCAAAGGCTGGCACACCCATTATAGGAGCTGCTGCCGCTTGGATGCGTACACGTCCGTCTGAAGGCGGATACAAAGCCGTACCGGCTTCCGCCGAAGATGCCACAGCACTTGGTGAAGCCAGTGTCAATGGTTTTGTGCATACATTGACGCCATCGTTGCTGGTCTACTGTGTACGTTCCGAATCTCTCGAGCCGGGCGCCGCTCACGGTATGAATTCAACACGATACATCAATTTCGGCTATTCATCGGATTCGTCATTACAGGGTATCATCACGCTCAATGACTTATTCTCAGCTGACGGGCTGAAGGAAATGCCGCGCCTTATAGGCGACCGCGCTAGTGAGCTTTTCAGCGCCATAGGTCCCACTGATGTCGAGGGCTTGCCCGAAAACGGCAACTTCTATATCAATTCCTTGGGCGAGATAATCTTCTCATACCAACCCTATGAAATTGCTTCTTATGCACAGGGTAATATCGAGATTGCCTTTGAGCCATACGAACTCGTAGACCTTCTATCACCCAAGGGTATCGCTTATTTCGGCCTCGAAGACCTTAATGATTGATGACCTCTGTGGCACTTAACAATATTTAACTGTCAGGCGTGTCACTTTTTCGGGATTGGCACGTCTAACACCTATGTACATAATTAGTAATCACATCACATTAAATGATATATTAAATGAAAAAGCTATTAATGAGCCTGTCTGCGGCCTTAATCGGAATCTTGGGAGCCAATGCCCAGGGTATGCCCGAAATGCCCGCTGACAGCGCGTTACGCGTAGGACGTCTGGACAATGGCCTGACGTACTACATCCGTCACAACGAAACACCTAAGGGCCAAGCCGACTTCTTTATTGCTCAGAATGTCGGCTCAATTCTCGAAAATGACAACCAACGTGGTTTGGCTCACTTCTTGGAGCACATGTGCTTCAATGGAACTGTCAATTTTCCCGGCAATAAGGTCATAGACTGGCTTGCCACCAAGGGCGTTCGTTTTGGCCAAAACCTCAATGCTTATACCGGCGTAGATGAAACTGTATACAACATCTCCAACGTTCCGGTAGCAGACAAAGCCGTTGTGGACTCATGCTTGCTTATCCTGCACGATTGGGCCGACGGACTTCTCCTTGACCCCAAGGAAATAGACAGCGAACGCGGTGTCATCCATGAGGAATGGCGTATGCGTATGGTCGGCACAATGCGTCTGTACGAGCAGCTCCTACCCACAATCTACCCCGACAATAAGTATGGCGTACGCCTACCTATTGGTACTATGGAGGTTGTCGACAATTTCCCACCGCAAGTCCTTCGTGACTACTACGAGGAATGGTACAGACCGGACAACCAAGCTATCATCGTTGTCGGCGATATAGACCCCGACTACATCGAAGCACAAATCAAAGCTATCTTTGGCCCCATCAAGATGCCAGAAAATCCTCAGCCTCGCGAATTTGTACAGGTACAAGATACTCCCGGAACCATATACGCCATCGGCAAAGACAAGGAACAGACAACAAGCACAATAATGTTCATGTTCAAGCAAAAGGAACAGATGCTGCCAAAGCAGTTGCGCGGCACTTTCGCTTATTATCCTGTGACATACATGACGGACGCAATCACTACGATGCTTAATCATCGTCTGGCTGATATTGCCGCAACTCCTGATGCATCGTTCGCTTACGCCAATGTCGAAATCGGCGACTTCTTCCTGTCCAAAACCAAGGACGCCCTCACTCTTTATGTAGTAGCTAAGGGTAACGATGCACGCAAAGCCTTCGGCGATGCCTATCGCGAACTGCTTCGCGCCGTACGCGGCGGATTTACCGTCAGCGAATATGATCGCGCACAAGCCGAAATCCTTTCTCAATACGAGAAACAATACAACCAGCGCGGTGCTCGCGAAAATACCTCGTATTGCCGCGAATATGCTCAAAATTTCACTACCGGCGATCCCATCCCCGGAATCGAATTTGAATATAAGACTATGCAGATGATTGCCCAAATGATCACGTTGGAGCAAATCAACAGCGTTCTACCCGAAATGTACGGAAAGGATAATCGCGTGCTTATGGGTATGTTCCCGGACAATGAGAATGTCATTGTTCCTACCGAAGCACAGCTGGCCGAAGTTATTGACAGCGTTGAGGCCGAGAACATCGAACCTTTCAAGGAGGAATTGAAATCCGAACCTCTGATACCCAACTTGCCCAAGGCAGTCAAGCCTAAGAAAGTGGCGCACAACGATGCTTGGGATGCAACCGAAATCACTTATGCCAACGGCGTGCGCGTGATTGTGAAGCCTACCAAGTTCAAAGAAAGCGAAATTGCCTTCGATGCCATAGCTAACGGCGGTACCGCTAACTACAAGCCCGAAGCAGCCAATGAAATCATATTTATGCCCTATGCTCTTGGACAATACAGTCTCGGGACATACACAGACAAGGATCTTAAGAAGTATCTTTCGGGCAAGCAAACGAGCATCGACTTCGGCTTCGACTCTTATAATCGTGAATTTGAAGGCAAGACCACTACCAAGAACCTCCCCACCCTCATGGAGATGATTTATGCGACGTTCACTTCCTTTGATATTCAACCCGAAGAATTTGCCGCACAACAGAGCAAGTTTGAAGGTATACTGGCTAACCAAGAAAAAGACCCTCAGTATATCTTCGGTCGTGATATAATGAAAGTTCTCTTCGGCGCTGCCGCTAAGCAGACCATCTCGACAGAGGCCATCCGCAAGGCCAATCGCGAGACAACCGTGGATATCGTCCGCGCAATGCTTGCCGCTCCTAAAGATTACACCTTCGTCTTTGTAGGTGACATCGATATAGATTCATTCACTGAACTTGCCAACCAATACATTGGTACACTTCCCGCCAAGGGCAAGAGTGTCAAATACGCTGTCGTTGACGGTTTCAATATCGTGCAAGGCACCGAGACCAAAGAGTTCACAACGGCTATGACCACACCTCAGACTTGGGCTTTCATCGGCATTAGCACCGACCAAGCTTATACGACCAAGAATAAAGTTCTGATGTCTATGGCAAGTCAAATCCTCACCTCTCGTCTGCTTCGCAAAGTTCGCGAAGAGATGGGCGCCACTTATTCGATTTCGGCCAGCGGCAGTCTCTCACGACAAGGCGCCACCAACACTTTCATGCAGATTGCATGGCCTATGAAGCCCGAGTTGCGCGATTCCGTCCTCACCGAAGTTCGCAACATCATCGAGGGATTGTCCAAGGAAGTCACAGATGAAGACTTGACCACTGTTCGCGAATATATGGTTAAGAATGCAAAAGACGCTATGGAAAAGAACGATTCTTGGGCAGGAGCCATTGCCGCCACCACTATGAACAACGTGGATACATGGAACGGATATATCGATGTAGTCAACGCTATTACGGCAGAGGACATCAAGGCTTTCGTCCGCGGCCTGCTTGACGCTAACAGCTACATCACCATCCTACTGGATGCCGACAAGGCTGAAAAAGCAGCTGAATAATTCGCGCACACATTATCCAATTATATTTCTAAGAAATATAGACCTCTTTCAAAGGGCCTCTCGTCATAACGGCGGGAGGTCCTTTCTTTTTGTTCGACACTGTCGGCTTGGGTGCTTCGCCCTCTTGTATACCAGCCCTTCCCTCTTTTGGAATTAACATAAAATAGTGTAACAGCCTGATTAATAACACTTTTTAACAAAAAAACAATACCCACCATTACGAATAAACTTCGTTAACGTTGCACACACATCAAAAGCGTTAATTTTGCGCTTGATTTATTGAGTTATGAAGACATACGCATTCATCATATTGATTTTTGCTGCAATTACCATAAATGCAGTAGCACAATGCCCTATAACCGGTATTGTCGTTGATGACGCCGACGGTGAACCTATTGCCGGAGTGTCGGTAACGATACGCGATAGCGCGGGAAAAATCAAACGCTTCAGTACTACTAAGGCTGATGGCGTATTTACGCTCAAAGCGCCGGACTCACCTGCCGGGTATCGTCTTGAGGCTTCGCTTGTGGGTTATGCTCATCGGAGTTTCGCCTTGGATAGCATATCATATCCTCTGACCATACGTATGGCCGCCGAAGTGTATACGCTCAACGAGGTATCCATACGAGACAAACGCCTTAGAGCTCAAGGTGATACATTGTCTTATAATGTCGGGGCGTTTGCTCAGCCTCAGGACAAAAGCATCGGAGACGTGCTGCGGCACATGCCCGGCATAGACGTAAAGCCCTCGGGCGAAGTTCAGTATCAAGGCGAGGCAATAAACAAGTTCTATATCGAAGGCACCGATATGCTTGGAGGAAAGTATGGAGTCGCGACCAACGGCATCAACCATAACGATGTCGGCGCAGTACAGGTTATGGAAAATCACCAGCCGTTGCAAGTACTTTCGGGCACGGTATTCTCGGATCGAGCCGCTATAAACTTGAAGATGAAAGGCCATGCCAAAGCGACATGGAATATCCACGGACATTTGGGTGGCGGATGGTCATGGCAGCCAGAAGGCGCTATATGGGATGGCGAAATATTTGCCTTGGCCATTATGCCGTCAATGCAGAGTATCATCACGGCGCGAGCCAACAATACAAGTGAAGACTTATCTCCGATTACAACTGATTTTTTAGAAAGCAGTCGCGGTACTTCGCTAAACCGATATGTCAATATTGCTTTGCCGTCCGTGCCATCGCTTGACAGTCGACGTACATTGTTCAACCGTTCTCTTATCATATCTTCGAACAATGTATTCAAAGCTCATAGTGGCGAGATTAAAGTCAATCTTGACTATTCGTTCAATCGCCTTACGGCAGACGCCCGGACAGTCAGCACTTATTATGGCGGTGGGGACAATGGCGCAAATCGAGTTATTTCCGAGCAACGGTCGGGAACGGATCATACGCACAGCCTTAGCGGCAGTTTCAGCTACGAGACCAATCAAAAAACGCTTTATCTGAATAATACGCTGAAGACAAATCTCGACTGGGACGATGTGCGTCTGACTACTGCCGGAAGTTTTGACAATACACAATCGGCTTGTCTACCGGATTATTATGTAGCCAATAATCTTAAAGCAATCAAACGTTTTGCCGGGAAACATTTGGTGACTTTTGCAAGTCAAATCGAATGGCAGTCGCTGCCGCAGACGCTCACGGTCATTCCTAATAGCAATTCCGCTATGCGTCAACACGTCTCGGATTACGCATTCTACACGCACGAAAGTGCGGCATACGCGTTTGTATTTAAAGGTATAAACATCGGAATTACAGCCGGCATCAAAGCCAATTTCCGAAACTTCGATACCGAATTATCTGCACTTCCGGATGGTATATCCGGACTGAAATGCGAAGCTTTGAATACATCTAATGCCGCAGTGTATGCGACACCGCGTTTCGAGTACCTATTGAATACCGTTGATTTCACTCTTGAGATGCCGGTTACATTTGCTCGGTACGGCTTCGATAAAGCTTTGGATGCGTCTTCTCAAGTGTATTTTTCGCCCGAAGCCAAGATGGTTTGGAGTCCGATTAATCGTCTGAAGTTGACTCTTAAAGGTAGCGCAGGTCGTGCGCCGATGGACATTTCCAAGATACATAATTCGTTGATAATGTCTTCGTATAAGTCTTTTGCCGGTGGTGCAGACGACTTTTATAGCAACACTTTTCAACGTGTAAGTGCCTCGGCGGCATTCAAAAATACCGGCCGCGGATTGTTTGCCAATGCCACTTTCGGACATTCGTGGAACCACTCGCCCTATACCATGACTCAGCAATTTTATGGAGACTACCTCGTTTATGGTTATTCGCAGGCATCCACATCGTCGCGCACAATGTATGCAGTGGCCAATATAGGACAATCTTTGGACTTTATGCACGGCACCATAAAAGCTAACGGCTTGTTTAGTCGCAACAACGCCAGACAGTACTACCAATCTCATCTTATTTCCACAGTCGGCACGACATGGGGCGTGGGCGGCAGCATCTCCACCAGGCCTCTCGATTGGATGTCCGCAGACTATAGCATAGATTATGACGCAAATTGCCTATCAATGGACGATAACAATGCTTCGTGGCTCAGCAGTTTGGTCAATAGAATGAACATTTCGCTGTTTCCGGTAGCCAAATTGCGTTGGGACATCTCGGGCGAGCATTATCATAACGAGATTGCCGCCGGTCAATACAAGAACATTTTGATGCTCGATACCAAGGTGACATATACGCTGAACAAACGTATCGAGTTGTCAGCATCTTTGAGTAATATTCTGGACAAACGCACATATAGCTACACGACATACAGCCAAACAGCGGCTTATGAGTATCAACGCAATTTACGCGGTCGAGAGCTGCTGCTGACTATAACCATCAAGAAATAAAACAACAATCATTTATATAGTTACATATCATTATGAACAAAAGAACTATACTCGGCATACTGGGTGCATGCGCCTTTGTATGCGCTTCGGCACAGCAAGCCACAATTAAGGTGGCATACGAGGCATACTCCACGCCTCGTTCCGGCAACTTCACTAAACAGGTAAAACGTGATATGGTATTGCTGGCCGGTCCGCAAGGCTCCAAATACTACAGCACCATGAGCGAATACTGCGACTCGCTCACCTCAACGCCAGAAGGCAAAAAACAACTCAACGACATCCAAATGGCCGCATGGATGACGCGCAATCCCGATGGTTCCATCTCCATAAATCAAACCAAAGGCAATGCACCACACAAGACCGTGAGCTTATATGTATACAAGGATGCCGCAACATCGACAGTTACAGTGTATGATAAATGGGCGGACGAACCCGGTACATACACCGAGCCTATGGGACAACAATGGGAATTGGTGGAAGACAGCACCAAGACAGTGCTCGGATATGAGTGTATGCTTGCGACCTGCAACTATCACGGACGACAGTGGAGCGCATGGTTCTCGCCCGAAATCCCCATATCCGACGGTCCCTGGAAACTCAGCGGACTACCCGGTCTGATTTTGGAAGCCTATGTGCCTAATAGTAACTTCCGCTTTGTCGCAACCGGCATAGAAAACACAAATGCCGTCATTACGCCAATATATCAAGCCAATACATATGCCAAAGTAGACCGCAAGAAAGCTCTGCGCGAACAGCAGGATTATCTGAATCACCTGCAAGAGCGTCTTTCGGCACGCAGTCAAGGTAAAGTGGAAGTTTATATAACCGATGAAAAAGGTAATCGTATAACGATGCCAAAATACGAGCCTAAATTCGCTATCGAAAACGATTACGAAGAAAAATAAGGCCTTTCGGATATCATATTCACGGGGCTGTGGCACCAAATGCCACGGCCCCGTGTTTTATTAAACCTTAAAAATGTGATCCGTTACCCGAAAAAGTCGTAACTTTGATACTCCAAAAGCGATATTTAAGATAATTATGGATCGAAATACATACTTCCAAAACCGCGGCACCTGCCGCCGTTTTAAAGACATTGACATCGCCGATGCGACCATCGAAGATATCGCACGTCAGGCTATGCATGCGCCCAATACAGGTAATATGCAGCTGTACAGCCTTGTAGTAACGCACAACGACGGTGAGCGGCGCAAACGCCTGAACGATGCACATTTCAATCAGCCGGCAGCTGTCGGAGCGCCTGTGCTTCTGACGTTTTGTGCCGACTTGCACCGCTATACACGTTGGTGCAGCCTTAATGACGCTGATGCGGGCGTAGACAATATACAAGCCTTAGCATGGGCGTGGATTGACACAGCTCTATTCGCTCAGCAATTCAACACTATAGCCGAAATGCGCGGCTTCGGATGCTGCTATCTCGGAACTACGACATTCAACGGCAAGGATATCGCCGAAATTTTAGAGCTGCCCTCTTTGGTAGTGCCGGTAACGACATTGGCTTTCGGCGTACCCGATAGCGCCGTCTCGGGCGAGGACCGTCTAGATGTCTCCCATATTGTTCACCACGACAGGTACAAAGACCCCAAGGATGCGCAAATATCCGCCGCCTATAAGGATAAAGAAACTTTAGAAGCCAATCGCCGCTTTGTCCAAGAAAACGGCAAGGAAAACCTCGCGCAGGTATATGCCGAAGTACGCTATCCTCGAGCAGGCAACGAATCCTTTTCACAGGCTTTAGTAGACATGATAGTACACCAAGGATTCTGTCTGCCCGATCAAGACAAATAATATGGATTATAATGGAACAAACTAATAGCGAGGCAATTTCAGATCCGCGCCGGATACATATTCAGGATTACTTATACGACTTGCCTGACGATCGCATTGCCAAACACCCTTTGGCACAGCGCGATGCATGCAAATTACTTGTAGCCGATCGCGATTCGGGAATAAAGGCCGACACCATATTTGCCGCCCTACCCGATTATCTGCCGCAGAATACGTTGCTTGTATACAATAATACGCGCGTCATCAATGCTCGGCTGCGTTTTCGCAAGGCTACAGGCGCACTCATCGAGGTGTTTTGCCTCGAGCCGGTAAGTCCGGCGGACTATGAAACCTGTTTCGGCGGAAGCGGACCGATAGTGTGGAAGTGCCTCGTCGGCAATTCGAAACGATGGAATGCGGATACAGCTCTACATGGACTCATAAATATCGACGGTCAGGACTTATGTCTGACGGCCGAACGGCTCGAAACTCTCCCCGGCGGTGAGTCGCTGGTGCGTCTGAGTTGGAACTCGAATGCTTCGTTTGCGCGTGTCATTGATGCCGCAGGCGAGATTCCCATACCGCCCTATCTTAATCGTGCTAGCGAACAAAGTGATCGCACTGACTATCAGACCGTGTTTTCGCGCATTGATGGGTCTGTGGCTGCACCTACCGCCGGGCTGCATTTTACGCCCGAGGTGCTTGCTGCTTTGGATGCCAAAGGTATTGAACGCGCCGAGGTGACATTGCATGTGGGTGCCGGCACCTTCCGTCCGGTCAAGAGCGAGTGCATCGGCGAGCATGAAATGCACAGCGAAGCCGTGGTGGTCGAGCGTGATCTCATACAACGCCTGGCCGATTTAGACCAGGAACGTCCGCTTATTGCAGTGGGCACTACCAGTGTCCGTACACTCGAAAGCCTCTACCATTGTGGATGTCTTATCAGTCAAGGCCGCTGGAACGGCGTGGTGCCGCAATGGTATGCCTATTCGGAAGAACATCCGCGGCTGACACGTGCCGAGGCTATGCGTAACGTTTCCGAGTATCTCGATGCAAATGGTATGGAGCATCTGACTGCACATACTCGCCTTATGATTGCGCCTTCTTACCGATATATGATGGTCGATGGAATGATAACCAATTTCCACCAACCGGGCTCGACATTACTACTCCTTGTCTCGGCTATGATTGGTGATCCTCTATGGCGTGAAGTATACGAATATGCCTTGGCTCACGACTACCGCTTCCTGAGCTACGGAGATGCGTGCCTATTTTTCAAGTAAATTAAAAACGAGAAGCCGTCTGCATATTCATGTAAGCAGTGTAGCGGCACTTAACTTAACGCCTATATAGGACGATGGGATGGAAGTCACATCGTCCTATCTTAGAATATGGATTTCTCTGACGTCGGGGTGCCTTATTTGACTCGGTCCGGGTTCTTGGCTATGAAGTCCTTCCAGGACGAATAAGACTTGGTCGCAATGGGTTTGGAGGACTCATAGAAATGACAAAGGGCGGCACCCAAGGCATCTGTCGCATCCAATTCGATATCCAAATCCGCATTCGAAATGCCAAGCATACGGCGCAGCATTTCGCGCACTTGCTCTTTGGAGGCGGCACCGTTGCCGGTAATGGCCTGCTTGATCTTTCGCGGCTCATACTCGGTGATGGGGACGGAACGTGCCAAGGCCGCAGCTATGGCCACACCCTGCGCCCGTCCCAGCTTGAGCATACTTTGGACATTCTTTCCGAAGAACGGAGCTTCAATAGCCATTTCGTCTGGCAGGTATTGTTCGACAAGGCCCAAAACGCGGTCGTATATGCGATGTAGGCGCATATAATGGTCTTCGAAACGGCTCAATTTGATGACACCCATGGCGACTAACGCCGGTTTCTTTGCCCTAACGCCAAGGATACCATACCCCATGACGTTGGTACCCGGATCAATACCGATAATTATTCGGTCAAAACCATGCGCGACTGCCGTCTCTTTGGGCTCTTCGGAATTCATTCGGCGTCTTTGAGATATGTGGTAAAGAATAGTACTTTGTCGCCCCAGCGCTGAAACATGTCATCGCGTAACAGCGTGGCAGTTTCATCGTGCCAGCGTCGAGCCTCGCTGATGCTTTCGCAGTCCATCTGCAATGCAAAGCTCACTCCTTCGGGGTCGGAGTCTGTGAGTACTCGCAGCAATCGAGCCTTGCCAAACAGTCCGGTGCCGGTGGCTGCCGGGATATATACTTTACGTGCCCAGTCCAAAAAGTCATGACGCACTGTATTATCTACATGAAATGTGGTATTGAGTATATACATAATGAGTGTCTATCTGTTTTTTTTGAAGCCACGCGATGGGCGCGGCGCATCTCTCGCTGTAAAGTTAACGTTTTTTTTTGGCGCGTACAAATCATTCTCAATAAGCATTACAGCACCCCGGACGAGATGCTTCTTCGTTTACTTGAAACGAGTTTCGGGCAAGACCAACTAAGAAGTAATCTCTACATCATAAATATCTTTCGACGTGATTGACCGCTCGACGCGAGACGTCATTGCCTGCTATTTGGATTGGTAAGCTTGCGCTTGATGCCGCGCAGTACAAAGCCCAAGTGACGTAATGCGGTCGGTACAAGGCCATAGTTATGCGCCATTATGCGGAAGCGCTCGCGTAGAGATGCCCCATGGTTGCGCGTGGTCAGCCCTTCGTATAAGTAGTCAATCAGTGTGCAGTCAACATATACGTTTTTAGGCGAATGCTTCAGGCACACAATGCACCAATCGTAGTCAGCCGAGAAGCGCCACCTTGTATCATAATGCGGAGCTATATCGCGGCGTACAGCCATGGCTTGATGGCAAACCAGCATACCTTTTTTGAAGGAATTGACCGTCAATACTCGTGGAGCTATAAGATGACGAGGCCCGATATATTTGCCGTTATCATCCACCAAGTCCGTTTGGCCATATACAATGCCGGGGCGATTGTTAACCTCTATGGCGTCGGCAAGACGCCATAGGACCTCGGTGTCATGGAACTTGTCCCCGGCATTTAGAAATATAAGGTATTCACCCCTTGCAATATCCATAGCATTATTCATCGCATCATACAGCCCGGCGTCAGGCTGCGAGACAACCCGTGTATGGTTATCTGCATATTTTCGGGCTACAGCTATGGTATCATCCTTGCTCACTCCGTCCATAATAATATGCTCGTACCTGCCATACGACTGAATTGCAACGCTTTCCATAGTTCGCCCAAGCGTAGCAAAGGCATTATAAGTCACTGTAATGACGCTAAATAACGGGGTGCTGTAATCCATAAACGTTTAGAAGATGTGATGTGTCAACGATAGTGACGCACTATGGCGCAATCGCCTAAAATCGTCCGAAAGTTACGAAAAAAAATCGCGTTGACAAAACATCCTGACTTGTTGGTTTTTAGAAGCGATCGGTAGATAATTGTCAAAATATCTTTTGGCAGATTAAAAAAAAATCGCCAACTTTGCATTGCACGTTTACACCTGCAGCGTCAGTTATCTTTCGTTGCAGGGTGATTTTTCACAATATACGGCCGACCACTAAACTGATTATGACTAAACCGAGCAGCCATACTCCACTATGGGAAGAATGTCTTGCGCTAATCCGTAAGGAAGTCAGCGCGAGCGAGTATGACTTGTGGTTCAAGGACATCAGCGAAGTGAGTCATGTCGGCAATGATCTTAAATTGATGGTTCCGACTCCGTTGTTTGCCGAGCATATCGAAGCCAACTACCTGGACATCATAGGCCCTATACTGCACAAAGTATACGGACCGGACGTACAATTACATTATTTGTTCAACGTCGTGAGCAAAGAGCCCGACACTCAAGTGGATGTAGCCAGTACGCCGCGAAGTAAGGCCGTGCAATCTCCGGCTGTAGTCAATCCATTTGCGCCACGCCCCGTCGGCTCGGTCGATCCGCAGCTGAATCCTCGTTTTACTTTCGAAAATTACTGCGTATCGTCATCAAACAAAAACGCCCTAATCATAGCCGAGTCATTAGCCAATGACCCACAAGTCAAGACATTTAATCCACTTTTCATCTTCGGCGATACCGGCGTAGGTAAGACTCACCTTATACAAGCGATAGGTATACGACTAAAAGAACGCTTCCCCGATATGAGGGTGGTATATCTCACCTCGCGTACATTTCAGAGCCAATTCACGACCGCTCATATGCGTGGCGAGACCAACCAGTTTTTTAATTTCTACCAAAGCATCGACACACTTATTGTAGACGATATCCAGGACTTGAACGACAAGCCCAAGACACAGAATATGTTCTACAATATATTTAACTATCTACACCTCAATAACAAACAAATAGTTCTATCCTCGGATCGTGCACCGGCGGATATGAAGGGCTTTGAGGCGCGTATGCTCGGTCGCTTCAAGTGGGGCATCTCCGTACGCCTCGAACGTCCGGACTTACAATTGCGACGACACATACTCAGTCAAAAAGCGGCAAGTGAAGGCATCGAATTGCCCGATGATGTGATGAACTATATCGCAAATAATGTAACCGACAGCATTCGCGATATTGAAGGCGTTATGACCTCGATAGTGGCACGTGCAACGTTCTGCAACGTTCCGGTATCCTTGGAATTGGCTCGCAATGTTGTGGGCAACGCCATACGCCCCACTCGCCGCAATACCGAATTTGATGATGTGCTTCGTGAAGTTTGTGCCTACTACAATGTGGAACAAAACCTGGTATTTACATCTTCGCGTAAGCGCGAAATCTCGGATGCCCGTCAAATGGTGATGTATCTGGCCAAGCAATTAGCCAAAATGTCCTTTAAAGCCATAGGACAACGCTTGGGTCGTAGCCATGCCACGGTGTTATACGGATGCCGACAGATCGAAGAACGTATACCTTACGAGAAGCAGTTGCAAGAGGCTTCGGACACCATTACCAAAACTTTGCTGTCTTAATCGGACGCCCCACATATTTTTTAGGTACTTCGGGCGAAATTTTCGCCTTTTTTTTGTGCGTACGCACATAATCACTACCTTTGTCTACAAATAATCTAAGCACACGTGATATACTATGCTACTTTTCATTGCAAAAAGACATGCCGGGCTTGAGCTTTCCAAACAGGCACATTTGGCGATACAAGCCGGATGCGGATGGATACAGGTATGTATCGATGGTATCTCCGAGCAGGAAATACACGCTCAATTGACTGTCATCGTAAACGAATGCCGTGAGCTGGGCATCATCCTTACCATAGAGGACAACCCGGAACTGGCAACCAAGATGGGAGTACACGGCGTGTATATATCCGACTCATCAGCCAATGCACGCGTTTTGAGAGAGAAACTCGGCGCCGAAGCAATCATCGGGATTGCTGCGGCGTCAGCATTATCCGTCGGTACATTGGCCGCTCTCGACATTGATTATGTGACACTGCCCGTAGATACAGATATTGATGCAGCCACAACTTTTGTGAAGGCGGTGCGCGATGGCGGCGTCAATACGCCTATTGTAGCTGTCGGGGCATTTGCCGCAGCCAATATTCCGGCTATGGTCGCTGCCGGCATCAATGGATTTGCCCTTTCGTTTGAAGACATAAAATCCACATCCAATCCGGTACACGCAATTGATTGCATACTATCTACAATAAGTGCAGCCACGGCTAAAAACAACTGATACATTTAGGACTTAAGAGTCCTTTGGCACATAGCCCGATACCGGGCTCTACGAATGAAGACCACACTATCATCCATACTATTACGTGTTGCCCTGCCTGTATTAATCGGCTTGGGTGTCACTGTATGGCTTTTTGCCGATGAATTCGGAGGCAAGGCCTTTGATATTATCGACTGGAATATACAAATGCTTGTCGGCTTTGCTCTTGCATGCGTATTTATGGTTGGTAGAGACTTTGGCCTGACATGGCGTTTCCACACTATCGCACATCCACAACTGAGCTGGCATCGGTCTGTTCGCGTAGATCTTATGTGTGCCTTCACATCTGCTATTACCCCATCTGCTGTCGGAGGAAGCGCCTTGGCTGTATTTTATCTCAACCGAGAGGGTGTTTCCTTGGGCAAAGCCGCAACACTGACACTTACCACTCTGCTGATGGACGAATTTTTTTTTGTCGTATTTTGTCCTATAATATTACTACTGATACCCAATGATTTATTGTTCGCTCAAGGCACAGTAGATGCAGGCTTTATGCTCGGCGTAAGGATAGTTTTTTGGGTAGTATACGCCGGCATTGTAATATATACTGCGCTATTATTTATGGGTATTATTGCATGGCCCGAAGCAGTGGCACGGTTTATCAAAAAAACTTTTGGCTGGCGCATATTACGTCGCTGGAGAAGAGGCGCCTACGAAATGGCGGACAATATGGTGACTACATCTCGCCAATTGCGCCTACGTTCGAAACGCTGGTGGCTCAACGTGTTTTGTGCCACAGTCATATCATGGTTCTCGCGATACTTGGTTGTCAATGCCTTGTTCTGGGGTTTCTGCCCCGATGCTTCCGGATGGCTGGTGTTCGGACGTCAATTCGTGATTTGGGTCCTACTTATGGTTTCCCCCACCCCGGGCGGCAGCGGTATTTCGGAAGTTATTTTCGCGACCTATTACGGCGACCTTGTCGGCAGCCCACAGATGGCCCTGGTGATGGCTTTGGCCTGGCGATTGGTCAGCTATTATATATACCTCGTAGCCGGTTCGCTGATTCTACCGTCATATTTCGGAAATAAAAAAGTGCGAACGGTCAACGAGACCAGGTCATAGCATCCATTAAAAGATTCACCGATCCAAGAATATCAGAATAATAAAAATACAAAACACCACTATGTTTTCATCGATATCCAACCAATGTTTTGCCATAATACCGGCGCGATATGCATCAACCCGCTTTCCGGGCAAGCCGTTGGCTATGCTTGGCACGCGTCCGGTAATCGAACATGTATGGCGTCGTGTCTCCAAAGTCTTCGGAGAAAATGTCGCTGTAGCCACAGATGATACTCGCATAGCAGACTGCGTCGTAGGCTTTGGTGGACGCGCTGTAATGACGTCCCCCGACCATCGTAGTGGCACCGATCGCTGCCGCGAGGCCGTAGAACTTCTCGGGGTGACTAAAAATGTCATAATCAATATTCAGGGCGATGAACCTTTTGTGGATATGGAATCGCTTAAGAATTTGGCCGGATGTTTCGTTCGCGAAGACGTGGACATTGCCACTTTGGCACGGCCTCTGCCGGCTTCAACGCCATACGAAACCATCGCCGACCCTGCATTGGTAAAAGTTGTAATCTCGCAGGCAAATACAGCTATGTATTTTTCACGATGGCCCATACCATTCTGTCGCGGGATCGAGCAGAAAGATTGGACTGAGACAACGCCCTATTACGGACATATCGGAGTATATGCCTACCGACACGATGTTTTACTCCGACTCGCGTCATTGCCACAGTCGCCTTTGGAGCGTGCCGAATCGCTGGAACAACTGCGATGGCTACAAAATGGGTACACCATAGCTGTTGCATACACCAATGCCAAAACTATTGGCATAGACACGCCGGAAGATTTGGAGGCTGCGCGTCTTTTCTTGGAAAAAAATCCCGAAGCTGATGCTTGACCGAACTACCCCACCTTCGGTGCGCGAATTCGACAATCTCTCAATTCCAAGCATCGAGACATCCAAGTTGTGTAAGGGCGTCACACTATACTCCTACAATCGCCCAAAGTGCGGAATACTTCGCATAAACGTATTTTGGAACGCCGGTGAAGCCAATCTACCTGTCAAGTATGCTGCATCTTTCGTTGCACCCTTGCTTCGCGAGGGTACACAGAGCCATTCGGGCGAAGAAATTGCGCAAATATTAGATTTCAACGGCGTATCACTCAGCCCGTTCGGCAATGCTAATGCTACATACACCGGCATCGGCATTTTGGGCGAAACAGACAAGGTTCTATCTTTGCTGCCGTTGTTGTCTGAGATGATTTTGACTCCGACTTTCCCCGACGGGGCATTTGAGGCGCAACATCGGACAAAAATTGCCAATATGCGAACGGCATTGACCAAGCCTTCGTATGTCGCATCTTGTCTCTCGGACGAATTATCATTTGGCAGCAATCATCCATACTTGCTGCCAATTACGCCGGAACAATGCGAGGCCGTCTCGGTTGAGGATGTCCGCCGTTGTCACATCGAAGGAATTACTCATCACTCGATGCATGTATTTGTAACCGGTGACTTGGATTGTGTTTCAGGCGCTCGAGACGCCTTGACTGCCTTTGCCAAAGGATTGGCACCCGCTTCGGTGGACTCCTTTTTAGACGTGCCGCCGGCACCTCAGACGCCTCAGACACGTGTCGCGCATTTGCAGCATACGATCCAAAGTGCCATCTGCGCTTCTATACCGACTATCGGCCGTCAACACCCTGATTATGTGGATTTGCGCCATGCTGTGATTGCCCTTGGCGGATACTTCGGCAGCCGATTGATGACCAATATTCGCGAACGCAAAGGCCTTACGTACGGCATCGGAGCGGCCCTCATGGGGTTACGCGAATCCGGCACGATACAGATTTCGGCTCAATGCGATACCGGATACACTGATACCGTTGTCAAGGAAATACGCAATGAATTAAGATTACTCGCTTCCGAGCCTATGGGCGAAGACGAAATGACGCGACTACGTCGAGATGTAATGTCTACACTGTCCACGACTTTGGATTCCCCATTGTCTATTATGGGCTACTATGAATCCGTTCTTTTGGCCGGCATACCGGACGGATACTACGCCGCCCAGGTACATAGCATTACGTCAATGACTCCCGAACGTTTACGCCAAGTTGCTGCTCGCTACCTTCGCCCCGAGGAGTTGCGTATAGCTATTGCGACAGTATAGAACGCCCCTTCCGCATTTACGAAGGATACGCAGAGACGGAGGATACGAGCATTGGTATCCTCCGACATTACTATTTTGGCGACTATGCCTTATCGCGAACGTTCGGCAATATATCCGTTTTTGTAGGCATATAGGAGCTCCATAAGCTCGTCTATCTGGCATTGCAATTCGTAGCCTTTGTCCGTGTCGCGTACACGCATACGATGTGCACTTAGTTCCACTATTTGGTTGGTGGACACAATATCTGTGCCATTCACTATGGCATTTTCAGCGGAAGTGAACGGTTCATGCTGCACCAACTCTAACCCACGGCTATGAAACACGAGTGTGTAACCTGCAATGCCGGTGGTATCATGATATGCCTTGGCAAATCCGCCGTCTATAACCATCAAGCGTCCGTTGGCGCGTATCGGGCTTTCACCGCGACTGGCTCTTACAGGCACGTGTCCATTGATGATATGGCGATGTTCGCCCTTCACCTTGAACTCATCGAGGATTTTGTCGCATACATCGACCCGGTCACGCAAGGTGTAGTAGTTACCCTTGGTTTCGGCATGTGTGACCTTATCCTCTATGAAATAGCGTTCGAAGGTGGCCATCTTGGATTTGTCAAAGAGAGGCGAGTCAGGGCCACACCATAGATACCAGAAAAAGTCTATGGCATAGTCGCGCTCGTCCTGAGGTAGGTCGGCATTGAATGCGGCACGCATCACACGATTGACCTTATTGAGAAGGTGACGACCACTATACTTCTCACCGTCTATCTCGACTTCCTTGAATGTCGCATCATCATTCAGCGGCAATGACGCATGAAACAGCAAATTACCATTGTAGACGCCGTATAGGGCGCCGTGCGATAATAGTACTCCGATGTGTTGTTGCAGCTTTTCGCTTACAAGAAACGAGTGTTGCAATTTTTGCATAAGATCTGCTTCTTCGGGCGTCAAAGCATAAGGATCAGCCTGGTCTATGGTCGGGAAGTGACAATCTCGCAATGGGTATTCTCTGCCTTCGATAGTGACTACACCACGTTCGGGGGCAATTCCACGAAGAACTTTGCGATAGTCCATATTCCATTCGGGATGGCGATCAATGATATGTCCTTCGATTTTGAATTGAATTATGCTTATTGCTTTGTGCATACGAGCAAGAATACGCCGAGTTTTCTCGGTATGCGCGGCTTCATCATCCATTATGGTTGGCGTAAAGTATGTACACGGATCCTCGCCGTACATTTCAATTGCAAAAGTCACCAAAGGTACGAGATTAATGCCATAACCTTCTTCGAGCGTAGCCATATTTGCATAGCGTAACGACAGACGCAGTACATTAGCGATACAGCCCATATTCCCGGCTGCGGCGCCCATCCATAAAGCGTCATGATTTCCCCATTGTATATCGAAATTGGGATAATCGTTAAGCATCTCCATGATTAAGTGTGCGCCGGGACCACGGTCAAATATATCACCGAGTATATGCAACTGGTCTATACTTAATCGCTGTATGACATTGCACATAGTGACAATGAATTCATCGGCTTGACCGGTGAGGATGATAGTTTCGACTATTCGATTGAAGTATGCTTGCTTCTTGATATCATCCGGGGTCTCATGCAATAATTCTTCGATGATGTACGAAAATGCCTTGGGCAAAGCTTTACGCACCTTGGAACGAGTGTATTTGGACGAAACCGAGCGTAATACTTTTACCAATTGGTTCAGCGTGATTTGATAAAAATTGGAAATGTCTTGCTCTTTGTCCTTGATGATTTCAAGCTTGGGCCGCGGATAGTATATCAGCGTGCATAGATCCTTGATTTCGCTGTCGCGAAGTGTCGAACCGAAAATCTCGCGCACTTTGCGTTTGATATTGCCCGATGCATTTTTGAGAATATGGCGGAATGCCTCATACTCGCCGTGTATATCTGCAACGAAGTGTTCGGTGCCCTTAGGTAAGTTGAGTATGGCCTCGAGGTTTATAATCTCAGTACTGGCTGCGCTTATTGTCGGAAAATTCTGCGCAAGAAGCTCCAATATACGGCGGTCGCGTTCCAATTCGGCGACTTTGTATTTCTGTGTATTGACCATATAGCTAAGTGTTATCAAAGGTTTTGTTTCAATGTTATATGGACTTCAGTCAACCAGACGTAGGCAGACTGTACCCTTTTTATTGTACAAAATTACGCATTTTGCTTTGAAACTTCAAATATCATATGCTTGGATAGCCGCCTTATCGCATTAATGACTATCTTTGTGGTTGCTGAGCATCAATGCGGCATTAATATATGATATACAATTCTGACGAGTTTTGGGCTTTTGTGAACGCGCACATCGGCGATGATGTGTCCACACTGCGGCTTCGCTATCATGGCGATGCGGAAATGTCGTGCGCAATCACACAAATAGAGTGCCGTCAGCGTTTTGGGAAGAAACTTGCGCAAACACTTTATGAATTTCCTCGATTGCTGTTTGCCAATGAGTTATGCGGCGAACAAAGCACATCTGACGACCTCGCCCGTGTGCACACTGCACTATTGCCTCGCAATTGTTCGGTTACGGATCTTACTGCCGGGCTTGGCATAGATGCAATGCATGCGGCAGCCGCCGGACACGCCGTGACAGCATGCGAGCTTGACGAGGCCCTCGCCACAGCCTTAAGGCTCAATGCCGTCGGTCGCAACTTGATGACGCTGCAGGTGCTGCATGGCGACAGCGTGAAGATGTTGCACGATGGCATATTACACGGCGAGGTGGCCTTTATTGACCCGGCACGACGCGGCAATGGCGGTCAACGACTTTTTGGCTTGGCAGACTGTGCCCCGAATGTTATTTCGATGCTTGATGATTTTCGCCGCCATTTCCGAACACTTATCATCAAGGCATCGCCAATGATAGATATCCGCGGCGGAATGGTCGAGCCGTTGGAATGTGTGACGGACATCTATACACTCGGCACGGCCACGCAATGCAAGGAATTGGTCGCCGTCTGTGATTTGACAAAGCCGAAAATAGCAACCGGCACTCAGCATATACACGCGCTGACACTCTTGTCCGGAGGGGAAATAGCTGATTTTACCTTCTCGCTGTCGGAAGAATCCGGGTCTCAACCGCCACAGCATACGCCAGAAGCCGGAGAAATAGTTTACGAGCCCTACCCTTCGGTAATGAAATGCGGTGGCTATCGGACTTTGGCTCTTCGTTATGGTACGACCAAAATTGCAGCGGATACTCATTTGTACGCACACACTGATATAATTCCAGGCTTCCCTGGACAAGCATGGAGGGTTCTCGAGGTACTGCCATGGCAGTCACGAGTGCTCAAACGTTTCAAAAGCCGTTATCCGAAGATTTCGGTCGCAGTACGCAATTTTGATATGACAGCCGCCGCATTGCAGTCGAGACTGGGCGTCAAGGAGGGCGATGGGCGTCTTAAATTGATTGCAGTCACCACTGCAGACGGTTCGAAGGTATTACTCGTCTTGGAGCGATAACCATAACGGCAGCTTATCTCAGGTATCACCCGATATTGAAATTCGGGATAACATTTATACGAACGATTCAGCGTTTCTGCATTACACGAGCAAGTGCACGTTTATCTTCTCGTTCGCGTATGGCTTGACGCTTGTCGTACTGATGCTTACCGCGAGCTATGGCTATCACCAACTTGGCATATCCGCGACTTCCGACAAACAATCGAAGCGGAACGATGGTAATACCGGCTTCCTTATTGGCTTTTTCGAGCCGTTGTATCTCGCGGCGTGTAAGCAGCAATTTACGATCTCGACGGTCACCGGGATTATTGTAAGTCCCATAGAAATACGGCGCAATATACATCTCCTTGACCCACACCTCACCATTGACAATATAACAATAAGTGTCTACAAGACTGGCCTTGCCAAGTCGTATAGACTTAATCTCGGTCCCGGTGAGTACTATTCCGGCGGTCATAGTTTCTTCGATGGAGTAATCGAAGGTTGCACGACGGTTTTTTATGTTTACTTCTTTAAGTGTGGTTTTCATACGTTATTTATCCTAAGATGAGAGAGAATAGCACATCAAGCAATATCTTGGGTGCAATGAGTACTCCTATTGCCATGGCTGTAAAAACGGCTTCTTTTTCGACTGAAATGTCAAGATATCGGCTACTATTCCATATCACGACTATAGCAAAAACCAACAAGAGATACACCAATACAGTTTGTACAGGTAGAACGTTGCTCACAATTTGCATAATACCGAGTATTCCTATAATATACACGGCCAATGTCTCAGTCTTGAACACATTTAGCTTGCCGGTATCTATAAATCTTCCAGTAAAAGTCTCCAGCCCGAGTTTACCGATAAAAAAGGATAGAAATAGAGATATAAACACAGCAAGTGCATGTTGTAGTAGTGTCACCAATTCGAAATGTACTGCATATATGCCTTGTACAAAATATGTCACCGATGCGAGTCCTATGAGCGGATATAGTCCGTGCGAGGCTATGTATTCCGGCGCAAGGCCGTCTCGTGATACTTCTTCCCACCCATGTTGGGGTGAAAGTAATAGTTGCAGGATATTTTTCAAATAATGACCCATGGCTTGCTATATCTCGTTTGGTACATCTCGTTTTTTGAGTGGTACAAAGTTACGCTTTTATCTCGGATTACGACAATAATATTTTATATTGGCGGCTTTAAGCCTATGCAAAATCCGTAACTATTTGCTTAATTTTTTTAGCAAATATTGTCCGGTATAACTTTGCGGACACTTGCAAATCTCTTCAGGCGTTCCGGCAGCTACGACATACCCTCCTTTTTCACCGCCTTCCGGGCCTATATCAATTACATAGTCTGCACACTTGATGACATCCATATTGTGTTCGATTATGACCACGGTATGTCCATGGGCTATAAGTCGCTCAAAAGAGTCCATAAGCGTGTGTATATCGTGAAAATGCAGCCCTGTAGTCGGTTCATCAAAGATGAACATAGTGGGGCGAGGTTTCTCTTGTGAGAGGAAGTACGCAAGTTTGACTCGCTGATTTTCTCCTCCACTGAGCAATGATGATGGTTGGCCAAGTTTAATGTACCCCAAGCCGACATCCTTGAGCGGTTGCAAACGTGAGCATATACGCTGTGCCGTAGAATCGCTGTCTTGCCCGAAGAATTCTATAGCTTCATCAACCGTCATAGCAAGTATCTCGTCAATGGCTTTTCCTCGATACTGCACCTCGAGTATTTCCGGCTTGAACCGACGTCCGTGGCAGCTCTCACACTCGATGGTTATGTCAGACATGAATTGCATCTCAATGGTGATTGTACCTTCGCCTTTGCACTCATCGCAACGTCCGCCATCGGCATTAAATGAGAAATGGGCGGGCGTGTAGCCCATCTGCCGCGACAATTGCTGGTCTGCATACAGCCGACGTATTTCGTCATAAGCTTTAAGATATGTAGCCGGATTGGAACGTGAGGACTTGCCTATGGGGTTTTGGTCGACAAATTCAACGGCTTGTATGCGGCTCAGGTCTCCGGTAAGTCCGTCAAACTTGCCCGGCGCATCGCATACTTCGTCAAAACGACGTTTGAGGGCTCGATATAAGATATCGCGCACAAGTGTGGACTTGCCCGAACCGCTGACGCCCGTAACTACCGTGATTATGCCCAAGGGGAAGGAGACATCAATGTCTTTAAGATTGTGCTGGCGGCCACCTTTTACCGTGATTGCGGCATTACTTTTACGCCGACGCTTGGGTACCGGTATATGGCGAGCGCCGCAAAGATAGTCTGCAGTGTAAGATTTGCCCACAACTTCTGGCAACTGCGCAGGTGTTCCACTGAACACTATCGTGCCGCCATGCTGTCCGGCATTAAGTCCCACGTCGATAATGTAATCGGCTGCACGCATAATTTCTTCATCGTGCTCGACTACTACCACGGTATTTCCTATACGTTGAAGTCTACGCAGAACATCTATCAGTCGTTGGGTGTCTCGCGAATGCAGACCTATGGATGGTTCGTCAAGTATGTATAGCGAGCCCACAAGACTACTACCGAGCGATGTCGCAAGATTTATACGCTGGCTTTCACCGCCGCTGAGGCTATTGCTCAGACGGTCAAGCGTAAGATATCCCAAGCCGACATCGTCCAAGAATGTAAGCCGATTATTGATCTCGGTGAGTAGTCGAGCGGCAATTTCGCTGTCACGACTGTCAAGCTTTAGGTGGCTGAACCATTGGCGAAGATCGGAGACAGTCATAGATACTATTGAGGAGATGTCCTTGCCCCCTACATGCACATATTTAGCCTCGGGGCGCAGACGCGATCCGTGGCATACCGGGCATAATGTCTTGCCCCGAAAACGCGCCAGCAATACTCTATATTGAATCTTATGCTGCTGAGTTTCGACCCAATCAAAGAAGCCGTTGATGCCGGGCCATGCCGTATTGCCTTCCCACAAGAGTTTCTTCTGCTCGGCGGTAAGCTCGCGGTACGGGCGATGTATTGGGAAAGATATGTGCGCCGCCATGTGTATGAAGTCTCGCTTCCATTGGCTCATAACTTCACCTCGCCAGCATACTACGGCATCATCATACACGGATAAGGAAGGATTGGGTACTACAAGGTCTTCACTGATACCCATAGTTCGTCCGAATCCCTCACAACGTGGACATGCCCCATAAGGGTTGTTAAAGTTAAACATCTGTTCGGACGGCTCAATAAAAGTGATACCATCAGCCTCGAAACGTTTCGAAAACTCGTGGCGTCGTACATTACCATCCGTCCAGACGACCAAGGTCATCGTGTCATGGCCCTCAAAGAAGGCGGCCTCAACAGATTCGGTCAATCGCGACAAGGAGTCTTTGTCTTCCGTATCTGCCGTCAATCGATCAATGAGCAAATCATATCCATCAAGACCGGATGGACAACCACCTTTATCGGCAAGCATCTGCTCTATTGAAACAAAAGTCCCGTCTTTTGCCAGCAGACGTGTATATCCGCCCTTGAAGTATACGTCAAGTTGTGTAGGTATTGTTCGACCCTCGGGTATTGTAATGGGAGCAACCACGGCTATACGCGTCCCTTTGGGATAGGAACGGACGCATTCAATGACATCTCCCACGTCATGATGGCGAACTTCCAAGCCGGTTATCGGCGAATATGTACGGCCGATGCGAGCATACAGCAAACGTATATAGTCGTATATCTCGGTGGAAGTACCAACGGTACTACGAGGATTGCGCGTATTGACTCGTTGTTCGATAGCTATGGCCGGAGGCAGGCCGCGGATACCATCACACTCGGGCTTGGACATTCGCCCGAGAAACTGACGAGCATACGCGCTAAGGCTCTCGACATAACGCCGCTGGCCCTCGGCATACAATGTGTCAAAGGCCAATGAGGACTTACCGGAGCCACTGAGACCTGTAACGACTACAAGTCGATTACGCGGAACGTCTACACTGACATTGCGCAGGTTATTGACGCGTGCTCCGCGTATACTTATATTTGCACGTGCAACACTTTGCTCGGATTTGTCCTGATCCATTTTTATAGGTTGATGGCTCCGGGAACCTTATTGGGCAATAGTGCTTCGTCAAGCACTTGCATCATTGTATCCACGTAATGGAATGTAAGGCCCGAAATATAGCGCTGCTCAATGTCCTCGATATCCTTGCGGTTTTCGCCGGAAAGGATGATGTCGGTGATTCCGGCACGTTTGGCTGCAAGTATCTTCTCTTTGATGCCTCCTACGGGGAGCACCTTACCACGAAGTGTCATTTCGCCTGTCATCGCTATACGAGGTCGCAATTGACGCTGAGTGTATTGCGAGACTATGGCCGTGGTCATAGTGATACCTGCCGAAGGTCCGTCCTTGGGAATAGCTCCTTCCGGGAAGTGTATGTGTAGATTGTATTTATCGAAGAGCTCGGGGGCGATGCCCAAAGCTTCAGCATGTGCCTTGGTCCATTGTAGCGCTATGGCGGCCGATTCTTTCATTACATTGCCCAGGTTGCCTGTCAGCGTAATCTTGTCGCCTTTGCCGCTCGAAAGTGACGTCTCTACAAGCAGGATTTCTCCACCGACCTCGGTCCAAGCCAAGCCTGTAACCACTCCGGCAAAGTCATTACCCTCGTAGCGGTCTTTATTGAAAGGCTTGACGCCGAGCAAGTCTCGAAGATTCTCGGGACGCACGGGGCATGGGAATGATTGCCCGAGTTTGTCTCGAAGTATCATCTTGCGAATGATCTCGGCAAGGTGTTTCTCAAGCTGACGCACACCGCTTTCGCTTGTATAGTTCTCGATAACTGCAGCAAGGGCTTCGTCCGTAATCTTGAGGTCTTCGGCTGTCTTACCATACTGCTCAAGCAGTCTCGGCAATATATGCCGCTTGGCTATCTCAATCTTTTCTTCTTCGAGATATCCGCTTATTTCGATAACTTCGATGCGATCCAGCAACGGCCGCGATATAGTAGACAAAGTGTTGGCCGTAGCGATAAACAATACATGCGATAAGTCAAAGTCTACATCGATGTAGTTGTCGTGGAATTTGTGGTTTTGTTCCGGATCAAGTACTTCGAGCAAGGCTGCTGCCGGATCGCCCTTGTAGTCTGCACCTATTTTGTCAATTTCGTCAAGCAGCAACACCGGATTGGAGGTGCCGGCACGTTTGACGGCATCGATGATGCGTCCGGGCATAGCGCCGATATACGTACGACGATGACCGCGTATTTCGGCTTCGTCATGCAGACCGCCGAAGGATACACGTTCGTACTTACGGCCCAAAGCTCGAGCTATGGACTGACCCAATGATGTCTTGCCTACTCCGGGAGGACCTACAAGGCATATTATCGAGGCTTTACCTTTGGGGTTGTCTATGAGCACGGCCAATTGCTCGAGTATACGTTCCTTGACTTTCTGCAGTCCGTAATGGTCGCTTTCGAGTATCTTGCGCGCTTTGTCAAAATCGGTATTGAGCTTCGAATACGCATTCCACGGCAAAGCCAACAATTGTTCAAGGTAGGTGTATTGCACCGAGTAGTCAGGTGACTGGGGATTGTAACGGCGCAATTTGTCTATCTCCTTGCGGAAGGTCTTGGCAACGGCTTCGGGCATCTTGACTTTCTTTGCTCGCTTTTCGAGGTCGTCAATCTCATCGCTATCGTTGCCATAAAGTTCCTGTCGGATTACGTCCATCTGGTTTTGCAGAAAAGCATTCTTCTGGTTTTCTTCCATCTGCTGACGGGCACGATCCATAATGGATTTCTGTATCTCGAAAGTCTCTTGAGCATTGGTCAACAACGTGAGTAGTCGAAAGGCCCTATCCATAGCTCGCGAACATTCCAGCAGTTCCTCTTTTCTCGGAACGTCTATGGGTGCGAGCGAGCAGATTACGTTGACGGCCGTTTCGGGATTTTTCTCGTTTTCAAATCCGAGCGTCATATCAGTCGAATCATTTCCGGCTGTCTCTGCCAATTCTTTCATGGCATTGATGACACATTGCGTCAGATTGGCATATTCGTCATCGTCCGCGCGCGGTTTGGTGTCACGTGTCAATCTGCCTTTGGCGCACAATTCGCCCGGGACGCATTGGCCTGCGCCGGGACCTAGAATACGGAATTTGCGGCGAGCACTGATAATAGCCGTCTTGCTGCCGTCAGGCAACTCAATGACTCTGAGTACATCGGCGATGACCCCGTATTTATATAAGTCATCAAGTCCCGGAGCCTCAACTTCGGGATTCTTTTGACACACAACTCCTATAGGTACATTATGCGTATACGAATACTGAGCCACCTTGACGGCACTATCTCGCATCAGCGACAATGGCATTGTCACGGTCGGGAATAGTACCAAGTTACGAGTTGCCAATATGGGCAAATCACCCATATCGACTTTGCCTTCAGCTCGTTTGCTGTCTATTTCGATTTGTCCGAAGGACACTATCTGGTGCTTGGGTTCGTTGGATTCTTTTTTCATTCATCGTATATTATATGCAGCCTCATACTGCAAATTGGATGCCAAAGATACAAATTTTTTTCGAGATCAAGATGCCACATTTTGTTAAAAGACCACCTCGGAGTTGTACGCAACATTACGATTACGCGACATATTACCTACCATCAAATACTGAATTATGTGCTCGTCGCACCTCCTACCCGATTGTAAACATATATGAAAGGCGCGGACATCGGTGGCAATAGCCGCCGGCATCCGCGCATGTTCAAATGATTATAATTCGTTAATCAGTTCAGATTATAAGTTTCTTGCGACCTTGCGGCGACACGAGGATGTAGATACCGTGGGGCAGGGCATCGGCGGTGATTTCCGCTTCGCGCATACCGCCGGCCACGCGCACACCTTGCAGGTTGTAAACCTCATAGAGTGCATCCTGTGTGTCAACGCTCACATCGTCCACGCCGCTAGTCCCTAATATATTCATAAAATCCTTCCACTGGTCTGCAACCTTGTACCTATTGATAGATTCGTCCGGGACAACCAATTGGCAAGCTGTTTTATCAACTCCTTCAAACACAGGGTAGCCACAAGTGGGCGGCTCAACGGCCAGAGAAACCAGCTTTGTCAGCCCGCAGCAGTCGTAGAAGGCGTCTTCGCCGATGGCTGTGACGGAGTTGGGGATAGTAGTATTATTACGGCCGCCGACTAATTTGTTCGTAGATGTTTCTATAATTGCATTGCAATTGTCGCGTGAATCATATTTGACATTATTTTTGTCAACTACCACGGAGGAGAGCCCGGAGCAGCCGATGAAGGTGTTATCGCCGATGGAAGTGGCTGAGTTCGGGATAACCACGGAAGTGAGTCCGGAGCAGCCGGAGAAAGCGCTGCTTGGAATTATAGTAACTTTATCGCCAATAGTCAATAGTCTAAGATTTATACAGCCACTAAAAGGTGAATTCATCTCAGTGCACTTTTCGGCATTGAATATAACGGAAGTGAGACCGGAGCAGCCGGAGAAGGCTTCACCTCCTATGGAAGTGACGGAATATGTTGCACCGTTGTATGCTATAGTTTTGGGTATAACAACTTCGCCGCTATGGTTGCCTTTTGCTACGCCTGCTGTTTTATCGGTCGAATTAAGATTGTAGTATATTCCGTCAACTTCGCATTCGTATGCGAGGGCGGAGAAGGAGGAGAAGAGCAATATGATGAGCAGGAGCGCCGATCGAATGATTGGGTGTTTAAGGGAACCGAGTATCGGAGACATGTGGTCGGGCTGGGATGTGGGATACTGCATCGCCGTGGTTTCGACATGTGCCGATTTCTCATTGCTGAGGTGTTTGAGTAGTGTCATAATGTCACTTTGGGTTTTTTGGCCCGGATAACGTCCTGTCCGGATGTTGATATGCAAAAAAGCGTGGACGTCTGTATCTGTTGCCGTCCTACCAACCGAGGCTTCTCGCATTGCCCTGTCAAAGTCGGACAGCAACATGCAGAAGCCACGCTTATGTATGCAATGACGGCATCTCCAGGAGTTTCTCGCGAAACTTCGTGCGGATGGCGCGGAATCACATATCCACGGGCATCTACCGTTGCTCATTCCTTGACTTTGACATGAATTTTGCGAGAATTCCGATTGGTCAAGAATCAGCGCGGATAAACGCTTTCTAAATAATGTCTGCCGACCCACCCACATTGCCCGTGACCGGGCTTCTGCGATGCGGTCTACACGGCAAAGTTACACATTTATTTGCATTTGACAAACAATTTTCTTGTCAGAATTTTTTGTCGAAGTAAGTGCTTATGTTCCGCCGAAAATGCGTAATTTTGTACTCGGAATAATCCGACTATGAACAGATAACACACAACGCGATAGTGAGACTATGCGATTATCCGAGCTGAAGACTGGCGATAAAGCTGTAATTGTCAAAATATTAGGCCACGGCGCCTTCCGTAAACGCGTCATGGATATGGGTTTTGTGCGCGGCCGCGAGGTCACAGTGCTGCTGCATGCGCCGCTCAAAGACCCCATTAAGTACTCCATCATGGATTATGAGGTATCGCTGCGTGCTTCCGAGGCCTCTCTCATCGAAGTCGTGCGACTGCGCGACAACGCCGATGGCACATCCGATGAAGTCCCCAATTTGCGCGACACAACACAAAATACTAATGCGAGTACAGACTACGATGATAGTGATGATTGCGTAGCTGATATTGAGCAAGCTATACGTACCGCCGACCAACGGTCCAAAATCATTAATGTAGCCCTTATCGGCAATCCGAATTGCGGCAAAACATCGCTGTTCAACGAAGCTTCGGGCGCCAACGAGCATGTCGGCAATTACAGCGGAGTCACCGTTGATGCCAAATCCAAAAAGATGCGCTATGGCGGCTATACATTTAATATGGTAGACCTGCCCGGCACATACTCGCTGACCACTTATTCGCCGGAAGAGCGCTACGTGCGACAGTATCTTCGCGAACAAACTCCGGATGTCATAATAAATGTTGTAGATGCCTCGAACCTTGAGCGCAACCTCTATCTGACTACCGAACTGATAGATATGGGTCGTTCGATGGTCATTGCACTCAACATGTTTGACGAGCTTAACCGCCGCCATATCCACCTTGATTACAAGACACTTGGTGCAATGATCGGCGTGCCTATTATTCCGACAATATCCAAGAGCGGCGAAGGCATCAGTACCCTACTGGATACGGTCATATCGGTCTACGAAGGCAGCAATAGCGAAGTGCGACACGTGCATGTCAATCTCGGCAGCGAAATCGAACGCGCCGTAACCGTGCTCAAAGACCGCATTAAAGCCGACGGCGAAATCGGCCATAAATTCTCGCCGCGTTATATAGCCATAAAATTACTTGAAGGCGACAGCGACACTGAAGATAGTGTGCGCGAATCGGCACACGGCGGGCAGCTTATCAAGCTAAGAGACCAATTGGTGGCCGGACTTAAGGACAAATTCAGCGATGACGTTCCCGCCGAAATTGCAGCCGAAAAATACGGATATATAGCCGGAGCACTTGCCGAGACACTCACCCGCGAAGACGAAAGCGAGGACGACACCACGCGCCGACTTGACACCCTATTTACGAGCAAAATCTTCGGATACCCGCTGTTTTTGCTCATAATGTTCTTCATATTCTGGCTTACATTCTCACTCGGGCAGTTCCCTATGGATTGGATAAGTGCCGGAGTGGATGCGCTCTCCAATTTTGTACACAACACTATGCCCGAAGGTCCTGTCAAGGATCTTGTGGCCGACGGCATCATCGGCGGCGTGGGCGGCGTCATAGTATTTTTACCCAATATCCTAATATTGTACCTATGCATCTCATTCCTTGAAGACTCGGGATATATGGCACGTGCCGCCTTTATTATGGACAAAGTAATGCACCGCATAGGACTACACGGCAAATCTTTTATACCTTTGGTAATGGGCTTCGGCTGTAATGTCCCTGCCATTCTGTCATCGCGCGCCATCGAAAGCCGGTCAAGCCGTATCATCACAATTCTCATCAATCCGTTTATGTCCTGTTCGGCACGTTTGCCGATATACATATTGATTATAGGCACATTCTTCCCACGCCATGGAGCCTTGGTGTTCTTCGGCTTATATATACTGGGTATAGCCGTGGCTGTAGCTACAGCACGGCTATTACGCCGTTTTATGTTCAAAAAAGACGAAACTCCTTTTGTCATGGAACTCCCGCCGTACCGTATGCCGTCATGGCAAAATTCCCTGCGCCATACCTGGGAGAAAGGCCAGCAATATCTGCGTAAGATGGGTGGGATCATCCTTTTTGCCAGCATCATCGTGTGGGCTCTCAATTACTACCCACACCATGACAAAGCCGATGAGGTCATCGTGACAACGGCTTCCGTAGACACATCATCGATAGATCCGAAGCACGATTCGTTCCTTCAGATGGCCGGCAAAGCAGTCAACCCGATTATGGAACCGCTGGGCTTTACATGGCCCGCCACGGTCGCTGCCGTAGCCGGTATCCCAGCCAAGGAAATAGTGGTCTCGACCCTCGGCGTCCTTTATACCAACAACGATGCAGTGGATGACACGGCACTTGGCGAACGACTTGAGGCGATAGATCCGCATACGGGACAACCAGGATTTACATGGCAATCAGCATTATCATTCTTGATTTTCATATTGTTGTATTGTCCTTGTATGGCTACGGTCGTAGCTATAGGTCGCGAAACAGACAGTTGGAAATACTCGGTGTTTTCTATGGTCTACAACACTGCCGTGGCATGGTTCGTCGCATTTGTCGTCTATCAATTGTTGATGCTATTCGCTTAACAGTTGTATGTCCCCCACCCGATTATGAATACCGATTTCAAGGACATCGAACACGACAACACACATTGTGTCATATCATCTGTCAATAGTATGCCCGATAGAGAGGAGATCCTACGTCGTCACGGTGTACGCCCCACTGCGGTACGAATACTTGTGTACAATGCTATACAGTCTTTCCAAGACACTTTCAGCATGAGCGATGTCGAGGATGCGCTCGAAACCGTAGACAAGTCTTCGATATTCCGCACTCTTGCCCTATTTGCCGGGCAGCACCTTGTTCACGAAATAGAGGACGGCAGCGGTTCGGCAAAGTATTGTCTATGTCGCAATGACCACGTCTGCGGAGCCGAGGAAATGCACTGTCATTTCTATTGTGAGTCATGCCATAAGACTTTCTGCCTTGACCATACCCATATTCCCGTAGTACGATATCCCGAGGGGTTTGAGTTGCACCAAATCAACTATATGATGAAAGGTCTGTGTCCTTCATGTCGTCATAGGCATAAAATTTGACTATATAATGATGCATAATCCAAACAGCCATTACTTCTATATCATAATCGGACAATCGGATAAGCGCTGTCTTCCGAAGCATATATCACTACCGTTATTCGTATTTTGCAACCCGGTTGCAGAGCCTTTTTCAGACCTTTGTGCGTAAAACACAAAACTCACAATGGACAAAAAGCAACGGACCATAGTAATCCGACTGGCTGCATCGGTTGCACTCGCAGTCTCAGCCTTAGCCATAGGACTACCGGATCGAATAAATATATATTTATATGTGGCGGCATATATCGTCATCGGAGCAGACATCATCCTCAAGGCCTTGCGCAATATAACGCACGGTAAGATTTTTGACGAGAATTTTCTGATGACAGTCGCAACCATAGGGGCTTTTGCCATCGGCGAGTATCCCGAAGCGGTTGCCGTGATGGTGTTATATCAGCTGGGCGAACTGCTGTCTGATATGGCCGTCGAACGAAGCCGCAGCTCCATTTCTGCGCTTATGGATATTAGGCCCGAATTTGCCAATGTCGAACAATCCGATGGTTCGCTAATCAAGTCCTCGCCGACAGAAGTCGCCATCGGAAGTATTGTTATCGTCAGTCCGGGCGAAAAAATTCCGATAGACGGGATTGTCGTGTCAGGATCCTCGGACATAGATACGTCCGCGCTGACCGGCGAAAGCCAGCCACAGTCCGCAACATCGGGCGATAAAGTCCTCGGCGGATGTCTCAATATTTCGGGAGCAATAAAGATTAAGACCACTGCCGCGTATGCCAATACAACCGTAGCAAAGATACTTGATATGGTCGAAAATGCCGAAACCGGCAAGGCTCATACCGAAAAGTTTATTACTCGCTTCGCCAGGTATTACACACCTATAGTCGTCGTATGTGCCGTATTGGTGGCTGTAATACCGCCTTTGACCGGTATGGGCGGCTGGAATCTGTGGATTGAACGGGCTTTGATATTTTTAGTAATATCGTGTCCATGCGCATTGGTTATTTCTGTCCCATTGACATTCTTTGCCGGTATCGGTGGCGCATCCCATTTCGGTATATTGTTCAAGGGTTCAAATTATATGGAGACATTGGCGCGTGCTCGCAGCGTTGTATTTGACAAAACGGGGACGCTCACCTGCGGACGTTTCACCGTCACGGCAATACATCCGGAGATTATATCCGAGTCGCAACTACTCGAACTTGCGGCACTTACCGAGAGCTTTTCGACTCATCCGGTTGCCATATCCCTACGTGCTGCATATAAAGGCACTCTTGACCAAAGCCTCGTAACAGCACTGCATGACTATCCCGGCGAAGGCATATCGGCTACACTTGACTCGCACCGCGTATACGTCGGGAATGAACGACTTATGGCACGTGCCGGCGTTACACCACGCCAATGCCACTGCATAGGTACCATCGTGCACCTTGCCGTAGACGGCGAATACATGGGGCACATCGTTGTAGCCGATACTGTCAAACCTCGGTCATCCGAGACTATAAAGACCCTGACAAAACTTGGCATAAAGTCCGTGATGCTTACCGGAGACAAACGACCCGTGGCCGAAGCCGTTGCGAACGAACTTGGCATACACGAATATGACTGCGAAATGATGCCTGACGACAAAGTACGTCGCGTCCAATCGCTCACCATGATTCGAGGCTCGTCTCCTGTGGTATTTGTCGGCGATGGCATTAACGATGCTCCGGTATTGAAAATTGCGGACGCCGGAATTGCGATGGGTGCGGCAGGCAGCGATGCAGCCATCGCCGCGGCGGACATCGTACTGATGAACGATGACCCGTCTCAGGTGATTACGGGAATATTTATTGCTCGTAAAACTATGAGCATAGTTCGACAAAACATCGCCTTTGCACTTACTATAAAACTGGCATTACTTGTAATCGGCGCTCTCGGATATGCCAATATGTGGGCAGCTGTTTTTGCCGATGTCGGCTTAACACTTTTGGCTGTACTGAATGCGCTTAGAGCTTCGCATATCCACAAGCTTAACTAATTTTAACTTAACACACATCTATAATCAGAACAGAAATATCTATTTTTGAAGACTGAAAAGACCTATACACTGATTATGGACAAAGATATAACCGAATACTTCGTTTCCCTAATCGAATCGAGCGGTGCTATTGACGTAGCCGAAGCCGAATTCAAGCGTATAGTCGCTGACGACAACGAACTGCGCGAACTATACCGACAGTGGTGTGCCGATACTGGTACCAGCGAACGGCATGGATTCTCGGACTTTGCTGCCGAGTATATGGAAAACCGAGAAGAAGTTTGGGACACCCTCAACGATTATGACGAATAACTATACACTACCGGCCGAATGGTATCCTACCGATGGCATATTACTTTCCTGGCCGCATAAAAATACGGATTGGGCATATATATTAGACCAGATCGAACAATGCTATATCGACTTGGTCCGAGCTATATTACCCTATGCGCCTATCTTAATCATCGGACCTAACGTTGAGAACATTAAAGCAAGTCTCCTAAAGGCTCAAATTAAACAAACAGGCAATCCAATTGTTCTATTTCAGGTACCCACCAATGACACTTGGATTCGTGACTACGGTATAATTACCACCCTTGACGAAAACGGGAAGCCCGTATATAACGATTTCTGTTTCAACGGTTGGGGTCTTAAATTTGCAGCCGACAAAGATAATTTGGTCAACAGCGCACTATTCAAAGCCGGGATATTTGACTCCGGTCCATACTATTCGCGGCAGATGTATGTACTTGAAGGCGGCAGCATAGACTCCGATGGTGCCGGAACAATATTGACCACCTCCAAATGTCTGTATTCGCCCAATCGTAACGGCTATACAGACCGTGAATCAGCCGAGTTTATGCTACGTGAATTTCTTGGAGCAAAAAGAGTCCTTTGGTTAGACCACGGCTTCCTTATCGGAGACGACACCGACAGCCATGTGGACACTCTGGCTCGCTTTGCATCACCTGAGACAATATTATATGTAAAGTGTGATGACCCTGACGATTTTCAGTACAACGAATTGTCGGCCATGGAGGAGGAATTACATCAAATGCGCCGGGTCGATGGAAAGCCATACAATCTCGTAGGTCTGCCAATGCCCTACCCGATATACGACCCGGATACAGATGACAGATTACCGGCAACCTATGCAAATTTCCTCATTATTGGCGACCGAGCCGTTGTCGTGCCTACTTACGGACAATCGGATAAAGACGCCGAGGCATTACTGCTGATTGGACAAGCATTTCCCGGACACGAAGTCATCGGCGTGAATGCTACCGCACTGATCCGGCAGCACGGAAGCATACATTGCGCAACCATGCAAATGCCGCGTAATGCACTTACCATTTTGCCGAATAATGACCATATATATGCATAATAAAATGACACGCATCATCCCAACAGCTATCATACAGCAGCACAATACGGCCGACATCGCCGACAACCGCGCCAGGCTTTTTGCCAAGATACGCCTTGCCGCCGCATCAGGAGCACGCCTTATAGTCAACCAAGAATTGCATGATAGTCTATACTTTTGTCAAACCGAGAATGTAGATGCTTTTGATTTGGCTATTCCCATTCCATCGACCGTCACTGAAGCATACGCTGCACTTGCGGCAGAGACACAGACGGTTATAGTCACATCTATGTTCGAACGTCGTTCCCCGGGACTATATCACAATACAGCTATAGTCTTTGACACAGACGGCAGTATAGCCGGATGTTATCGTAAGATGCATATTCCCGATGATCCGGCATACTACGAAAAGTTCTATTTCACGCCCGGAGATCTCGGATTCGAACCCATAGACACTTCGGTCGGAAGATTAGGCGTGCTTGTCTGCTGGGATCAATGGTTCCCGGAAGCTGCTCGTCTGATGGCATTACGCGGTGCCGAAATCCTCATATATCCCACTGCAATAGGATGGGAACGTAGCGATACCGCAGACGAAAAAGCTCGACAACGCGAAGCGTGGACGACCGTGCAACGCGGGCACGCCATAGCCAACGGTCTTCCCGTTGTGGCAGTCAATCGCGTCGGCTACGAACCGGACTATTCGCGCGCTACCAATGGTATCACCTTCTGGGGCAGTAGCTTTGTTTGCGGACCTCAGGGCGAATTTCTCTTCCGTGCTCCGGACAATGCCGAGGCCGAAGCTATCATCGACATCGACATACAACGTAGCGAGAACGTTCGTCGCTGGTGGCCATTCCTACGCGACAGACGCGTCGATGCATATACCGGAATTACCAAGCGCTTTCTCGACTGACATATTTATCATCGGACTGCGGCAAAACATACAATAAAGCACAAAAAACGTATAACAATATGCAGCAAGAAAACAACGAAGAATTCGAACGTTACCGTCAGCAAATGCACGGCAACGATAATGAGGATAATCGCAGACAAGGCCCCGGTCGAATCATGCGATTGGTATACACCATTTTTATGGTGGTCATATATATAGGCATGGGTATCCTATTGTTGCTCAACTTCTTTGATTGGGCTCCTCAATATACATGGCCGCGAGATATCGTAGGCATAGTATTGATTATCTACGGAATTTGGCGTGCCTACCGATACTATGCAGGCATCGAAAGTCGCTTATAAGAGTTACATACACAATCCCCCCCCCCACAAAAAACACATATATATGCGCACAAAAGTATTATCCATAGCCGCCGCATCGTTGTGCATAGCTTTGGCCTTAGGCTCATGCAGCCAAAAACAGCCGTCCAAGATTATGACAATGCTCTGCGATAATTCGTTTGAGAACATTATGGAAGAGGAGATCGACGTCTTCGAGTACGCCTACCTCAAGCAACAATACCATGTGCTTACCCGATACGTAACACAGAAAGACGCCTTAGACTCACTATTCGCCGGCAGTATACACACCATCATTGTCGGACGTGACCTGACCAAGACCGAGCGCAAGGCGTTAAAGGACAAATATCCCAATCTGCGTAGCATGAAGATCGCGGTGGACGCCGTGGCTCTAATTGTCAATCCATCCAACCCAGTTGACCAGCTTAGTATGAAGGAAATCAGCGAGATATTGGCAGGTTCAACCACCAATTGGAGCCAATTGCAGCCCGGAGCGCCGGACAAGCGCATACACGTATACTTCGATTCAGAAGGTTCGGGCCTTGCAATGTACATGCGCGATACTTTGCTCAATGGTCGCCCGATGGGACCGTTGGCTCACGCCGTCGGAAGTATTGACAGCGTACTGACTCTTGTACAAAAAGACCCGGCAGCTATGGGTGTCATCGGAGTAAGCCATCTCACCAGAGACCTTACGCTTAATAATCTCACAACCGAAGAACGTGTACAGCGCATTGTAAGCGACACCCTGGCAGTTAATGGTGAAGATATCAACAACCGTATGGACAAGTCCGGAGTCAAGACCCTGGGAGTTATGCGCTACGAAGCCATACCGTACAAGCCTTACCAGCAGAATATTTACGACGGCAGCTACCCGCTGACACGCCCGATGTATATGATTACTACCGCTTCGCCTGCCGGTGTCGGAGGCAAATTCTATGCATTTGTCACCGGTGTTGACGGACAGCGCATTATTATGAAGACCGGTATAATGCCTGCTCGGATGCAAATTACTGTAGTCGAAATTCAATAGTCGTCTCGCAACATTCCACACGATTACCTCCATACAGTCATGCGTAATAAAACATCCATATAGCACACACAATAAGCCCAATGGCGGCCCGGAAATGGCACTTAACATAGATTAACGCCAAATCCGGCCGCCATTGCGTTATATTACACGATTAATGTGTAACTTTACACAAAATTAAGCCGGGTGCAAATATCTCGGTTCTATAGTGCTCACAGAAAAAAATCAATTAACCACACATATCCAAAGTTTTTATAGTATGAAAGCTAAGCTTATCTCCGCATTGCTGCTCTGCGCTGCCATATGTGCTTCGGCACAAGGCTACAAGGACGGCGTAGAATACTACAAAGCAGGCCAGTATGATAACGCCATCACCATTCTCGATCGCAACCTCTCCGATGCGAATACGAACAAAGCCATGGCATACTACTACCTTGGCCAATCGTACCTTGCCAAAAACGACAAGACCACAGCTAAAGGCTACTTTGACAAGGGCCTTGCAGCTAATCCCGAATGTGGCTACAACTATGTCGGCATAGGCGCCCTTGACCTACAGGCCGGCAACGAAAGCGCAGCCAAAGACAACTTCAAAAAAGCTCAGTCCTACGAGAAGAAAAATGCCGAAGTACTCGTAGATATCGTTCGTGCCTACTATAAAGCCGATCCCGTGAAGTACGCAAAAGAGATTGAGGAATACCTCAAAAAGGCGTACAAGACCTCCAAAAATAAAGAACCCGCAATCTACATCTTCGAAGGCGACCGCCTGGCTGCAGCCAAGGACTGGAACAAGGCTGCCACAATGTACGAGCAGGCCATATACTTTGATGGGGACAATCCCGAAGGCTATGTAAAATATGCCAACGTATACTTCAACACCGATGGTGGCAAACGATTCGCAATAAATAAATTGATCGAGTTGCTGCAGAAGAACCCCAACTCAGCCTTAGGCCAGCGCGAACTCGCCGAAAAATTATATGAAGACGGACAGTGGACAGAGGCCGCCAAGCAATACGGCCAGTACATTGCCAACCCCAACCACTTCCCCGAAGACAAGGCTCGCTATGCAGTACTCCTCTTCACAGGCAATAACTACCAAAAAGCTCTTGATATCGCAACAGAAGTCCTCAAAGACAAGCCCGGCGACATCACCCTGCAACGTATCGTCGTTCGCTCGCTTGATGCTCTCAACCGTGACAATGAAGCCCTTCAAGAGACCCAAAAGTACTTCGAAAACGCTGCCAATGCAAACAAATTCAATGCCGCAGACTACAAGTTCTACGCCGGACTTTTGACAAAAGCCGACCAAGACTCTCTCGCAGTCGAAGTTCTTCAGAAAGGTGCACAGGCTTTCCCCGAAGACGGAAGCATTCTCAAATCATTATCGGATACTTACTGGGCCAAGAAAGAATACAAACTCTCGGCCGAATACTACACCAAGTATCTGGCCGGCGCCAAAGACCCGCAACGTAACGAATACTACACTGCAGCCAAGCGTCTTTGGGCCGTGTCCACTCTCAGTGATGACGACACCCCAGAAGAACGCGCACAACAGGCTCAGCAAGGTCTTGACTATATGGACAAAGTTCTCGCCGGTATCCAGCCAGAGCCCACATATCTGCGTTGGAAAGCACTGCTTTACACCGCGAAAAACGGCAACAAACCCGATGAAAATACAGTAAAAACCTACGAGGAAATCGTCAACATCCTCAATCAGGATCCGGCAAATGCCGACCCCTCAAACAAGGACAACTATCTTGACTACTACGTCGAAGCATACCACGCCATCGCTCAGTATTACTTGATACAAAAGAATACCGCCGCATTTGACGAAGCTAAGGCTCAGATGGACAAATACAAAAATCTGGCAGGGACCAAGTAACGCAAAAATACGCTGACACGCACAAGCGAACAATCGCTTGCAAATAAACTCACATGAAGCGGGGCTTGGCCTTTTCGGGCAAAGCCCCGCTTCATTTCATCTCCTCCCGTCAAAATAATAGGCAATCAAATAAGACAGACCTATTATGCGACACTAAAGCCCACAATCTAAAAAGATGAACAGGCTAAAAAAGGCTCTACAACTGCCGGACAAAAACAGAAATTCAGTAATTTTGTATTTACTAATCAGAAGATACACAATCACGGCTATTTGGCGCCCAATCAAGCATCTGCACAATTGAAGCATATAGCCGCATACAATTATACAAACTACTGCCGACCATAGGCGGCAGACATAGGAATAGACATAATACATCAATAACCATGCGTCTGTCCGATTTAATTGACGTTTCGACCGACATCATAAATCCTGAAGAATTGGCCGGCCTTTCCAAAGAGTTTGGCCAACTGGCTCAGACCCTCCAGGGACGAGTGTCCGAAGAAGATATTGCTACACTTGAAGACGTCATCGCACGTGCTATACGTTCCGGGAAACTTAAGCGAGACACCTTTGGACTGCACCCGCTAAATCAGAGCATTGCCACGACAAGACTGCTATGCGACAGCCTGGGCGCCGACCGCGCTATAGCAATTGCCATACTGCTGCATGAGATTGTTCACGACCAATGTATTTCCATAGAGGATGTTAAAGCCCGTTGGGGAGATGATATTGCCACCATCGTGCGATGCCTCCTTAAGACTCGTGACCTATACGCTACGCACGCCGCAGCCATAGAAAACGAAAATTTCAAGCGTCTACTGCTGACGCTTGCCGAAGACATACGAGTCATTATTATAATGATTGTAGCTCGTGTCGTACTGATGCGCTCAATCAACCACCACCCCAATCAAGACGCCGTACGTCAAGTGGCAATGGAGGCAGCATACCTCTATGCACCTTTGGCTCACCGTCTTGGTCTGTATGCACTTAAGAGCGAGCTCGAAGATCTCTCGCTGAAGTATACCGACCGCGAGACATATACATCCATAGCCCATAAACTTAACGAGACCAAAGCTCGACGCAATGCATACATCAATGCTTTCATCGCCCCGGTCAAGCAAAAACTTATCGAAGCCGGACTGCATTTCGACATCAAAGGCCGTACAAAGAGCATCTATTCCATCTGGAATAAGATGAAAAAGCAGAAAAACGACATCGAGCATATATACGATCTATTTGCGATACGTATCATACTTGACACTCCTCTCGAACGCGAAAAAGCAGAATGTTGGCTTGCTTATTCGGTGATTACTGATATGTATCAGCCCAATCCTTCACGCACCAAAGACTGGATTTCAGTACCCAAAACTAACGGTTATGAGTCGCTGCACACTACTGTCTGCGGCCCGGACAACAGGTTTGTGGAAGTACAGATACGCACCAAGCGTATGGACGAAATCGCCGAAAAAGGTCTTGCCGCCCATTGGCGATACAAGGGCATAAAGAGTGAAGGCAATCTCGACGCGTGGATGAAAAATGTGCGTGACATCCTTGAGACGGCCGAAAACGGACCATCGGAGTTGATGAAGAATATGACCATGGACGTCTACAATAAGGAAGTCTTTGTGTTCACTCCCAAAGGAGACCTATACAGACTGCCTTTAGGTGCCTCATTGCTTGATTTTGCTTTCCATATACATACACGCTTGGGCTGTCAATGCACCGGCGGACGTGTCAATGGCAGCAATCGTAAAATCAACTACAAATTGCAAAGCGGCGATACGGTCGAGGTGTTTACCTCGCCGCAGCAGCAGCCCAAGCGAGATTGGTTGTCTTTTGCCGTCACCTCCAAGGCTCGCAATAAGATACGTGTCACACTAAAGGAACAGCAAAACCGTGCAGCCGAATTGGGCAAGGAATTATTGCAACGCCGATTCAAGAACCGTAAAATCGAGATTGAGGAGTATATACTGACCAGACTTATCCGTAAGCTTGGGTTCAAAACAACCACAGATTTTTATAGTAGTCTCGGCGAAGAACATACCGACATCAACGATGTCTTGGAACAATATGAGTCTATGCGCGACAAGGCCTCCGAAGTCGCGACCCAGACGGTAAGTGCCGAAGAATTCATACTGCGCGATAACGATGACAACACAACGAATGCCTCCGATGTCCTCGTTATCGGACAGGGCAATGGCGTCAAGGGTATGAACTACAAGATGGCACGCTGCTGCAATCCTATCTACGGCGATGATGTCTTTGGATTTATTTCGGCTGAAGGTTATATAAAAATTCACCGCTCTGACTGCCCCAACGCCGCTAATATAAAACAGAAATACCCCTATCGCATCATTCGCACACGATGGAGCGGTCATTTTGACGGCCAAATGTCAGCCACCATACGTATTCTGGGGCAAGACGACATAGGCATAATTACCAATATAACATCCATAATCACAAAGGAGCGCAACACATCGCTGCGTAATATCGCCGTAGATTCAAACGATGGGCTCTTCCAAGGCTATGTCGTGGTCGGTGTAGGCGACACCGCAGCGCTTAATAATCTCATCAAGAAAATCAAAACAGTCAAAGGTGTTAAAGATGTACAACGCAGTAAATAATGTTAAGGCTATAGCCTTGGTCGCGCTGGCTACAGCGACAATATCTCTCGGAAGTTGCAGCGGAAATGCCGACAACGGCGCTCACGTCCTTGTTGACTCAATACACCAATATATTGCCGCAGGCAATTACGAACAAGCTTACGCTCTTATGGACAGCCTCAATGTGCGCTATCCCGACAGCATCGCATTACGCAAGGCTATCATGGCTGAAAAGGCTCAAGCTCAGGTAAGTCAAGCTCAAAGCTTGCTTCCGGTATGGATTGCACGTGCCGACTCGCTGACCGTAGCCATCAATGAGGCATCCAAAGACTTTGTATCACGACAAACGTCTTCCGTCATGGGGTCGTACCGCGTACACCACAATGCAGCAAATATCGACCTTGCTGCCAATCGTAACGCCATACAGCCTCGCGTAGTGGACGAGGATATGCCTTGGCTCATCGCAGCCACTATTATTTCAGCCAAAGCGCCTACGGCTCTGTTCTTAAGGGACACTTCAGGCAACACTTTGGCTCAAGCTGCAATAAGTGCCGATGCCTGTGTGCACAGCGATGGCGCATGGCGTTTCAATATAGGACCCGAGACCGCGGAGCTGCTGGCTCAAGCCTTACAAGCCCATTCAGGCAAAAGCATCAGCGCCATAGTCACCGATGCCGCCGGTAAGACGCATCCCATAGCCGTAAATGCCACCCTGGCGGAAGCTATAATCGCATCGGAGCATTTGGCTACGCTTCAGACTCAGTTGTTCTACGCACGCAAGAACTGCGAAAAGCTCCAACGCCGGCTTCAATTGGCTCGCGATCAGCAGGCTAATGATGGCCGAGCAACCAGTTCACTGCCCGAGTGAGTGACCGAAATAAGTTAAGCAAGCAGACTTAGTCCGTCCCATTATATTATAAAGCCGGAAGATATCACATTCTTCACGATATGATTACAACAGTGTTTTGTATTGATCTCTTAGCTTTACTAATTGTTATCATAACGGTCTATATCAATTTTATATATAAGTTTTTCGAAATTGCAAGAGAGATTTTGGACCGAGTATTCGACTGTGAATAGATACCATCAAATACTCTCCGCGACCGCAATATAGACAACATTACGCACCGGGTTAAGGTTTGTTTTTGGCCATTGAGCATATAGGACTTCCGGATAAAAATTCGTACATTTGCAAACAATTTAATCAATAATAAACAATCTCAACGCCACACAATGTCTGACACCATACTTGCACTGATTCCCCTTGACGGCGGAGCCGAATTCTCGTTCACAGCCTCCGAATTTTTCCGATGGTTTGTGGAGAACGCCAATTACCTATTTGTCTTTATATTTATGGTCATTGAGAGCTCGTTCATCCCCTTTCCGTCAGAGGTCGTTGTACCCCCGGCCGCATATATCGCAGTGACTTCTCCGGATGGAGGTATGAGTGTCATCGGCGTATGCCTTGTAGCCACAGCCGGCGCATTATGTGGTGCTTACATCAACTATTACCTTTCGCTATGGATCGGACGTCCGCTCGTGTATCGATTTGCCGACTCGCGTATAGGACATGCCTGCCTATTAGATCGATCAAAAGTGGTACACGCCGAGAAATATTTTGACAAACACGGTGCTATCAGTACTTTCATCGGCCGTCTCATTCCAGCTGTACGCCAGCTCATAAGCATTCCTGCCGGGCTTTCGCGTATGAGCATAGGCATCTTCACAATTTTCACCATACTTGGTGCAGGCGTATGGAACGCCGTATTGACCGCCCTCGGATGGTGGCTTGGTAAGAGCGTACCTCGCGATGTTCTGTTCGAAACAATTGAACATTACAACAGCTATCTGACGTACGCCGGTTTGGGCATCCTACTTATATGCGTGGCTTTCATCGTATACAACGCATGCAGACGTCACGAAAAAAAAGAGCATTAACCATCCCGACCTAAGTCCGAACTCACTCCTCAAAACTTACGGCACGTAATTAACTCGGCCCGACACCATATGCAAAATTATAACCAATGATAGTATCTCCTTCGCTACTTTCTGCCGACTTCGGCAACCTTGACCGCGACCTCGCAATGCTCGAAGCTTCCGAAGCCGACTGGTATCATCTTGACGTTATGGACGGCGTATTCGTCCCCAATATATCCTTTGGCTTCCCCATAATTGATGCCATTGCACGACGTGCCACCAAGCCGCTGGACGTTCACTTGATGATTGTCGACCCGGACCGTTACATTACGCGCGTGCGCGATACAGGTGCGGCAATTATGAATGTCCATCAGGAAACATGTACACACCTGCACCGCACCATCAGCGCCATACACCAAGCCGGAATGCGTGCAGCCGTAACGCTCAATCCAGCCACCCCGGTATGCATGCTCGAAGACGTCATCACAGATGTGGATATGGTACTCTTGATGAGCGTCAACCCGGGTTTCGGAGGACAAAGCTTCATTTCTGAAATCTTAAACAAGACCCGGCGCCTGCGCCATCTTATCATCGACAGCGGCAGCAAGGCCATTATCGAAATCGACGGCGGAGTCAATGACAAGACCGGCAAGCAATTGGCTGAGGCCGGGGCTGATGCTTTGGTGGCCGGAAGCGCCGTATTCCACGACCCGAATCCGGCAGAAGCCATACGCAGGCTTAAATCACTGACAACAACGTATTAAGGTTCCACATCGAACTTGCACACAGCTATTTTTTTAATTCTCATTTATCCACCTCAACGCATCTTCAGCCTTCGTCATGGACGAATTTGAAATAAATATATCTGACAGAAATCGCAGACGCCGCGCCCGTACAAATACGCACATAGGCAATAACACCGAAAGCGATATGGCACACCGGAGTACATATACCCCGGCCTACGAACGCGTAGTCGATACCAAACCGGATACAAATACCGACACGACAACACCCGAAGAAGATACACCCACGATGGCCAAACCGATACGCAAGTCTCACAGAAAACCTGCGGATGACAGTACCGAAAAGTCATCCACGGATACGGCCATTGACCCTGATATATCAATGCCGTTGATACGCAACAAGTCGTGGCGAATATTCCTCGGCACGGTTTGCGGACTAATTGGTGTGGTGTTGGTGATGATGTTGCTTTCGCACCTTCGCAATGGAGCGCACGATCAGAGTGCAGTGACATCGCTTTCCGTTGAGCAGATGGCGGCAACACCCGGTTCCACTGATAACATTGGCGGAAGCCTGGGCGCCTGGCTCTCGAATGCATTATTTACGGATGCGCTCGGCCTTGGCTCTATAGTTCTTACACTCTATCTGTGGTTCCTTGCCGCAGGATTTTTCGGCGTAAAGCGTATCAGATTTTGGTCCTTGACCTTTAAATCTTTACTACTCGCTATCACCGTAAGTATCGTTGTCGGCTTAGTGACATTCAATGCTCAGACTACCATAAGCCTTGGAGGTACACATGGCCATGAAGTCAATGCATATCTTTTACACATTGGCGGTCCCATTATAGCCGGAGCTTTATCCATCCTCCTCGTTGTTGCTGTAGTCTGCGTATACCTCAATGACTTAATTTGTTTTGCACACAAATGTGCCGAATTACGCCGTCGCTACCGTTTGACACGCGTTATAAACCGCGATAGTGCCTCAGAGAACGTTTCGACCAACGACACTTCAACTGTCGATACGTCCGTTTCCGAAAATAGTGAAACTCCTGCCGATGATGGTTATGCCGAAACTTCTGAAGACACAACCACGGCAGACACTATTAAAAATGCACCTATGATTGTCAATAGCTCTAAGTCGGCTACTTCAAAGGATGAAGGCTTCAGCATCGACCCCGACCCGGAGCAAGCCGGCACAGGAGAAGCCTCATTCACAGTAGACACACCGCAAGTCGATAAAATAGACGATGGCAAGGCCATAGCCGACACTTCAGGCTCAGGAGTATACTCGGACCACCGCGCAATCTTACCCGGATACAGCTTCCCCACCCTTGAATTGCTCAAAGACATTCCCCAGCGTATATCCGCCGACCCGGACGAATTGCAGCATAACAAGGACCGCATTGAAAAGGCATTGGCCGACCATAAAATCACGATTGACAGCATCAAGGCCACCGTCGGACCGACCGTGACTTTATACGAAATCGTGCCCAGCGAAGGAATACGTATCGCACAAATCAAACGACTTGAAGATGATATCGCGCTAAGCCTTGCAGCAAGCCATATACGTATAATTGCGCCTATGCCCGGCAAAGGAACTGTCGGCATCGAGGTCCCCAACAACGATCCTCAGACCGTGTCAATCCGCGCGGTGCTGTCGTCCAAGAAATTCCGCGAATATGACAAACCGCTGCCCATAGCTCTGGGCGCCACCATTTCGAATGACATATTTGTTGCCGACTTGGCGTCAATGCCACATGTTTTGGTCGCCGGTGCCACCGGACAAGGCAAATCAGTGGGTCTCAACGTTATCATTGCCTCGCTGCTGTACAAAAAGCATCCCACCGAGCTTAAGTTTGTACTTATCGACCCCAAGGAAGTTGAATTCAGCCTTTACAACAAACTCGAAAAGCATTATCTGGCCAAGCTTCCCGGCGAAGAAAGTGCAATTGTTACCGATTTCGAAAAAGTATTGATGGTGCTCAACTCGCTATGTGTCGAGATGGACACCCGATACGGGCTGCTGCGCGAAGCCGGCGTACGCGATATCACCGAGTATAACCGTAAATTCGAGAAAGGGCAGCTAAATCCCGACTATGGTCATCATTATCTACCTTATATTGTGGTGGTTATAGACGAATTTGCAGACCTGATTATGACAGCCGGCAAGGAAATAGAGATACCGGTGACGCGTATCACCCAAAAGGCTCGCGCCATTGGCATACATATGGTCATAGCAACGCAACGCCCATCTACGAATGTGCTCACCGGACTTATCAAAAGCAATTGCCCGGCACGTATCGCCTTCCGCACATTCCAAATGGTGGACTCGCGCGTAATACTCGATCGTCCGGGTGCCAACCAACTTATCGGCCGCGGAGATATGCTCTACAGTCAAAGCGGCGAACCGGTGCGCGTCCAGTGCGCGTTCATATCTACTGACGAAGTGGACAACATCGTCAACTACATCTTCAATCAGACCGGCTTCACCAAGGCCTACGAACTGCCCGAGCCCAAATTGTCCAACGATGACCACCAAACCGGTGGATATATGGGCGCAGGCACCAACGACCGCGACCCGCTTTTTGACGAATGTGCACGATTCATCATCACACAATCCACGGCATCAACATCTTCGCTACAACGACGCTTCCAAATCGGATATAACCGCGCCGGAAAAATTATTGACCAGATGGAAGCCTGCGGTATTGTAGGCCCGGCCAGCGGCAATAAACCGCGCCAAATAAAGATGGACGCTATGGAGTTGGAACGTGTTCTCTCGCAGCGTTGAACTGTTCCAATGTGTTCGGCGAAATGTACCTACCACAGCAAGTCGCCCAAAGAACAGTCTCAAACATCGTCCGTCTTTCAATTGTTTAGATTAATTACACATCACACCAATTATGGCATTAAGGCAAACAAAATTCGTTTTAGTCTTCCTACTGGCCCTTGCCACAACACTCGGAGCTATGGCTGAATCACCTTCAGCCGGACAGATAATCGACAAGACGGCCAAGGCACTTACCGCTACCAAAAGCGTCACAGTCAAGTTCGGATACACCGCCGGAGGCAAGCATGCCACCGGCTCTATGACCATGTCCGGCAAGAAATTCACCTTCAACCTCGGCAATATTGCAGTGTGGTACAATGGGACACACCAATGGGCGCTTAACCGTAGCGATAGTGAAGTAACCCTTACCAAGCCTACAGCCGCCGAAGTAGTCGAGTCAAACCCATTTGCCATACTCACCACCTACAAGCAGCATTACACACCCTCTCTAACCAAAAACACAAAGAGCGAATACACCGTCACACTTAAGCCCAAGAAACGTGGCGGCCAAATCACAACAGCCACCATACGCATCAATGCCGCCAACTACAACCCCGTGGCCTTGACACTGCGACTTACGGATGGTTCAGTTGTCACAGTATCAGTTACCTCCGTCAGCCGCGGAGCATCCCTTCCGGCTTCGTATTTCCAATTTGATACCAGGTCAAACCCCAAAGTCGAGCTTATAGATCTAAGATAGAATTAGACACCTCGACATCTGTCAAACATACGCACAAACAACCTATAATATATGAGCAACGCCATCACAACCAAATGCGCCATTATCGGTTCGGGACCGGCCGGCTATACAGCCGCCATATATGCCTCACGCGCCAATCTCGCGCCCGTACTTGTCGATGGTCCGCAACCGGGCGGGCAATTAACTACAACCACCGAAGTCGAGAATTTTCCGGGCTATCCCGAAGGAGTCGATGGCAACCAACTTATGGCAGACCTGCGTAAGCAAGCCTTACGATTCGGGACTGTAATGCTATCCGACCGTGTGACAGATTCCGATTTATCCGCACGCCCGTTCAAGCTCACACTCGCATCAGGCAAAATCATGGTAGCCGACACTGTCATTATCGCCACCGGCGCCTCGGCACGTTATCTCGGACTCCCAGACGAAGAACGCTTCCGTGGTATGGGCGTCAGCGCCTGCGCCGTATGCGATGGTTTCTTTTACCGCGGAAAGCACGTAGCCATCGTCGGAGGCGGAGATACAGCATGCGAGGATGCCATATATCTCGCCGGACTTGCCCAAAAGGTATATATGATTGTCCGTAAAGACCACTTGCGGGCATCCAAAGTGATGCAACAGCGTGTATCCGATAATCCTAAAATAGAGATTTTGTATAACACCAATACACTCGGCTTGGCCGGGGAGGAATTTGTCGAAGGTGCTCATTTGGTCGAATATGTCGGCACCGAACGCGAGCGGCGCTACGACATTCAGATTGACGGCTTTTTCCTAGCAATAGGACATCAGCCCAATAGTGCTCCGTTTGCAAAGTACGTCGAAACAGACAAGGCCGGATACATTGTCACCAAAGGTATATCCACAGCCACAAACGTTGATGGTGCTTTTGCCGCAGGTGATGTGGCCGATCCTCGCTTCCAGCAAGCAGTCAATGCCGCCGCAGCCGGTTGCCGCGCCGCCCTTGAAGCCGAGCGCTTCATCTTAGACAACGACTCGTCTTTACCCACAACATAAACAAGGGCGTGCATCAAGATAACTCAAAACACATACAATTAAACTCTCCAATGTAATAATTAGTTATGAGAACGCTTCTGATAACAACCTTGACTGTCCTCGTAATTGCGACAGTAGTCCCGGTAGCAGCATATGCCGATGACTACAACACCCGCCAAGCGCGATCGTACATTCGTGACGCCGAATACCAGATACGTCAAGCCGAAAATTACAGACGCTATGCCAACTCGTATCGACGCAGTGCCGAAAGCAACCGCCGCCAAATGGATTCGTACATTAGACGCAATGACACACGTAATGCCGAGACATACAGACATCGTATGCAAAAAGACCTTGATCGTGCCGCAGATTATGATCGAAAGGCTATACAGGCAGATAGTCGTGCTGCCGACTATCTGAATGATGCCGCCCGTGCTTTACGCCGATAAGCACACAGGCTTGGCACAATGACAAATAATTTGTCCGGAGCAATATAGCAAAAGAAGGATAACGCACCATAGGACTAAAAGAACACAGCAAAAACCACTATAAGACCGACTCCAAATATGAAAGCAACACGTTTGTTAACCGCTCTTATCGCCATAACGGCCTTTGCTATAGCCGCTACGGCTCAGACTCAGCCTGTACGCTGGCGTACTACAGCAAAAATGGCCTCCCCCACCGAAGGCATACTTACCATACGTGCAATCATCTCCGACGGATGGCATCTATACGATACCACGCTGCCCAAAGGAGGGCCGATACCGACCACGCTTGATTTCTCCAAAAGCTCAGGAGTTAAATGGCTTGGGCAATTCAAGGCATCCTCAAAACCGGTATCAAACCATGACGAATCATTCGATATGACCCTGCGCTGGTGGGAAAGAGATGTAGTATTCACTCGTCGATTTCGCATCACCGGCAATGTGTCGGCTGCATACATAGATGGAGTCATTAATTATATGGCCTGCAATGGTAGTACATGCAATCCGCCCAAGAAACAGACTGTAAAGCTTAAAGTCAAGGCTTATAAAGGCAAGTAAACATTGCATCAACGTTCAGCCTAAGCCCCCAGTTATACGACTATTGACCAATTAGTCTATCATTCACGTCAATATTATATATCCGTATATCGGGGACGTTGCATAGACTTATGATACAATATACGACCACCCTCACGCAAGATCACCCGAGAATTCGAATAACGACATTTCGATATCATAAATGCAAACTACAGCTATGATCAGAAGGACATTATCATACGCAATAATCTTATTATGCCTTTTCGTCTCCGTCCCAGGTGCAAAAGCTCAAATATCCGACCCCGTAAAATGGAGTTGGGACGTAACCGAGACTGCCGATGGCGGTACAGTGACCATCACTGCGGCAATCCAGCCCGGGTGGCACATCTATGGCTTGGAGAAAGTCAAAAACGGCCCGATACCGACTTCGATAACCTTTTCGGACAACGATGGAGTCACATTGGGCGAAATTATTCCAAGCGCCGAACCTAAAACGATTATAGACAAAGCTTTCGATCTCAAGCTCAAAGAATGGACCGGGACAGTGACATTTACATGCGATTATCGCTTGGATCGACCTATTAATACGACCATAAACGGTACCATCGAATATATGGCGTGCCGTGATGGAGCCTGCACCCCGCCCAAACGCATAAATTTCAGCGTAAATATCGGCGGTACTACATCTACGACTAACGCTACCGACACCATTGGCAACCCAACATCTAAGGTTTCTTCTGCCATAACCAAGGCCGGTGAGCCTACCGATCTATGGGCACCGGTGGATATGGTGTCCGCAGACAACAACGCACATGGGCCGAACGCCGCTCCATCATGGCTGTCATTACTCGTCATGGGATTTCTGGGCGGACTGCTAGCCTTGCTCACCCCGTGCGTATGGCCCATGATTCCGATGACCGTCAGCTTCTTCCTTAAACGCACCAAGAGTCGCAGACGATCAATCACCGATGCAACGCTCTACGGAGTATCCATCATAGTTATTTACTTAGTGATGGGTATTGCTATAACTCTGGCCTTCGGAGCGGGCAAGCTCAACGACATCGCAACCAGTGCATTGTTCAATCTCATATTCTTTGCCATGCTTGTCGTGTTTGCAATATCCTTCTTCGGAGCTTTTGACATCAAGCTACCTTCGAAGTGGTCAAACAGCATCGACAATAAAGCCGAAACAACCACCGGTATCTTGAGCATATTCTTCATGGCATTTACGCTGGTGCTGGTATCCTTCTCTTGTACCGGCCCCATTATTGGCACACTACTGGTCGAAGCAGCCTCTCAAGGCAGTATCGTAGGTCCGGCCATAGGCATGGGCGGTTTTGCCCTCGGTCTCGCCTTACCCTTCTCGCTATTCGCGTTCTTCCCCTCATTACTTAAGGACATGCCCAAATCAGGCGGATGGATGAATTCTGTGAAAGTTGTCCTCGGATTTATCGAATTGATACTTTCGCTCAAATTCCTCTCCGTAGCCGATCTTGCATACGGATGGCGCATACTTGACCGCGAAGTATTTGTTGCAATCTGGATTGTGCTATTTGTCCTGCTGGGTATGTACCTGATAGGCAAACTACGTTTTACACACGATGCGCCCAAGGAACGTACCGGTGTCGGGGCATTCTTCCTGGCGGTAATATCGTTCTCCTTTGCTGTATACCTTCTACCCGGCCTATGGGGCGCACCGCTCAAGAGTATCAGCGCCTTTGCGCCGCCGCTGTCCACGCAGGATTTCAATCTCTACGGCGGGCAATTCAAGGAATTCCACGATTATGATGAAGGTATGCGTTACGCAGCCGAGAACAATAAGCCCGTCCTCCTTGACTTCTCCGGATACGCTTGCGTCAATTGCCGTAAGATGGAAGGCGCCGTATTCGATACGAATCAAGTACGTAAAATCATCGAAGACAACTACGTGCTCATCAAACTCATGGTAGACGAGAAAGCCGATTTACCACAGCCCTATACCGTACAAGAGAATGGTCAGAAAATTACAATATCTACTATAGGCGAAAAATGGGCTTATCTCCAGCGTCATAAGTTCAATATAAATTCACAGCCATATTACGTTCTTCTTGACGGCCGCGACGGTGCACCTTTGGCTCAGGCTCGCAGTTACGATGAGGACATATCTGCCTTCATCTCTTGGCTCGATAAGGGTCTGGAAACTTACAAGGAAAAATAACAATAAAAACAGTCATACATACAATGTCTCACACTCGACAAGAAAGGCTTGAGGCACTCGGACGTGTCATGAACACCCTTGACATTCTACGTGTCAAATGCCCCTGGGACGCCAAGCAGACCAATCAAAGCCTACGGCCCAACACAATCGAAGAAACATACGAACTGGCTCAGGCACTACTCGAAGACGATAGTCCTAACATAAAAAAGGAGCTCGGAGACGTGCTGCTACATATATTGTTCTATGCCAAAATCGGCGATGAACAAGGGCAATTCGACATCGCCGATGTTGCCGATGCACTTAACCGGAAACTGATTTTCCGTCATCCTCATGTCTTCGGCGAAGTACACGTAGACAATGCTCACGATGTAGAATTGAACTGGGAACAGCTTAAACTCAAAGAAAAGGACGGGAACCATACCGCATTAGCCGGAGTGCCCAAGGCTCTGCCGGCGCTTGTCAAGGCTTTCCGTATCCAGGAAAAAGCGGCCAACGTCGGCTTCGACTGGAAGAAAACCGAGCAAGTGTGGGACAAGGTGGCCGAGGAAACTTCCGAAGTGCGACAAGCAGTGGCAAACGGATCTCAAGATGAAATCGAAAGCGAATTCGGCGACCTAATATTTGCTATAATCAATGCAGCACGGCTATATAAAGTCAACCCCGAAAACGCCCTTGAGCGCACCAATCGCAAATTTATCGCTCGCTTCAACTATATCGAACAACGCGCTCACGTACTCGGCACTCCGCTCAAGGATATGACCCTTGCGCAGATGGATGCCCTGTGGAACGAAGCCAAAGCTAAAGGCCTGTGATAGTCTGTATTACAGAGAAACCCAGTGTCGCCAGAGACATTGCCCGAATACTCGGGGCCGATGCCTCGCGCGATGGCTTTTATGAAGGCAATGGGTATTGCGTCACTTGGACTTTCGGACACCTATGCTGTCTCAAGGAGCCCAATGACTACACCGACATATGGAAGCGGTGGAGTCTCTCGGCTCTACCTATGGTTCCATCGCGATTTGGAATAAAACTTATTGCCGATCGAGGCATAGAAAAGCAATTCAAGGTCATATCCACGCTGTTTTCCAAAGCAGACAGCATCATCAACTGCGGTGATGCCGGTCAAGAAGGCGAATTGATACAACGCTGGGTAATGCAGAAAGCTACAGTCAAATGCCCCGTACAACGACTATGGATCTCATCTCTGACAGACGAGTCCATACGTGATGGATTTGCCCACTTACGGCCCCAGTCGGATTTCGACAACCTTTATTATGCCGGATTGTCCCGAGCCATAGGTGATTGGTTGCTGGGCATGAACGCTACACGACTATACACACTCAAGTACAGCGACCGAAGCGACCGTAACGTGCTGTCCATAGGTCGCGTACAGACTCCGACACTAGCCATAATTGTTGAGCGCCAACGAGCCATAGACAATTTCAAGCCCACCGATTCGTGGGAATTGGCAACCCGCTATCGCAACACGGTGTTTACATCCACCGGAGATAGGTTTGACAACGCCGAAGTGGCCAACGCCGAGGCCGTAGCCATACGTGATATTCCATTAACCATTGATGATATAGCCAAGAAGACAGGACGCGAAGCCCCCAAGAAGCTATTCGACCTAACCTCGCTGCAAGTCGAATGCAACAAGAAATGGGGATGGTCAGCCGACCGTACACTCCAGCTCATACAATCGCTGTACGAAAAAAAGGTCACCACATATCCTCGTGTAGACACTACTTACCTCAGTGAAGATTTGCACGCTAAAATCCCAGGGATATTGCGGCAAATGACCCCCTACGCCAATATTACAGCGCCGGTGTTGGCTCGCAAGATACCCAAGAGCAAGCGAATATTTGACAATTCGAAAGTCACCGATCACCACGCCATTATCCCCACCGGACAATCGCCCAAATCTCTCGTTGGTGACGAAAGACAGATGTACCACTTGATAGCATTGCGCTTTATTGCCGCATTCTATCCGGATTGCGTATTCGAACAAACGGCTGTAAATGCCCATGCGGGCAAGCATAAATTCAGAGCCACAGGCCGCGTAATACTTGAGCAAGGCTGGAAAGCACTCTACCCGACCAAAGACAAAACACAAGCCAGGACACCCACCGATTCCCAGGACAGCGAAGAGGCCGAGGAAGAGAATGATAACAAAACGCTACCGACTTTCGCCATAAACGAAAGCGGACCCCACTCTCCGTTCGTCAATAAAAAAACGACACAGCCGCCCAAACCTTTCACTGAAGGCACCTTGCTCCGCGCTATGGAAAGCGCCGGCAAGGACATCGAAGACGAGACTCTCCGCGAAGCCATGAAAGCTAATGGTATCGGGCGGCCGTCCACTCGTTCGGCCATTATTGAAACACTATTCAAGCGTGGGTATATAAAACGATTACGCGGTAAAACGCTTGCGCCTACAAGCACCGGCATTGCCCTTATAGACACAATTAAGGATCCATTGCTGAAAAGCGCTAAACTAACCGGCATTTGGGAAAACCGACTCCGCATGATTGAACGTGGCGAGTTCAGCGCAGCCGAATTTGTCAATGACCTTAAGGCACAAGTAAACGACATAGTCATTACCGTCCTTTCGGACAATAGCGGCTGTCATATTGCCGTTGAGAAAGCCCCCGCCAAGACTCGTAAGACACGCACGCCCAAAACCGAAGGCGTCAATCCCAAGAAAGCGGCAGCAAAAAAAACAACACGAGCAACCACGCCTGCGCCGACATCTATCGAACAGATCACCTGTCCCAAATGCAATAAAGGCCATTTGCTCAAAGGGCGCACAGCCTACGGATGCAGTCGATATGCCGAAGGGTGCAACTTTATACTACCTTTCGCACAATATCCGGCGACACTTTCTCCTGCACAACTGGCAGCAATGTTGAACAAAACCGGCGAAACTAAATGACTTGGCAAGACATCATAGTCCTAATCATCGTTTTGGCCGCGACTGTATTCTTCGTTATGCGTATAGTCCGAAGTTTCCGCCACGGAGATTCCTGTCCTTCGTGTAGTCATGGCAAAGACAATAATGCAAAGAATGGCACCAACACCAATTGCCATGGGGCGAATATATGTGCCGGATGTCCGTTACACGACTCTTGTCATAAAGGCTAAGCCTTCCTATGCTATGGTGAAAAAAACAGCGGGAACGCCCACTCATTTCGAGTATGCATTCCCGCTATTTATTGTTGGTTCAGACTTAATTATCAGTTACGGAAACTCAGTTCACCCTTGGCATCAACATCTATAACGATGGGGCGTTCTTTGTCTACCTTCTGAGCCAAGATATCCTTACTCAGACGGTTAAGAACCTGACGGTGTATAACTCTTTTGACAGGTCGTGCACCGAATTCAGGGTCGAAGCCTTCATCGGCAAGCAGCGATATAGCCTTGGGTGTGTATTCCAAGGAGATGCCGTTGGGAGCAAGCATCTTTTGTATAGACTTCATTTGCAGTTCGACAATCTGCTCGATTTCTTTACGATCAAGCGGCGTGAACATTATTATCTCGTCTATACGGTTCAGGAATTCGGGACGAATATTCTCTTTAAGCATCTCCAAAACCTGAGCCTTCGTGGTCTCAATGGTCTGCTCGCGGTTGTCGTCTGTCATCTTGGCAAAGTTGTCGCGGATCAAAGCCGAACCCATATTCGAGGTCATAATGATGATGGTATTCTTGAAGTTGACAACACGACCTTTATTATCAGTCAGACGACCGTCGTCAAGCACCTGCAACAAGATATTGAATACATCCGGATGAGCCTTCTCGATTTCGTCGAACAAGACAACCGAATACGGTTTGCGACGTACGGCTTCGGTAAGTTGGCCACCCTCATCGTAGCCCACGTATCCCGGAGGCGCTCCGACCAGACGGCTCACGGAGTGCTTCTCCTGATACTCGGACATATCAATACGAGTCATCATATTCTCGTCATCGAAGAGGTAATCGGCCAAAGCCTTTGCCAATTCGGTTTTACCGACACCGGTAGTACCCAGGAAGATGAACGAACCTATCGGACGTTTAGGGTCGCTAAGACCGGCACGACTGCGGCGTACTGCATCGGCCACGGCGCTGATAGCGGCGTCTTGACCCACTACTCGTTTGTGAAGTTCATCCTCAAGCAGCAGCAATTTGGTGCGCTCGCTCTGTACCATCTTGCTTACCGGTATTCCTGTCCAGCGGCTAACCACATCGGCGATGTCATCGGCATCAACCTCTTCCTTGATAAGAGCTTTCTCACCCTGCATAGCCTTCAGCTGAGCCTGAATGCTTACATTCTCATCTTCCTTCTGCTTGATGGTTCCGTAGCGGATCTCGGCCACACGTGCATAGTCGCCTTCACGCTCGGCTCGCTCGGCATCAAAGTTGAGTTGTTCGATATCGACCTTGTTTTTTTGAATGCGATCTATCAAGTCTTTTTCGGCCTTCCATTGAGCCGCGATCTGGTTTTGCTGTTCGTGCATAGAAGCCAAATCTTTCTCAATGTCCTTGACGCGAGCCTCGTCACCTTCACGCTTGATGGCTTCGCGCTCTATTTCTTTTTGGGCTATCTGACGCTTTATGTCATCCAAGGCCTGCGGCTCGGAATCAATTTCCAACTTCAGTTTAGATGCAGCCTCATCCATCAGGTCTATGGCTTTATCCGGCAAAAACCTATCGGTGATATATCGTTCGCTCAACTGAACGGCTGCCACAACGGCTTCGTCACGGATACGTACATGGTGGTGATTCTCGTAGCGTTCCTTCAGGCCACGAAGTATGGCTATGGCGCTGGCTTCATCAGGCTCGTCAACCATTACCTTCTGGAAACGGCGTTCGAGAGCCTTGTCTTTCTCAAAATACTTCTGATACTCATCCAAGGTGGTAGCACCTATGCTGCGCAGTTCGCCACGCGCCAATGCCGGTTTTAGAATATTAGCAGCATCCATTGCACCTTCACCCTTGCCGGCACCTACCAAAGTGTGGATTTCATCTATGAAGAGGATTATCTCACCATCACTCTGAGTGACTTCGTTAACGATGGCTTTAAGGCGCTCTTCAAACTCGCCTTTGTACTTAGCTCCAGCCACCAATGCGCCCATATCCAACGAGAATATCTGCTTCGAGCGGAGGTTCTCGGGAACATCACCGCGTACTATACGCTGTGCAAGACCTTCGGCTATGGCCGTTTTACCTGTACCGGGTTCGCCTATAAGCATAGGGTTGTTCTTGGTACGACGGCTAAGGATCTGAAGTACTCGACGAATCTCCTCGTCACGACCGATGACAGGGTCAAGTTTGCCTTCGCGAGCGCGTTCGCAAAGGTTGATGGCATATTTAGACAAGGCGTTGTATTGTTCTTCAGCGCCCTGGTCTGTAGCCTTCTTGCCTTTACGCAACTCGGTGATGGCTGCTTTCAGTTCTTTGGCCGTAATGCCAGCATCCTTAAGTATGGTACCGGCCGGCGAGTTAATTTCAAAGATAGCGCTAAGCATAGCCTCAAGCGTGACATATTCGTCTCCGTCAGCCTTGGCTATATCCAACGCCTTTTGCATCACATCGTTGGTACTATGGCTCAGATATGGCTCTCCGCCGCTTACTTTGGGCTCGTTGGCGATGGCTTCGTCTACCTGACGCACTACTTGCTGGAGGTTGGCGCCGAGCTTCTGAAAGATGAATTTGACCAACGAGTCGCCTTCCTCAATGATAGCTTTGAGGAGATGCACAGGTTCAATAGCCTGAGCTCCCGACGAGCGAGTAATCTCTACGGCCTTCTGAATGGCTTCCTGTGACTTGATGGTGAAATTGTTAAAATTCATAATATATATATATTAGTTGTTTATTATCTATTTTTGTTTGTTGTTATCAATTGCTGTATTCGACTTAGTTTGAATGAATATTGCGTGGATACAATTGCCAATCGCGGTATTCTTTTCCGAGGGCTCGTACAGCATTATGCCATACGGCATCACCATCGCCTTGCAGCAATTCCGAGGGATCGTCAGGCATACTCATAGTCGCCCATGTGCCTTGATCAATTTCGGCTTCGAGCTGGCCTGCCTCCCATCCGGAGTATCCGAGAAAGAAGCGTAATCCGCCATCAATCTTGTATCCGGCATTGACGTAATCGGCGACGGCGTCAAAGTCGCCACCGACCCACAATCCCGAAGCTATCTTATTGGCGCCTGGGAAAATATCCTCACCAAGCGTGTGCAAGAAAAATAGCCTATCCAACCCTACCGGGCCGCCGCCAAATACCGACACACCTTCGTTGCGGACATTTTCGAGTATGTCATCAAGGCCGAACTTGGTGCTATAATTGAGTACACAACCCATGGCTCCGGAATCGCGTCCGTAATCCAACAGGACTATGACCGCATGATTGAAGCAGCTCTGAGTCAACTGTGGATGTGCCACAAGCATCGTCCCGGCGCCAAGTATACGCTTGTCGCCACGGCGGGATGCCTCGTTTCGTCCGAATGATTCTGCATTGAATCCTTTCATTGTCATGGTTTATATTTTATCTTTTTTTACTGGTATGTATCATTTCAACATCTCCCATCACACAATGTGTTGGGAATTATGCTTAAATTTGCATATCGTTTTATGTATAACAAATAATATGCCAACTGTGCATATACACTGAAGGAGATAGTTTTCGATGCAACAGGAATACGCCTCACCGCTTTTGGATGAAGCCGTCAATCAAATATCACGCCTCCCGGGCATAGGCCGCAAAACCGCTTTGAGGCTGTCTTTGTACATTTTACGACAAGATCCGTCACTGGCTCACCGCTTGGCGGATGCACTGACCTCTATGCGCGATGGAATACGTTACTGCCAACGCTGTCATAATATCTCGGAAACCGATATATGCCCTATATGCGCCAATCCGTTGCGTGACACATCCACAATATGTGTTGTCGAAAACATTCGCGATGTACTTGCGTTTGAGCGTACTGCCCAATACCACGGCCTCTATCATGTCCTGGGAGGTGTCATCTCGCCCATAGACGGCATAGGTCCTGATTTACTGGAAATTGACTCACTGGTGCAGCGCGTCAGGGAAGAAAACACCCACGAGGTCATACTTGCACTCAGTCCAACGATGGAAGGCGAAACCACTAATTACTATATATATAGGAGGCTGGCCGGAACTCCTGTCAAGGTAACGCAACTGGCTCGCGGCCTATCGGTAGGCGGCGATATAGAATACGTCGATGAAGCAACTTTGGCCCGATCGCTTGCCGGACGCGTCCCCGTGGGTGACCCCCAATTCTGACACGATATGACACAGTCTGACAAAACCGACCTGCTAACACTCCGGGCTCTCGAACCGGAGGACGTTGATACAATATATATATGGGAAAACGACATGACCGAATGGTACAGTCGTCAGAATATGACACCGACATCACGATACCAAATTTGGCAGTATATCCAAAGTTATGACGGAAGTCTGTATGGAGGCAACCAATTGCGTATGATGATATGTCTTGCCGATGGAAGCCCCATAGGTACGGTAGATCTTTACGACATCGATGCAACCAATCGTCGCGCATGGGTGGGTATATATATCGCTCCACAATGGCGTGGCCGCGGATACGCTCGCGAGTCTCTGCACCAAATCAGCCGATACGCCTACAATCATCTGTCCATAGCTCACCTTGCAGCCGAGGTTGCGGACGACAACGAGCCTTCATGCCGACTTTTCGAAGCCGCAGGATACCGATTGGGCGGATGTTTACATGCCTGGCGCTATTATTGCGGTTGTTCCCATGACATGCGTATCTATCAGTGTGACTGCAAATAATGACCATTTGCAGCCATCCATCGCACCCCTCTCAAAGTTTTTTTAGAAAAAAAATCAACCAACGCTGTCACAAACGGCGTATTCTTACGTCATAATAGTGAACAGCAAACAAAAACCACAATGACCGCACAACAATTCAAAGACAAGATCCTGGGTTGCTACGACAGCATGCTTGCAGTGGCCTGCCGCATTCTCGGGACCGAGGATGAAGCACAGGATGCCGTCCAAGATGTATGCCGACGATTGTGGGAACGCTACTCCGAAATCGCGCCTCCGGCTAACCCCGGAGCTTTCTGTGCGGTGACCGTTCGCAACTACTGCCTTGATATAATCCGTTCTCGTCCTCTTGACGCCGGAGACGAACCTCTGGCTACCATAGCCGAAAGCAAAGCTGTCGATGAGACGGATGCCGAGGATGATGCGACAAGCTTGCTCCAAAAAGCGATTGATAGACTGGAACAACGTTCGCGCCAAATCATCCAATGGGGCTTACAAGGCTACAGCTACAGCCAAATGGCCGCGGAACTACACACATCCGAGGCCAATGTCCGCCAAGTTACCTCACGCGCACGTCGCCAACTCCGCAACATCATAGTACAAATGCAATCTCTCTAATCAATATAAAACAATGAAACCTAACACAAACATCATAGACGAAACCACGGCCCGCACACTACTCGACCGCTGGTATGACGGAACGGCAACAGCCGCCGACGAAGATGCCTTGACTCTATACTTCACCGCATCCGCAAACATCCCCGAAGATATGAAAGCTGATGCTGCCATATTCGGCCTTCCCGCCGAAATGTCGCAGTCAACGTCAGAAGACATCCCCTCTGACCTTATGACACAAGTCAATGGCGCCATAATCGCCGAAAAAGCACGCAAACGCCGTCACGCCTTTTGGTACACCGCTGCATCTGTAGCCGCCTGCGCTTGCATCGTCTTGGTTCTGGATTTATCTCAAAGCGCCGAGTTGACACCCACAACTGGCAATACATACGCCAACGCCATGCAAAAGCCGCAAGAAAGCGCCGCCGAAACACAGACAGTCACACCTTCGGATATTGAGAATGCGGTGGAGAATGAAATACCGGCCGAAGCACCCACAGCCGTACCAAATAAGCCTCGATATGCTCAGGCAGCCAAAGTCTACGATGACTACCACGAAGTATCGGATCCGGCTGAAGCTGAACGTATCCAACTCGAAGTAGCCGCTCTGCTCTCCCGAAGCCTAAATTCGACAGGAAAGACCGCCGAAAAGGCTATGCGCAGTTTAGAACAAACCAACCGTTCAAGCGCTAAGGCCGTGGCCGAAATCATCAATAAAAGCATTAGCGGGCTATAATAAGCTCTGACTGTATCTTATACATAAATGACAATACAAACAATAAATAAAAACATACAACGATGAAACTGAAAAATTTTGCACTTACCCTCGCCATTGTTATCATTGGCACAACCGTAGCATGCGCTCAGCAGCGCATATTCGCAGACATTCCTGCCGGTAAAGGCGTACAAAAAGTTTATGTAGCTCCTGCGCTAATGAAAATGCTCGGGTCTAAGGCCTTTGACTCCGTCAACTCGGACGATGTAAATATGGCGGCTATCCTTAAAGGCAGCACTATCAATTCGGTAGAAGTCCTCAACTGTGAACAAGACGCTAATCTCAAAGCTATCCGCACCAAGTGCCAAACTATCATCAAATCTCTCAACCTTCAGGTACTCGTCGAGAACTCGGAAGACGGCGAACAAGGAACCATAATCTATGGTCTACCCGATCCCACTAACCCCGATATAGTCACCACTGCACTGATCTATAACGATGAAGGTGATGAAATAAACTGCGTGGTACTCACCGGCAAAATCAATTTCGGTGCAGTTATAAATCAAAACGATGACAACGACAACGATTGATATGCAACACTACGAGTGACACCATCTCCTCTGCCCGACATGTCTGCTTCCCGGCGGACGTGTCGCGGCTGTTTAGTTAGGACACGTTGCTCGTACCTTATCAACTCTCTATACGCTTTTTTCATCGTGATATGTATGTCACAAAGCGAGGACTCTCGCGTCATATATACAGAAAGCATAATAATCAAACGATATAAACTTACGACAATGAAACCAAAACGTTTCCTCAGTGCACTTGCCATCCTCTTGTTTGGCACTACCTTCACCGCCAATGCCGAACAAATCTTCGCCGATATACAACCTGAACAGCGCAATGACGGCAAGATGACGGTGAATATATATCTCGAAGGCGACCAACTCAAAGACATCAAGGAGCTAACCGGCAAATACGATTTCCTGAAAAATTCGGATTTTGACGAAATGGGCGATCTCACATCCGTTGAAGTCATATACAGCAATATAGCTGATTCACACGATAAGATATCCAAGCGTCTAAACAGCGGCATCAGCGCTCTTGAGCTTCAGCCTATAGTCAACACTGATGCAGACAACAATCATATCGATATATATGCCGAGCCATCTGATGACCCCACATCTCAGACGCTTAAACGTCTGGTACTCTTTGTAACCGATGGTAACGAAATCACTGCAATCCTCATCGAAGGCAACATCACCATACCCGAAGAAATGAAAGCCAACGAATAGCATTTCAGCCTTATACAACATGGAATGGCGAGAGCGTCAACATTGAGCATCTCGCCATTTCTTATTATTATCGTTCTGCATTCAGACAATTATATCAATGAAAGACCTCCGCACATGAGAATACTAATACCACTTATGGAGTACACGCTTGCTATGCGAAGAGCGCTCGGAAAGCATCTTCAACTTTGGACACCTCGTGTATTTTAATATTGAGTCCTTCGGTTTCAACGCCCTTGAGGTTGTTGGTCGGCACAAGGATATGTGTCATACCCAATTTCTCGGCCTCGAGGATGCGCTGTTGAAGACGCGTAACCGGACGTATTTCGCCGGATAAGCCCACCTCTCCCGTCATACACCACCCTTCCGGAACGGCCATATCTACATTACTGGAAAGTATGGCACTGATGACAGCCAAATCCAATGCCGGATCATTGACACGAAGTCCACCGGTGATATTAAGGAATACGTCTTTGGCTGCAATTTTGAAGCCTACACGCTTCTCGAGTACGGCCAGAAGCATATTCATACGCTTTCCATCAAAGCCTGTCACCGAGCGTTGCGGCGTACCGTATGCAGCAGTGCTCACCAAAGCCTGACATTCAATGAGGAAGGGACGTATGCCCTCCAAAGTTACGCCTATAGACACCCCGGACAGCGATGTATCGCCACGCGTCATAAGCACTTGCGACGGATCTATAACTTCGCGCAGTCCGCGCTGGCACATTTCATATATACCCAATTCGTTGGTACTGCCAAAACGATTTTTGATAGCGCGTAAAATTCGGTACATATACTTACTGTCACCTTCAAACTGCAGCACAGCATCTACAATGTGTTCCAGAACTTTAGGCCCGGCAAGAGATCCTTCTTTTGTAATATGACCTATCAAAATGATCGGTGTGGACGTTGTCTTGGCATACTGCAGTAACCGAGCTGCACATTCTCGTACCTGACTGACACTACCGGCCGAAGACTCGAGTGCCTCGCTATATATGGTCTGTATCGAATCAATGATAAGTATACCCGGATTTACATCCTCAACATGCTGCATTATGCGTTCCAAGAGCGTCTCGCATACAATCAAAACATTCTCGCTGCCGCGACCTATACGGTCGGCACGCATCTTGATTTGGGACGCACTTTCTTCACCCGAGACATATAGCACAGTCTTGGACTTTATGGCCAAAATGTTTTGCAATACAAGCGTGGACTTGCCTATGCCCGGCTCGCCGCCTATAAGAACCATCGACCCGGCCACCAATCCACCTCCAAGAACACGATTTAGCTCACGACTGGGCATTGGTATGCGGCTTTCCGAACCGGCGGTAATATCCGATACGGCTACGGGACGCGCACCTTCGGTACCTGTCAGTCCGCGGTCGGCGCGTGTCGAAGTGCTCACTCGTTGTTCCACCATAGTATTCCATTCACCGCATTCGCTGCAACGCCCTTCCCATTTGGGGAATGTAGCACCACAGCTATTGCACATCCATACACTTTTGTACTTGGTTTTTGCCATATGCTAAATCTTTCGCATTCAATAATTTACTTACCTAAATCCGGCATCACCGCCTAACTACTTTTGATGTGATTTCCGATTTTATCAATAGTTGACATCGGTTTTCCGTATATTCAACGCATACGGCGGCGCCATTCTGCGACGATGACCGAAGCAGCCACAGCCACGTTGAGACTCTCGGCCGTGGAAGTGTCGCCAGGATATGGCGGTATAGAGATGCTATTGGTGAGACATGCGCGCACATCTTCCGACATTCCGCGTCCTTCATTACCCATCACTATTACCGCATTCGCAGGCAACTCGGCGCTATACACCGATTCGCCGTCCATGTCCGTACCGTATATGGGGACACCGGCTGCCGAAAGGCGTTGTAGTTGAGGTATAAGGTCGGTATAATGTACGCGCACACGCGCTATAGAACCCATAGTGGCTTGTACTACCTTTGGGCTGAATACATCAACAGTGCCTTTGGAGGCTATGATATCACATACGCCCATCCAATCGCACATTCTTATAATTGTGCCGAGATTGCCCGGGTCCTGAATATGGTCGAGCGCCACCACAAGCCCCATAGACATAGAGTCGGGAAGTGACGTATCATCCGGAATATTGTATACCGCAATAACATCACGCGGGCTTTTCAGCAGCGACATCCGCTCCATATCTGCATTATCGGCACAATACACGGCATCGGCTCGTGCACACATATCATGGTGCGCCACAAGCCACTGACGTCGTCCGATAAGGATACGGCAGCCAAAAGCATCAAAAGTATCACACACACATTTATCCCCTTCGGCTACGAACGCGCCCTCCCGCCGACGGTGTGCCGCCGTATCCAAAGCACGCACAAGGCGTCGTATGGCTGCAGTTGGCCGTGTATAGCCTTCTGCGCCCATAGTATATTCGGTTATGCCGTTTTCGTTCATTATTATTTTGATGATCTGTAAGCCGTTAGGCCTTAATTTGTGTGTACGTTATTCCTGTTATAATTTCCTACCGGGGAAATTCTTAATCGCAAACTACTCTTAGAATTCGTATCCGGCCTTGGCAATGAGGTCACGATCGTCAACAATGGTGCTTCCAACCGTGGTAAGCATATCGCCCATGATAGCACCGTTGGCTCCTATGCGCATAGCCAGTACCTGGCTCTCGGGACTGAGGCGTGCACGCCCGCCGGCAAAGCGAATGTGAGCCTTGGGATGTATCAGACGTATCATTGCTATGGTGTCTATAATTTCGTCCTCAGGTATGGGGGGCATATTCTCCAGAGGTGTACCAGGTATGGGACACAACACGTTGACGGGTATGGACACCGGGTCAATACGGCGTAAGGTCAAGGCAAACTCGACACGCTGTCGCGGCGTCTCGCCCATTCCTATAATCCCGCCGCTACATACTTCCAGCCCTTCTTCACGTGCCATCTCTATAGTATGAATTTTGTCCTCGATGGTGTGCGTAGTGCACAGTGTACCGAAGAATGAGGGCGCCGTCTCAAGATTACAGTGATAGCGAGTAACGCCGCTGCGGCGTAATTCGCGCAGACTCTCGCGATCAAGCAGTCCCAACGAAGCACAAGTCTTGATCCCTACCTTATCGTGTATTTCGCGAAGCATGGAGCAAACTTTGCCGAAGACCTCACCGCGCACGGCACGTCCGCTACCTACAAGGGAGAAGCGTGCGATACCACGCTCGTGATTGTGTCGTGCCTCGCGAAGGCATTCGTCATGATCTACCACATCATAGTTTTGACATCCGGTGGAGAAGTGTGCCGATTGGGCGCACCATTTGCAGTTTTCACTACAATGTCCCGAACGGGCATTGATGATGGAACAGCTATCAAACTTGCGCGGTACCATCTGCTTACTAACTAGCAGTGCGGCCTGGCGCAGGTCTTCGGACGGCATATCAAGCAGTTCGTATGCCTCTGTTTCGTTAAGCATATAGCCGTCACATATTTTTTTTGCCAACTCTTTGAATGTGTACATTGTAGTATGATATATATTGTGTAAATATTTAATATCCGCCGAGGACTACCGTCTTATTTGACATAATATTCCCAGCGTTTATAGTATTTATTCCATTTTTCATAGCCAACAAGCTGCCCTTTTGCGTTATACACTTCATAACGCTTATAGTAATCATTCCATTTGCGATAACCGATAAGGCGACCTGCCGCATCACGTGTTTCTTCACGTCCGTAGTAATCGTTGTTGCGACGAGTGCTTTCAAGTTTTCCTGAAGCATCTCGCGTTTCAGTGCAATCGCGGTAATCGTTATACTTATCGGTGCGTTGCAGCCGGCCATTGGCATCATAGTATTCGGTACGATTGTAGTAAGGATTGACCTTTGAATATCCAACCATCTTTCCGTGTGCGTCATAGTACTCGGTACGTTGATAGTATTCGTTATACTTACGCGTATAGGTCTGTGCTGCCATAGTCATAGAAGACAATAGCACTGCACATATAATGATTGCGATTTCCCTTTTCATCTTATAAGAATGCAATTCTGTCGAATACGTGGTATTGGGTAGGGCCGACTGTATCGCTGTTATATGTCTGCCCTACCCTTATTTTCGTCAGTCAAGAAGGTGTATCACCAGGCCCGAACGAAGTTTGGGCTCGAACCACGTTGTCTTAGGCGGCATGATGTTGCCTGTATCGGCGATAGTCATCAACTGTTTCATTGATACGGGATACAGCGCAAGAGCCATAGCCATCTCGCCCGAATCAACACGACGTTTCAGCTCGGACAGTCCGCGTATACCTCCTACGAAGTCTATGCGCTTGTCGCTACGTAAATCCGTTATACCCAGGATATCGCGCAGTATGAGGTCGCTGGATATTGTCACATCAAGTACTCCGATAGGATCATCGGGGTTGTATGTATCGGGATGTGCTGTAAGCGAATACCAGTGTCCGCCAAGATACAACGAGAAGTTATGTAACGCTTTGGGGCGATATTCCTCAGTGCCCATATCCTTTACATCGAAATTCTCTGACAACCGAGCCAAGAATTGTTCGGGCGTCAGTCCGTTGAGGTCGCGAACAACGCGGTTATAGTCGATAATCTTGAGCTGGGATGCCGGAAAAGCTACAGCAAGGAAAAAGTTGTATTCCTCATTGCCCGTATGATTAGGGTTGGCCTTAGCTTTTTCATGTCCTACAAGCGCAGCGGCAGCCGTACGATGATGGCCGTCGGCGATATATAATGCCGGCATCTTGGCAAATTCGGCCGTAATTGCATCTATGGTTGCCTTGTCGTCTATAACCCAGAAATGGTGTCCGAAACCATCATTGGCTACGAAATCATACTCGGGCTTGGTGGCGGATACGCGTTTGATGATGTCGTTGAGCACATCATTGTCTTCAAAGGCGAAGAACACGGGCTCGATATTGGCATTTTGGGCGCGAACATGCTTCATTCGGTCTTCTTCCTTGTCTCGGCGTGTCAGCTCATGCTTCTTGATTACACCGTTAAGATAATCATCGACATTAGCGGCTACGACAAAACCATATTGAGTACGGCCATCCATGGTCTGAGCATACAAGTAGTACTTTTCTTCCGGGTCCTGTACCAGCCACCCACGTTGACGAAAGTCTTTGAAGTTTTGCACAGCACGTTCGTACACTTTAGGGTCGTGTTCGTCCGTGCCGGGGGCAAAGTCTATTTCGGGCTTGATGATATGATATAACGACATCGGATTGTCTTGGGCTTCGATGCGAGCTTCCTCGGAATTGAGCACATCATATGGACGAGATGCGACCTTCTCCACATATTCGCGCGGAGGACGGACACCCTTGAAAGGTTTGATTCTTGCCATGGTAGTTTAATGTGTGAGGTTGGTAATATGATTTATCTACATTTTTGGGTAAGTCTATTTATATGTCTTGGACTCAAAGGCCGAGGATTGGGTTTCAATCCTTGGCAGACTGAGCCGGGCTGAAGCCCGAGCGGAAGATTGTCTGCGTACGGTCGGGGCCTACCGAGAGCACGGTGATGCGCACTCCTACAAATTTTTCGATAAAGTCTATATAGCCTTTGAAGGGTTGAGGCAATGATGCTTCGTCCCGTACGGACGTAATGTCTGACTTCCAGCCATCGAAAACCGTATACTGCGGCACTATAGGCGCATCGTTGACGTCGAAGGGAAAATGCTCGGTCGATTCTCCATTTATGGTATATGCGGTGCACACCTTGATTTTGTCGAAAGTGTCAAGGACATCACTCTTCATCATTATAAGTTGTGTCACACCGTTGAGCATCACCGAATAGCGAAGTGCGACCAAGTCGAGCCATCCGCAACGGCGTTCACGTCCGGTGACAGCTCCATACTCGTGGCCACGGTCACGAATCTCGCGACCGATGTCATCATGTAACTCGGTGGGGAAAGGACCGCTGCCTACACGCGTACAATAGGCCTTGAAAATTCCGAAGACCTCGCCTATGCGCCGCGGGGCTATGCCCAGTCCGGTGCATGCGCCTGCACACACGGTATTACTTGAAGTCACAAAGGGATAAGATCCGAAGTCAACGTCCAGTAATGTTCCCTGAGCACCTTCACATAATACAGCGCCGTCATTGTCAAGCACTTCGTTGACATAATACTCGCTATCTATGAGTTCGAAGGTGCGTACATATTCGAGAGCCTCCATCCAAGCCTTTTCATTACGGGCAAGAGCATCAGTGTCCACCTGTGCACCCATACGCGCCAATCGGTCAAGGTGTGATACCTTAAGTCGATTGTATTTGGTCTCGAAATTGTAATCGATATCACCGAGGCGTAGGCCGTTACGTCCGGCCTTATCGGTGTACGTAGGACCTATACCCTTGCCGGTGGTACCTATGCGTGCAGCGCCCTTGGCGTTCTCACCGGCGGCATCAAGCAGACGATGGGAGGGCAATATAAGGTGCATCTTGCGCGAAAGGCGCAAGGATGTATGCAGGTCCACGCCGCCATCGCGCTCAAGTGCACGCGCCTCTTCGGCAAAAAGCACCGGATCAAGTACAACGCCGTTGCCTATAACGTTGACTGTGCCTTTTTGGAATACTCCTGACGGTATTGAACGCAATACAAATTTCTTATCATCGAATTCGAGGGTATGTCCGGCATTGGGACCGCCCTGGAAGCGTGCCACCGCGGCGTAATGCGGCGTGAGCACATCTACGACTTTACCTTTGCCTTCATCGCCCCATTGGAGCCCGAGAAGTACGTCTGCTTTCATTGTGCTGGTATGGTGTTGTTTATTTTATGTTTAATATTCAGATAAGGGCGGATGCCCCACCTTTGACTACGCAAATTTACGCATTTCTTGTCAAATACTTGCCTCAAATCGTCATTTGTTTTCGATACAGAGAGTTCTATCGTTTACATTTTGTTTTGCAGACGTCATAATCAACAGCTAACACACTGCTTTTAAGTGATTTATCTGAGCCTTCTTTTACGCGCACTATTGCTCAGATTTGGCTGTTCGGCGGAAAGACCGTACCTTTGCAGCCGTTTTTAGGTATAAAAAGATTTGTTATGGTTTATCAATGCGGAATCATTTTCGGGTTCCTTGCTATCGGAGAGTTCATCGTATGGCTCACCGGTATCAAATTGCCATCGAGCATCATAGGCATGCTTCTTCTGACAGCCTGTCTTCAATTAAAATGGATTAAAATACGCTGGGTTGAGGGTATTTCCAATTTCTTGGTAAAAAACCTCGGGTTCTTCTTTATCCCACCGGGCGTGGCTCTTATGCTTCATCTTGACATCATCAAGGCGCAACTACTTCCTATCTTAGTGGCATCGGCTGCAAGCACTATCGTAGTAATCGTTGTCACCGGATGGATACACCAACTAGTCCGCAAATACCAGCGTCATGGAATACATTAATAATCCGTACTTTCTTTTGGCGCTGACTTTTGTCATTTACGGGTCGGCCCAGCTTATCCAGCGCCGAACGCATTTCTCCTTATTCAGTCCCATTCTGGTGACTATTGCCCTTATCATTGTCTTTCTGACGGCTTACGACATCCCCTATGATACATATAACCAATACGGCAAGTACATTGAGTTTTGGCTCAAGCCTGCCGTTGTGGCTCTTGGTGTCCCGCTATACAAACAATTGTCCACTGTCAAGAAGCAATTGCTACCCATCACCTTATCAGCCCTCGCCGGATGTATCTCCGGCATCATTTCGGTAGTGATAGTGGCCGATTTGTGCGGAGCGTCACACGAAATAGTTATGTCTTTGGCTACCAAATCGGTTACGACACCTATTGCTATGGAAGTTACCGGATCGTTGGGCGGTATTCCCTCGCTCACAGCTGCCGTGGTAGTCAGTGTCGGCATCTTCGGCGGGATTATCGGATTCGGAGTAATGCGATGGTCGCATGTACATAGCCCTATGGCACAGGGCCTCTCAATGGGCACGGCGGCGCATGCAGTGGGCTCGTCAAGAGCCTTCGGCGTCAGCGATCGCTATGGCGCATTCGCCAGCCTAGGCCTGACACTTAACGGTATCTTCACAGCCATCCTCACACCTTCGATACTGCATATCATCGGCTATTTCTGAAAGACGTACCGGGCAATCCTCCAAAGCCAAAGACAATGGACATTAACGACACGCCGCCGGAGATTCTATCAAAGCATCCGACCGTTGTCGTGATATGAATAATAGCCGCCATCAGTGACTATAAGGTGATCATTGACCTTGATGTCAAAGAGGGTCATTGCATCTTTGATTTTGCGTGTAATGGCATCATCTTGCACACTCGGCATCGTATTGCCGGACGGGTGATTGTGAAACATAATGACGGCCGAAGCATACGCATCGAGGGCGGCACGCACAGCCACTTTTGCATCTACGACCGTTGCACTGAGGCCGCCCACACCAAGACGCACGCTTTTTAGCGGCATTAGTGACCTGTTAAGCAGCAACAACCAAAATTCCTCGTGGTCGAGACCGAGAAACACCGGCGCCATTTTACGGAAAGCCAGCTCGGAGGTGCATATCTTTTCTTTTTGCCTTTCGACACAATCGGCACGCGAGCGCTCACCCAAGTGCAAAGCTGCCAAAAGCGTCACCGCCTTTGCCTGGCCTATACCTTTGTATCGGCTCATAATTTGCTGCGGCGTCATACGCGTAAGCATTGATAGGTGTCCTTCATTGTCTCTAAGGATGTCCTCTGAGAGCTCGAGTACCGATTTACCTTTGATGCCGGTGGAGAATATTATCGCCATAAGCTCGGCATCTGTCAGGGCATCAAAGCCCTGCGCAATAGCTTTTTCGCGCGGCTTCTGCTCGGACGGAAGGTCGCGTATCAATATTGTATTCGTCTTTTTATTTTCCACGACGCATTTCGATTTCGCGGTTAACGTCGCGCCCACGACGAAGTATAATCTTGGAGATATAGGCTTGTATGAATCCGGTGCCATAGCCGCCAAGCTGAATGATGGCGGCAGGTACGGACTTAGCCGCAATCACAACCGAATGTGTGGCAATCAAGGCCATAGCGAATACGGCAACGAGGTATACTCCTATGGGCAAAAGCCACCACGGCGACATCGTTATGGCAAGGACAACCATAATCACGGCCAACAGCACGGCTACTGCGGGGAGAGTATGCACGGCCTTAAGCGACTCGGGATATAGCTGCTTGAGTGTAATGCGAGACATACCGAAGACGTATACCTGACGCAGGAATTTGCGGAAATCAACTCTACGCTTGTGCCATACGGGAGCATCGGCGATAAGAGATGTCGTAAATCCGGCGCGGGCTATGCGCTTGCTCATATCTATATCCTCGGAGAACATCTCACGGAAGCCGCCGACAGTCTCGTAGACCCGACGCGAAAAACCCATATTGAATGTACGCGGGGTAAATTTTTCAAGGGCAACTTTGCCGCCGCGTATGCCGCCGGTGGTCAGGAAAGAGGTCATCGTGTAATTTATAGCCTTCTGCGTAGTTGTGAATGACGAGTGTGCCGCATCAGGTCCGCCGTAACAGTCCGTAGGCTGCTCGGCCAGGACCTTGGACACGGTCTCAAAATATTCGGGCGGAATCACACAATCGCTGTCAAAAAAGACGAAGTAGTCGCCTTTGGCGTGCTCCATACCGTAGTTACGGGCTATCGAACGGCCTTCATTGTCTTTGTAAAAGTACTTTACATCAAGACCGGCGGCACGTGCTTCGTCACACTGCCTACTGCAAGGCATCGTCGAGCCGTCCTCAACTATAATTACTTCAAAGTTTCGGACTCGTTGCGCAAGCAGGCTGTCAAGCAGGTCGCGGACTTCGTCCGGACGGTTGTATACCGGAATAATGACTGAAAAAAACATTGTAGGCTGTTGTTATTGGTTTTTTATAATTCTTCGGAGTGTCACACATCTGGCGTAAGATTAGGAATACGCGTAAAGTATCGCTTGAATTTACACCATATTACGGGTTGTGATATAAACGTTTATGACATCCTGCTTTTGTAATCCTCGTATGTGTAGCGACGAAGATATCGACATTGGCTGTCGCGATCGCACAAGACAATATCCGGGTGTTGTATACCGTTGAACATCGTGGTCTTGACATTGGTGTAATGGTTCATATCTTCAAACGTCAGACGCATTCCGGGTCGCAGCAGTTTGACAAAGTACCAGTCGCCTATAAAATCACCGCTTAGGCACGAATTGCCTCCAAGTCTGTAGGCAATGGTGTGTCCCGGTTGCTCGGGCACACTTTCGCTAACTATCGGCTGATAGGGCATTTCGAGCGTATCGGGCATATGGCATGCAAAGGAAACATCCATAATTGCGGTATTGATGCCGTCATGATTCACTACATCCACAACACTACTAATTAGATCGCCTGTACGCCACATAAAGGCGCTGCCCGGTTCGAGTATTACTTGCAGGTGCGGATAGCGACTATGGAAGTCTTTGAGCAACTGTATCAGATGCTCCGTGTTATAGCCTTGACGCGTCATCAAGTGTCCGCCGCCCATATTGACCCATTTGACTTGCGACAGAAGATGTCCGAATTGGCTTTCAAAGGCCTCAAGAACCTTGGCCAGGTCATAAGAGGTGGACTCGCATAGGGCATGAAAGTGCAGACCCTCAATGCCGGCGGGAAGCGTATCGCCGATTTCTGCGGCACTGACGCCGAACCGACTGCCTGGAAGTGCCGGATTATATAAATCCGTATCTATTACCGAACAATGGGGATTGACTCGCAATCCCGCACTGACGCCCGTACCGCGCAAACGCTCGCTATAGCGTTCCCATTGGCTAAACGAGTTAAAGGTTATATGCGTGCTTTTGTGTGCATATTCGTCAATGGTGTCGTCTGTATATGCCGGCGAGTAGGTATGAATTCTATCTGTAAGGTATTCGCGTCCCAAGCGTAGCTCGTTGATACTGCTTGCGGTGCATCCGAAGCCGTATTCTCGAACTATGTCGAAGGTGCGCCATAGGGCGTTGGCCTTAAAGGCCATAATGATTTCGACATCGGCACGTGCAGCCACATCAGCGATCAATTCGAGGTTGCGGCGTATACGGTCTTCGTAGACTATATAGAAGGGTGTGGGCAGTTGGTCTATGGTCATTGGGATATATAACTGTAATTATTCCGGCTAATATTACTTTTTCTTAAAACACTTTTATTATAATCTATTGTCGTGTATTATATCAAGTAACGCTTAAAGTAAGGTGAAGCGAGCAAAAGCCAGCATCAGGGTCTTGGTTTCGCCTGTGTCGAAGCGCACTTTTATGCGTGCTCCACCGGGGTTGTTACCGTCTATTTCGGTAATTGTTCCTTTACCGAAACGACTATGTCGTATATTCATACCGACGGAGAGCTGCGAGGCTTGGAATGTGGATTCGTCTGGCGTGCTTTTCGAGGTCGCCGGCTGCTTGATGGTCATCGGTGGCTTACGGGTGAGCCATGTCTTTGTGTGTTGTGGTTGTATACGGCCACTCTCGGCTATCTCCGATCCGGAGGGGAAGCATAGGTACTTGGAATCAATATCATTGAGGAATGGCGAGGGAGAGGTAAATTCCGTCATGCCGTTACGAAAGCGCGAGGTGGCGTACGAGAGCATACAATATCGTTTGGCACGAGTAATAGCCACATAGAGCAAGCGGCGCTCTTCCTCTATGGCGGCCGGCGAGTCTTTGCTCATCATCGATGGCAGGAGGTCGTCTTCCACACCCACCACGAATACGTTCCCATACTCCAGACCTTTGGCGGCATGTATTGTCATAAGCGTCACTTTGGGGGTGTCTGCATCTGCCTCGGCGGTATCGGCATCCGTTGCCAGTGATGCTTGAGCCAAGTACTCAGGCATGGTACCCTCGCCAAGTCCTTGTTCTTGTTGGGCTTGTACGAATGTCTTGACATCGTTGGTGAGTTCCTCGAGGTTCTCGCGCTTGGTGATGCTTTCGGGGGTATTATCGTTCTTGTACTCGTCCATCATATGTGTCAGCCGAAGCATATTCTCGGATATGGCGTCGGCTGTGGCACCGGTGGCCACCATATCATTAAGCTCGGTAACGATGTCCTCAAAGGCGCGTAAACGACGCTGCGTACCGGCATTAATCTTGAGGCCGTATTGAAGGGGGGCCTTGACTACGGTCCATAAAGACACTTCGGGCGCGGCAGCAGCCGCCAGAATCTTCTTGAGAGTAGTGTCTCCTATGCCGCGTGCCGGAAAGTTGATGACTCGTTTCAACGATTCTTCATCATCGGGGTTCATGGCCAGGCGGAAATATGCCAAGGCGTCCTTGACTTCCTTACGTTGGTAGAAGGATAGACCGCCGTAGATGCGGTATGGGATGTTGCGTTTGCGTAGGGATTCCTCAAGTATACGGCTTTGAGCGTTTGTACGATAAAGTATGGCAAAATCTTCGTATGAGTCGCCCGAGGACATCTTGAGCTGAGAAATCCTATTGGTCACCAAAAAGCTTTCCTCATAGTCGCTGTAACTGCGCACCACCTCGATGCGTGCCCCTAATCCGTTTTCGGAATAAACGTTCTTGGGTATCTGCATCTTGTTTTTGGCAATCAGGCTTCCTGCGGCATTAATGATATTTTGGCTGGAACGATAGTTGCGCTCCAATTTGAAAGTCTTGATGGTGGGGAAAGTACGTTGCAGGTTGAGTATATTGGAGATATTGGCACCACGGAACGAGTATATACTCTGTGCATCATCACCCACTACACATAGCCCGGGATTGTCGGGACACAGTTGCGACACAATCATATGCTGCGCGAAGTTAGTATCCTGATACTCGTCTACAAGTATGTAACGATAGAACTCTTGATAATGACGTCGTACATCAGGGTGATCGCGCAACAGTATATTGGTATAGTATAGCAAGTCATCAAAGTCGAGGGCATCGGCACGACGACACCGCGCACAATATGCCGCATAAATTTCACCTAAATGCGGCATATTACGAACGGCGTTGGCGCGCTGTATCCCGGCATCAGCGATATACTGCTCGGGCGAAAGCATATCATTCTTGGCGTTGGATATTACGGCAGCCACAGATTGCGGCTTGTAGACTTTTTCGTCAAGATTCATAGTCTTGATGATGGTCTTGACCAGATTGCGACTATCGGCGGCATCATAAATAGTATAATTGCTATTAAGTCCCAGTAGTTTGGCGTTGGAGCGCAGCATACGTGCAAATACGGAATGGAAAGTACCCATAAGTATGCGTGATGCGGCTTTGGCGCCGACCAAGGATGTGATGCGTTCGCGCATCTCACGCGCAGCCTTATTGGTGAACGTGAGCGCCATTATGCGCCATGGCTCGTATCCGTGGGCCAGTAGATGCACAATCTTATAAGCCAGCACACGGGTCTTGCCCGAACCGGCGCCGGCAATGACCAATTGCGGCCCATCGGTATAGAGGACGGCGGCTCGCTGTTGTTCGTTGAGTTGTACCAAGTAGTCCGGAATATCCGTACGTGTATCGCTCATATTTACCAGAATTTATTGAGCGAGGCATTATACTCAAATCCGGCCTGTGCGAGCTTCGCTACAAGCTCCTCGCGGTCTATGCCGAGGTCTTCGCATAGCTCGTCAAGCGAGGTATAATGGTCGCGCAACATGGTGTTTATATAACTCATCAGTATCGCCGGGTCTTGCGGCAGTTGATTGGAATCCATTGGCTGTAATGATATATCTATTTTTTATTGGAGCGCACTATAGCACCCCATCATCTAATTTATGCAAAAGAGTATAATGAAACGAGCGCAGCCGAATACTGTCTGACACACACGAATAAGTACTTTTTGCCACCACGAAGTTAGTAATTTTATTTTAATTAAAGCACACCCATTTGTCGAGTATGTGCGAATTTGTGCCACGCATCTTCGCTCAAAGCGTTCCTCGCACGCAAGACGCAAGGCCTCGGCTTATCCGACCGCGTGTGGCGTTACA
>ERZ808252.86-NODE-86-length-101714-cov-138.674441_pt1 | contig 101714 bp, 86 predicted proteins | sample MGYA00521242_ERZ808252 | MGnify/ENA primary metagenome ERZ808252 (study PRJEB31516, sample SAMN03275581) | gut metagenome | biome: mammalia-associated habitat; material: feces | host: Papio cynocephalus | place: Kenya | collected 2012-08-07 ...
AAGTGGTTTGTGAGATTTATCTAACAAACTTCTCTTTGTACCATCAAAACTTTTTAGCCATCGGTAGAGAGATGGTCTTTTGATATGATAAAAAGACAAAATCTTTTTAACAGGCCATTTAGATTCTTTATATCTTAGGCAAGCAAGATATCTTGTATCAATATCAAGTGGTAAATAATTACGTTCTAATGTTAAACTATACATGGCATCTCCTTTTACAATTGAATCTTCTAATTGAATTATAAATGAGATGCTTTTTTTGTTGAACAATTTTGTCTAACATCATTTGATATTAAACAAACAAAAAAATACCATTATTTTAAAAATATAAAAACACAAAAAATAAAATTATAGAGGAAAAAAACAATTTATAATAAAATATTTAGCATGGAAGAAAAGAAAATTATTGAAGTATACCCAATATCTAAAATAAATAGAATTTTAGTTTTTTTAGGAGACATTTTTATTCATTACATTTTAAGTGTATTTATTTTGCAATTTCTAGTTTTTAATATAGCTAGCAAGATAACTAACTACGATAAAAAATTAAATGACAATCTTTTGTTAATTAATAAAAGACTTGATATTTTATATGGAAATCAACTACTTTTTTTCGATAAAAAAGAAAATAAATATAATGTTGACAAAAATTTAGATACAACCTTTGATAAATTCTTATATTACTACGTGAATTATGAGAGTGATAATGTAGAACCAATAAGAAACTACTTTATTAACATCAAAAAAGATGATATTAAAACTTTAAATAACATTTATCTTAAATATGGCGAACCTTTTTTTGAGTTGAATAATAACCATATTGTCCTAGCTAAAGATTATATAGATTACTTTTCTCCATACTTTGATAAGACAGACTCATTAAGTGAAGTTGGCAAATCATATTTATCTTCATTTAGGAAAGGGGTATTTATACCATTATTTAATTATATGATTGACGATATTAATAAAAATGACTTAGAATATCAAAATTCATCATATAAAATAATAACCGAAGAAATTAAGAAAAATAGTTCATATACTATTATTTATAATTCAATTAATATTTCGATCTCATTTTTAATTTCGTTTTTAGTGCTTTTTGTTTTAGTACCGCTCATCTTTAAGGACAAGTCAACTTTATGTGAAAAAGTCATGAAAACAAAAAGAATCAAAGTTTCTAACTATGAATACCTTAACAAAAAAGAATATATTTTTGTTATTTTAAATAATTTATTTATGTCTCTTACAACATTATTTTTTGTTGGCGCAATTCTTCTAGGTTTTAAAGAAATATTTAAATATAATATTTTAATGATTATATCTTTAATATCTTGTCTTTATCTTTTTACTAATTTCTTAGTTTTATGCATTAACCAATATAATAAAAGTCTAAAGGAATTATCAACCGATTCAATTATGATAAGTGAAACTAATTTAAACGAAATATACGCGAGCAAAGGTTATGAAAAATAAAATTGAAATAAGCTATGAACGACCAACTATCTCACGTAGACTTTTTTCTAGAATAGTCGATTCTTTGTTATTAACTTTATTAACGTTTTTACTTTTCATATCTATTAAAGCCATATATTCAAATACACCGACTTATTTAAATGCTTCTAAAACATTAGAAACAATTAGAATTGATAGTGGTTTATATGAATATAAAAATAATAAATTAATGAACATATCAACAATATCTTTTCAAGATAAAAAAATGTCTTATAAGCAAAAAGAAGATTATTTATTAAATGGTTTAAATAAATTTTTTAATTACATTAAAAACTATAATGTAGACAGTTATAAAAAAGTTATTCAAGATTATGATGATTTTCGTTTATCAACTGCATTAACATATGAAAATCATCCATTATTTATTAAAGAAAATAATGAAATCGTAAAAAATGATAATTACGATATCCCATTAAAAATATACGTTGAAAACTGTTATTCATTATATATTGATACAAATTGTAACGGGTTTTTAACAACTGAAATTAAAGAATACTATGATAGTAATAAACTTATAAGCAATTTTACTTTTTATTTTAATATCCCTTTATCTATTTTCGTATCATCTATAATCATATTTTTTATCCCACCATTAATTTTTAAAAGAGGGAGAAAAACAATTGGCATGCTAATTTATCATATCGGTTTTGTAAATAAAAACTTATATAACTTGACTATAAAAGAATATATTGTTAAGTTTTTATTTTTCTATTTTTTCGAATTTTTATTATCCTTTGTCACATTTGCGATTCCATTATTAATTTCATTAACAATGATGTTAGTAACTAAAACAAAACAAAACCTAAATGAATATTTTTTAAATATAAAAGAAGTTTCAACTCAAAATTCTATCATCTATAACAATAAGTCAGAAATTATTGTTAAAAAAATGAACGAAATAGAAAATATTAATTTCAGAATGAAATAAATAATTAATTAATTTTTTATTATATAAAAATTAAATTACTCCATTAAACTAATAAGCGTTATTCTAGTAAAGACTATCTATATTTCTAAACTTAAGAGCATACCAAATCAACCCATTTAGATTATGTATATTAACTATTGTTAAAATGATAACAATAACACAAACCAAAGATGTTAATATAACTGAAAATATATAAATTTTTGTGTTCAATTCACCTTTAGAACATATGCAATAAATAGCTGAATAAACAGAAACTATGGATGCAATGAAAGTTAAACCTATTAAAAGAGAAAGCACATAAGTCATCTTTAAATAATCAATTGGATCATTTCTATAAGGATAAACATTTGCACCTTTTTGTGATAAAAATTCAAATATAAAAACCAAAATAACTGCAACTAATGAACTAAAACTCAAAGATAAAAATCTCCTTACTTTTAACATATTAACTCCCTTAGATATTTTTTAAAAAGTGAGCAACATAGTCTTTCTTGCCACATTTGCCCTCTCTAACAACCATTTTACCATCTTACCTTTAATCTGAAAATCAAAAATCCATGGACATTACTTCCATTTTGATAGGAGTTCAATTAAAATACCCCCTTCCTGTTTTGCCTAGGATATGGGGGTACACTTCAATTGCGCTAATTAGCTTTCTTACTTCTTTTACGTAAAATACCAATTAATACATAAACACCAATAAGTACAACTATGCTACTAATAAATATTGAATACATTGCAATTTGACTAATTTCATGATCAAAGAAAGTTATCTTACAATCCATTGATTTTTCTAATCCTTCAATAAGTTGAGAAGGTAACTTTTCGTCTTCCATTGCTCTAAATGCTCCAGCAAGAGAGTGGTTTCTTACTAATCCAGTGCCATATGTTCCAGGTAAAAAAGCAAAAACATTTTGTAATTCTTTAGAAAAAGTACTAATAGGCATATAAGCACCACAAACAAATCCATAACCTGCAGATACAATAGTTCCAACAGCAGACATTTGACCTTGAGTACTTAAGAATGAGTTAATAATAGACGAAAAAGCTGTACCAAACATACTTAATAATGTTACATCCAATAAAATAAGCAAAACATCAGTTACACTTAAATACCATCCAACAATAGCTATATAAATAAAACCAAGACCAGTAGATAAAAATCCTATTATTAAAGCACTAATAAGAGAGCCAAAATAATATGCTAAAGAAACAATACTCTTTTTTACTGGTGTAACGAGAATATCTTTTCTAGCTCCCGTTACTTTATCAGAAACAATAATAAAGTTAGCAGAGAAAGCAATAGTAACACAACAAACAGCGAGGAAAGAAGAAACGATTTCTCCACTAACTACACCATCAACTAATTTAAGCACACTATCAGTCCTCATTACTTCAGGAATAGCACTCAAAACATTGTTTTTATAAATTTCTGCAAGAAATGTTGTATAAAGAACAAGTAATATAACTGGAGTAATTAAAGATGAAAAGAATAATCCTTTATCTTTAAAATATAATTTAATGTTACGTTTAGTTAAAATTAAAAATGTTTTCATGGCTAATTTCCTCCAACCAATTTTTTACCAGTTACAGTCAAAAATACATCATCCATCTTCCCTTTAGTAATTTCAAAATCCACAAAAACCTTAGGATGCGAAATCAATAAATCTCTAGCTTCTTTTGTATTTTTAACTTCAATACGGAATCCACCAGGAATAGCTTCATATTTTAAGCCTAAAGACTTTATATCTTTTTCTTTGGCTCCATAGACAGTTATAAAGTCGCCTGTATATTTATTTTTAAGTTCAATTGGAGTGCCTTCAGCAGCAATTTTTCCAGAATCTAAAATAACAACGTAATCGGCATCGGCTGTTTCTTCCATATAATGTGTTGTAAGTAAAATGGTTAATCCTCTATTTTTACGATAATCATCTAGAACTTTCCATAAATTTTTTCTAGTTTGAGGATCAAGACCAGTTGTAGGTTCATCAAGAATTAAAATTTTAGGGCTACTAATAAGGGCTCTTGCAACATCTATTCTTCTTTTTTGACCGCCAGAAAGTTTTCCTAAAGTTCTATTCATTAAATTTTTAAATTCAAACTCTTCGGCAAGTCTATTTATAACTTCATCAGCTGCTTTACCATATATGCCATATAATGCAGCTCTTGTATATAAATTATCTTTAATTGTTAAACTTGCATCTAATACTGAATTTTGGAAAACAACACCTATGTCTCTGCTTATTGAATTCATATCAGTATCAATACTTTTTCCATTAATTTTTACAACACCAGAATCTTTCTTTAAAGTTCCACACATAATTGAGATTGTGGTAGATTTTCCAGCACCATTTACACCAAGAAATGCAAAAAATTCGCCAGACTTAACTTTAAAAGATAAATCATTAACAGCCTTTACTTCGCCATATGATTTATATAAATGATCAATTTCAATAACGTTTTCCATTTTCGCTCCTTTGCTTTTATAAAACAACTTAAAAAAATCTACTTATTGAGATTATCTACATCAGTTATAACTGGCTTTCCTTTCTTATCAAGAAGAGGGGTAATCCCTGCACCATAAGCACTTCTAAGGACAAGATAGGTAACACCAGTCTCTTTATCAACTATTAAACTACTATCAGGTCCAAGTAAAACACTATCTTCAGTAAAAACTTGAACAAATCTTTTGTCCTTACCTTTTTTATTTTGTTTCATTTTATATGTCTTTTCTTATTCTTTTGCTTCACTAACATCAAAAACCAAAATAGCTTTGGCAGATGGTGTTGTTGAAAAACTAACTAATTTCCATCCCTTATTAGCATATTCATTAGCGGTTTGTTCAACCATTTCAGCTAATTTTTGAGCAACTGGGCTATATTCTGTAACTATCGTTTTGTATTTCATATAAAAAAACTCCTTGTTAGATATTATATAACTCAGGCTTAATAAATTTATGCTTTATATTGTAATTAAATTGTAAATTCTTTTATCGATAATAAAAAATAAGGTGGACAACACCCTATTTTTTAAAAATTAATGATTTTTTAAATAATTAGGAATATTAGTTGAACCATGAATATAATCTACTAATTTATTATCTTCTATAACATAAATAGCAGGCACAAAGAAAAAATACGTTTCTTTAAGAGTTGTTGGATGAGAATTAATCATTTCTTGAATAAGCTTCTCTAATACGCCCTCATCCCGATAATTATCAGGCTTTTCTTTAAAAGCTTCTCTTTGTTTTTTTCCTTCTTCATTATCTGATTCCTTAAATTCAAAAAAATATAAATTTTCTAATTTACGATTATTTTCTTTCAATGAATCTACATAATTAAATACATCTGTTTTAATTCCATCACAATAATGACAATACTTGCCAAAAGTATAAACACCATATCTTCCTTCTTTTGCGTAAAATTCATCTATGGTGATATATTGACTTTTATAATCATCATATGTTCTAGTTTCTTCAACGTTATTATGACAACTAGCTAAACTTAATAAAAATAGAGATGATAAGGTAAAAAATTTATTCTTCATACTTTTTTAAATAACTTACGATGTTATCCTCCAAAACGATGCAATTATAAACAGAACCATTTTTGATGTGTAAAAGCATTGGAACATAGTAATAATTTATGTCTTTTACATTTTTTGCACCAATAGAATCCTTAGAATACCTATCAATAAATGCATCTTGATCTTCACCCTTTAAATATTCGGTATTTTTAAATAAGAAAACATCTCTTTCACCAGTAAAATCAAGTAAATAAAGCTTAATATTTCGTGGTTTTTCTAAATAACGCGAAATATTAGACACAATAACTAAGCAATGTGGACAATTTGTCCAATAAACAAAAACAAAATATTCTTTCTCTGGTAATCTTAAAATATTTTTAGTTTCTATATAATTGCTTCTAAATTCTTTATAAGGTTCCATAAACTTATTAGTCCTTAATTATTTAGCAAAACGTCTTTTCAAAAATTTAATAAAAATAACTACTTCGTGGATAAAGAGTGGCGAAATTGATAATAATAAAGTTATGATCCACTCATTTGAACTTAAATTAGCTGTATTAAATATTGCTCTAATAACTGGAACTTCAATAACTAAAAGTTGTAAAGCAATACCAATAAAGAAAGCAATAGCCATCATATAATTCTTATTCTTAAAAATATGAACAAATGATTTATTAACATTACTCATTCCTAGCATATGGAAAAGTTCAGCAAAAGCTAATGTTGTAAAAGCCATTGTTTGAGCTTGGTGTAATACGTCAGCGTTTGTTTCATATAATGTTTTTATAGCAAAGAAATCAAATACCCCGCCATTTGGTTGAACCCATGCACAACTAAAGTAAGCAAGTAAAACCGCCAATGTAATTGATGCACCATATCCAATTGTAATAGCAAATCCACCATGAGCAAAAACGCCTTCTTTTGGATCACGTGGTTTTTCTTTCATATTATTTGGATCTTTAGGATCCATACCAAGAGAAATAGCAGGCAAGCTATCAGTAATTAAATTAACCCAAAGTAAGTGAATTGCAATAAATGGAGCAGGAAGGCCAATACAAACAATTAAGAACATACCCAAAACTTCGGCAATATTACTGCTTAATAAGAACAAAACGGTCTTTTTAATATTAGCGTAAATACCTCTTCCTTCTTCAACAGCTTTTTCTATACTTGCAAAATTATCATCAGTAAGTACCATATCTGCAGCACCTTTTGCAACATCAGTACCAGTAATACCCATTGCAATACCAATATCAGCAGCTTTTAAACTTGGTGCATCATTAACGCCATCTCCAGTCATTGCAACAATATTGCCATTGGACTCGAAAGCTTTAACAATACTAACTTTATTTTCTGGTGAAACACGGGCAAAAACTCTAACACTCTTACATTTGTCTTTTAATTCATCAAAAGTAAGTTTATCTATATCTTCGCCCATCATACATTCATTTTTATTTTCAGCAATTCCTAAATCTTTAGCAATCGCAAAAGCTGTATCCTTATGGTCGCCTGTAATCATAATAGTTCTAATTCCAGCATCTTTAAATTTTAGAACAGCTGGCTTAGCTTCTGGACGAGCAGGATCAATCATTGCAACAAGACCAACAAAAATTAAGTCTTCTTCTTTAATTTTGTCTTTATTAGTATAAGCAAGAGCAAGAACTCTTAAAGCCTTATCACTAAAATATGTATTAGCTTTGTAAATATCATCAATATCTTTTTTGGTAATTTTTCTAACTTTACCATTATCTAATATTGAAGTTGCATATTTTAAAATACTGTCTAAAGCTCCTTTTGTATAAACAATTTTATTTTTATCGCTTAATTGATGTTGAGTTGACATCATTTTTCTAACAGAATCGAAAGGAAGTTCATCAATTCTTGGCGTTTCCTTCTCAAGATCTTTTTTGTGCATTCCAAAATTATTTGAAAAAACAACAAGAGCAATTTCGGTAGGATCGCCATAATTTCCTTCGTCAACTGTTGCATTTGAACAAAGAGACATTCCTTTAGCTAATAATCTTAAATCTTCAGATTCATTATCTGCCTTAAAATCATCGGCTTTAAAATATTTATTATCGGTATATGCTTCAAGAACTGTCATCTTATTTTGAGTTAATGTTCCAGTTTTATCACTACAAACAACACTTACTGCTCCAAGTGTTTCAACACTAGGGAGTTTTCTAACAACGGTATTAGCTTTAACCATTCTTTGAACACCAATTGATAAAACAATTGTAACAACGGCTGCAAGACCTTCTGGAATCGCCGCAACCGCTAAAGCAATTGAAGATAATATTGCTTCAATCCAAGATTCAATATTTGAACCATTTCCATCAACAAATATCCAAATAATATCAACAATTAAAACCAAAACAACTACAAATAAAGTAATTAAACCTAATACTTTGGATAATTTTGCAAGAACTTTTTGAAGTGGAGTTTCTTCATCGCTTTCTTCATCAATAGCTTTTGCAATTCTTCCTATCTCAGTATTCATAGCTGTATTAACAACAACGCCTTCTCCTCTACCATATGTAATAGGAGTCGACATATATACCATATTTAATCTATCGCCTATACCAACTCTTTTAGAGAATGTTACATCACTGTCTTTTAAAACAGGAACACTTTCACCTGTTAAACTCGATTCGTTAGCTTTTAAATTTTTTGCATCAAATAATCTTAAATCAGCACCAACTGTATCGCCTTCTTCAAGAATTACAACATCGCCAATAACTAAATCGCTTGATTTAATCTTAACTCTTTTCGAATCTCTTATAACAGTAGATTCTGGAGAAGATAATTTCTTTAAAGCCTCAAGAGATGTTTGAGCTTTTATTTCTTGAACAGTACCAATTATGGAGTTCATAATTATGACTGCCAAAATAATAACAACATCTGGCCAATCGCCAACTTCTAAAAATGGATTGGATATTTTAACTCCATCTACTATCCAACCAGCTTTTGCAACTGTAATGGTTTCATAAATTGATACGCAAATTGTAACAGCAATTGCAGCAAAAAGAACAAAAATCATTGGATTGTTCATTTGCTCAAAAAATATTCTTATCCATGATTTCTTTTTCTTTTCTTCAAGTTTATTTGGACCATATTTTGCTAAACGAATTTTTGCTTCCTCGCTAGTAAGTCCTTTTTTGAGGTCAGTTTTTAAACCTTCTTCAACTTGCTTAGAAGTTAATGTCTCATAAGCAATAACTTCTTTTGAAACGCTCTCATTATTTATATTTGAAGCAGCTTTTTTCATATAAAAATCTCCTTTTGATTTTATTTGGTCTTGCTAATTCACTCTAGAACCTGCGGATAAATACTTAATAATTTATCGAGATGTCGCTTATGTTCTACTCGCTACTCCCCACTGCGATTTATTTTACTAGTAATAGAATTTGTTTTCAAATAAAACTAGCCAATGAATCTATTCTATATTTTAGAGATTAAAATAACATTACTCCTTTCATATATAATAAGTAGGGAATTTCAAAAAATTACAAACTTTTTTAAAAAAAGATTAAACAAATTTAAATGTTTAACCTTTTATAATAAAAACATTATTTTATGCCTTTATAAATTTCATCAATTTCTTTATTTATTTCAATAATCTTTTCTTTTTTAATTTTTAGTATCTTTCTATCAAACGTAAATATCCCATTAACTTCGTCTTCAACATCGCTAACTTGTGTATAAATAGTACCCATTAAACCTTTTTTAATTAAAGGAATAACCTCATTTTTGTGTAACTTTTCAAAATGTTCAGTTAGTTCATTAATGGTTTTATATCGACGATATCCAAAAGGCTTTTTTCCATAAAAATGATTATCTAAATATAATCCATATCCACCATATTCACTTAAAAATTGTGGACGATCTAAATTAAAACGATCTTTATGAATTTTATTTTTATAAAAATAGTTATGGATTGAATTAAAATCACTTGCACCAAAATCAACCCAACCAGAAGTTGTATCATAAAATCTTGTTGAATCGTGATTTTTAAAAACTTTATAGTTTTCTACACTATCAAATTGCCCCCAACCTTCATTAAAAATCGTATAAGCAATTATCGAAGGATGGTTAAATAATTCATATTGAATTATTTTTGATTCGTGGAGAAATTCTTTTCTTCCCTCAAGGTTATTTCTACCATAAACTTTATAACATTTATTATCTTTCTTTCCTTTATAATTTGGGAAAAGACCTGGTAAAAAGGTAGCTTTTTTACTTACTTTCTCTCCACCATTTATGAAATCTTGAATTACAAGCATTCCGAGTTTATCGCAATAATAATAAAATAAATCAATTTCGGTTTTTATATGCTTTCTAATAGTGTTATAACCTAATTCTTTTAAAATTAATATTTCTCTATAATAATCATCATAACTTCTTGGTGTTAAGTTTCCTAAAAAATAATAACCTTGATCTAAAACACCTTTAAGAAAACATGGTTCATTATTTAAATAAAATCTCTTATACCCATCACTAGCTTTTTTGATTTCTATTTTTCTTAAAGCAAAATAAGATTCAACTATATCATCAAAAAAAGTAATATTTACTTTATATAAATATGGTTTAACTAAAGACCATGGATGGAAATTTTCTAATTTAATTAACGTTTCTTGGTTTGTATTAACAATTAATTCTTGATTATCTATTTTAACTTTTGCAATAGAACTAGCTGTGGTTAAAATTTTTAAAATTATGCATTTTTCATCATATAAAACCTTGTAAAATACATCTTTAACATAATTTTCATCTAAAGATTCAAGCCAAACTGGTTTATATATACCACTAGTTGTTGTATAAAAAATTCCACCTCTATTAAGTCTTTGTTTACCAATTGAATGGAAACTTGCATCGCTTTTATCTTCAACTACTACCTTAATATCAAATTCATTAGTAGTAACAAATTTTGCTATATCAAAACTAAACTTAGTATAACCACCTATGTGGCGCCCAACTTCTTGCTCATTTATATAAACAACACAAGATTGATCAACACCTTCAAAATGTAATATAAGGTGTTTCTTTTTAAAATTAAATGGCAAAACAACGTGTTTTTTATAAATAATATATTCATCAGCATCTAAAAGATGATTTACTCCACTTAATGGAGATTCAACGGCATATGGCACAAGACAATGTTTATCAAAAGTAACATTATTTAAATCTTTAGTAATAGCAATTTCCCAATCGCCATTAAGTGAAAAATAACTATCTCTTTTAAGTAAAGGACGAGGATAATCATTTAATGGTTTTGAATTAAAATCTATATTTAATTTATTTATTTTGGTCATAAAGAATACCTTTATTTTTAATTTTATTTATTTTATTTTCTTTCGCAATCAGAATAATTGTAGGAATAAAAACAAATAGTAAAGCTAAAGCCGCAAATAACCATATATAATTTGGTGGTAATTTTAAAACTTCTTTAGTTGTTTCATCAATATATGACTTATTTGACATATTATTTACTATTAATTTGCCAATTAATGGTCCAATAATCATTGGCAAGGCCACTTGGAAAATCATCCTTATACCTTGAAAACTTCCTTCTTTACCATTTGGCGTAAATTCTCTTAAAGAAGCATTAATTGCAACACCTGAAACAATATAGCCAAAAATCATAATAATTCCTGCAATCATTGTATAAACTAATGCGCCTTTTGTAGCAAAAAACACTAAAATCAAACCTAATATAAATATTAAAGTCCAAACAATTAATGATTTAAATTTTGAAACTTTATCCATCAACCTACCAGCTAAAACACTTAAAATAGATCCGCCAACTAAAACTACACCCATTAAAATCATAAAGTTTGTTCCAGTTATTTCTAACGTATTTTGAAAGTAAATGATCATATATGGGAAGAATATTTGCGTTGCAGCACAATATAAAAAGTCCGTAACAAGAATTATATATAAGGTTTTATTTTCTTTTATAAAACTTGGCTTAAATCCTTCAGCTAAAATACGAATATATTTTTCATTACTTTTTTCAACTCTTTCTTTTGGAAATAAAAATATAGAAATAAGTCCAACAATAAAAACAAAACCACCAATCGCTATGAAAAAGAATTTCCAATCTTTATCTGGTTCGCCAACCATAAAACCATATAAAACAGTAATAATAAGCATTGAAGCAAGTGGTAAAACACTTAAAACACCTTCAACTTTTCCTCTATTTTTATTTGAAACATTTCGCGTTACATATGAATTAAAACACGCATCATTTGATGTGCTACCAAAAAAAGTCATTAAACAATCAAGCAAGATAATAAGTATACATGAAACAAATGCTGCTTGATTTGTTGCAATTAATCCAATATTAACTAAATCTTTACCATCAACGAAAGCAAAAGCAATTGTTGATAAACCCCAAAGAAGATATCCTGAAATTATAAATACTTTCCTTCTACCGACTTTATCACTTAAGCCACCCATAAAAATTGTTGTTAAACAAGCAGTTATTGCACTTAAGGCTACAGTCCAAGTAACCATTGTTTGGTAATCACCATAACCTTGAGCAAATATGTAATTATTTAAGTACATATTTTCTAAAGACCAGGCAAGTTGACCAGCGATTCCAATTATTACAAATATGAACCAATTTCTTGCTCCAACTTTATCCTTAATTGAACAATTTTTCATATTATTCCTCCAAATTTTAATCTTAAAAATATTATAATTCAAAAAGCAACATTTACCTACATTATCATTGTTCTTGTTAAATAAAAAATAATTAAAAATATTCTATTGAATCTTTAATGATTTTATTTGTTAAAAACGAAATAAATTATATTTGACTTGTTTCACTAATATATTTAGTTTCTTTTTTTAAACGATTATCAAAATAAGTGGCGAAAACCGCCATAACAACAAATATTAAAACTTTTGTTACTAATGTTGGAATAGGAGCAGATATGCCTGCTAAAAATTGAAAAAGAGTTTGCATAGGGAGAATAACACCTATACACATACATAATTTAAGAATCATCCGTAAAAGAACATAACCAATAAATTTCTCTTTTTTAACTAAAAAATAGGTAATAAACATTAATGGACTTATAATACCCATATCATCAACATAAGTAATTTCTGTTGTATATACTTCGATTAAATTTAAAGATGTATTATTTATAAGAGAGTTAATGATGTCTGGAAGCCAAGCAACAAATAATGCAATACTAGTTATAAATAAAAATAGTTTCATTCCAATAGTAAAATTAAATTTACAAACCTTTTCTTCTTTAGCACCTAAAGCACTTAGTTTTAAAAGTAATAGAAAGACAATAAAAAAGCAAAGACTAAACAATGCGATATATATTAAATGTAAATGATTATATGTAACACAAAAGGCCATACTTGTGGAATAATAAAAAAGCGTAGAAAGTAATCCAAAACTTGAAACATAGTTTTCAATACTTTGGTTTTTTAAAGTTTTCACAAAAGTAATAATGTATAATGGCAAAACAAAAAATAAAATTGTTACATCAGTTCCGATAAAAATAGACGCTTTAAAATATGAATCATGTGCATATATTCCATAACCCCACATTTTAATAACTTCACCATATTGATTTGTAAATTCGTAAGAATATTCTTTATTAAAAGAACATATACCAGTAAGCGTCGTAATAAGCAACAATATCATTAGAATTACATTTAAGACTATATATAATTTTCTCTTTTGTCATAGTATGTATAACTTTTAAAATAAAACTCCTAGATAATTATGTACGAGAATAACCAAAATTGTTATTTTTTAAATTAGTAGGATAATTAAAAATTAGATATATCTATATAAATAACCTATAACGCCTACACATTATAGGTGTTCGTCAGAAATGGTGGAACAAATGGGGATCGAACCCACGACCTCATCGTTGCGAACGATGCGCTCTCCCAACTGAGCTATTGTCCCATGGCTTATATAATATACTTATTTAAAATAAAAATCTTTTACAAAATTAAGATATTGAAAGAAAAATATATTAAAATATTTAAGTATGTCAAATCGCTTTATTGCAGTAATAGATATGAAGGCTTTTTATGCCTCAATTGAGTGTGTTGAAAGAGGACTTGATCCTTTAAAAGCATTACTTGTTGTTACGGATACTACTAGAAAAGAATCTACAATTGTTTTAAGTGTTTCGCATGCACTTAAAACAATGGGTGTTCCATCTAGATGCCGAAGAAGAGATCTTCCAAAAATTAAAGACATGATTTACGCTATTCCGCAAATGGAAAAATATGTTAAAAAGAGTGCCGAAATCGTTTCAATATTCTTAGATTTTATTGGGGAAGATGATTTACATATATATTCTATTGATGAGTGCTTTTTAAATCTTGGACCATACCTTAAACTATATAAATGTACAGCTAAAGAATTAGTAAAAAAGATATTAACAAAAATCAAAGATCAAACTGGCCTCATAGCAACTGCAGGCATTGGACCAAATATGTTTCTAGCAAAGGTTGCTGATGATATCGAAGCAAAAAAGAATAAAGATTTTATCGCAGAGTGGACTTATGATGATGTTAAAACAAAATTATGGCCATTAAAACCACTTAATAAAATGTGGGGAGTAAGTCAAGGCTACACCAAAAGTCTTAATCAATTAGGAATTTATACTGTTGGCGATTTAGCAAACTACAATAAAAACGACTTAATTGATAGATTTGGTTTAATTGGTGAAGAATTATATAATCACGCTAACGGAATAGATGAGGCTGATATTCGCGAAAAATATCTGCCACTAAATAAAGGCTTATCAATTGGCCAAGTTTTAATGCGTGATTATACAAAAAAAGAAACAGTTTTAATTATTAAAGAAATGTGTGATGAATTAACAATTCGCTTAAGAAAAATAAAGAAAAATTGTGGTTGTGTCCATTTAGCAATCGGTTATTCAAGTATTGTAGATGGTGGCTTTTATCATCAAATTAAACTCCTGGTACCTACTTCTACTAATAGTCATTTACTTAAAGGTTTAATGCATTTATTTAATACATATTGCGAAGATAAACCAATTAGAAGAGTGTGTATTTCGTATACTGATTTAACAAATAAAGGTGTTCAACAATTATCACTTTTTAGTGATATAGAATCAATTGATAGTGAAGAAGAAATGTTTAATACATTAGATGAAGTAATGCATAAATTTGGTAAAAACAGCATTTCAAGAACAAGTGCCCTTAAAAAGGAAAGCACACTTAAAGAAAGACATAATCAAATAGGAGGTCATAGGAAATGAACGATCGTGGTATGAAAAAATGGCTTCCTTTTTCTTCATTAGTTGAGCAAAATGAATTTTTAGAAAAAATGATTTACGAGAAAAATAAAATTAAGAAGCCAAGAGTTTCTGTTGAACAAGCTAGAAAAATTGATTTAATATTACACGAACATAAAGATATTCCACTAACTTTTAAAATTTATTTTGACGGTTATTTATATACGTTTCGCGCTAAAATTGAAAAAATAGATATCGTTCATCATAATATTTATTTCAAAGATTTTTATATACCAATAAGCAATATTATTGATATTGATAATCCATCGGATTTTGATTTTATTTGTTAAAAAAATGGTTCTTGTTAGAACCATTTTTATATTGCCCAGTTACCATTTTTAAATATTTGATGCTTTACGCCTTTATCATCAATTCCTACAACATCTAAGTCATTAGTCCCAATCATAAAATCAACATGACTTCCTGAATGATTAATTCCTTTTTTAGTAATTTCTTCAAGACTCATTTCTTCATAACCTTTTAAAAGTGATGGAAAACCAGTACCTAAAGCAAGGTGGCAGGAGGCATTTTCATCATATAATGTGGAATAAAATAATACGCCAGTATTATTAATTGGTGAATCAAATGGAATAAGAGCCGCTTCACCTAAATATGAAGCATTCTCATCTACTTCTAACATTTGAGTTAACAATTCTTTTCCTTTTTTTGCACCATACTCTATAACTTTACCTTCATGAAATTTAAACCAGAAATCTTCAATTAATTGACCTCTATAGCATAGTGGTTTAGAAGCATAAACAATTCCTTCTGCCTTACCCTTCATTGGACTAGTAAATAATTCTTCGCTTGGTATATTTGGTTGAAAATAGACTTTTGTTTTCATAGTAGATTCACCACCACCAAGCCATATAACATCAGGTATTAAACCAATAGTTAAATCTGTTCCTAGAGAATTATGATAATGTAATTCACGTAAATTTAAAGAATTTAATATCTTCATTTTTTCATGAAGATTATTGTCATGTTCTTCCCAATTTTTCACAGGATCCCCTTCATAGGCTCTACTAACTTTTAAAATTAATTCCCATAAAGCTTCAACAGCTTTAGCTTTAGTTAAATTTGGGAAAACTTTTTTTGCCCAACCAACACTAGGAACTCCTGCAATACACCATTGATATTTTTCATCCATGTCATTTCTGAAACTTCTAATAATTTTAGTTAGCTCTTTACTAGCTTTTCCATATTTATCAACATTGATTTTAGTTAAAGCTTCTGGATCATCAGATTCAATATAAATTCTACATGGTAATGTATCATGCCAATATTGCCATCTTTCTAATTGCCATTTATTTAATGAGCTAAGATCCTCTAAAGATTTATATTTATAATTATAGATTGTTAAAGTTGGATCATTCCATAAAACTAAAACATCTCTTGCTCCACACTTATAACATTCATTAACAAGCATCCTAATAAATTCGATTTGATCAAAGGAAGCGGTAATAACAACATCTTGTCCTTTTTGAATATTAACACCTGTTGAAGCAATTAAGTGTGCATACTCTTTTAAAATTGATTTTTTCATCTTATTCTCCTTTATTTTTTGCATCCTGTAATTTCTTCAAACAATGGTAATGTTAAACACCAATCACAGAAAGCATGCCATTCATTTAATTTATGATTTTTTCTTTGATTAAAAATAGTTTTTAATTGTTGATAATTTGTTGTCATTGATGCACCTAAACAAAATCCAGATGGCGTTGAAGCGACAAGCTCTCGCCACTTTGCTTTTTTCTCAGCAACATTTTCTTCAGGAATCTTATCATATTCATCTTTAATAGAATTTACGACAGCAATAACATTTTTATTAGTATCTTTAACGCATTGCTCAGCAATATTAAATTTTAATAAGCAATGCATTGTTGATTGAGAGGAAATAAAGTCTAACCAATGGTATCTTTGCGCTTCTTTCCACCAAAATAATGGAGCAGTGATATCAAATTGTACTAATATTCCTTTTAAAAAATTATCATGTCCTTGTCCACTTACAGTGGTTCCAAGTTTTTCAGCCCTTGATAAATCTTTTTCATTTACTTCAGTTCTATCAAAAGCAGTTCTCATAGGATTTCCGCTCGCTTTAAGAGCAAAATCTAATCCATATACTTTTGTGTTTTTAATATTAAATTCCATATTATTTTTCCTCACATGCTTCTTTTAAATTTATTAATAACGCTAAACGCGTAAGTAATCCAACACCACCAGGTACTGGTGATTGATATGCTACATTTAAATTTGGGATGCAATCACCATATAGTTTTCCATCAACTCTATTAATTCCTACATCGAAAACTACACAATCTTTTTTAAAATTAAATCTATTATCAACATTATATTTTCTACCAATAGAAACAACTATAAGGTCTGCATGTTCTATATAAAATTTTTTATCTTCTTCTGTAGTTTTAGTATGCAAATTTATAACATTCATATCTAGAGAAAGAAGGGCTTTTTGCATAGGTTTTCCAACAATATTGCTCCTTCCTAAAACTACCGCATTTCTGCCTTTAAAAACATAATTATTGTCTTTTAAAAATTCTATTATTCCTTTTGGTGTTGCAGGTGTGAATTTAGAATATTCATTAAATCCATCGACATCTTTTGAAGTATCTATTGTTCTTTTAATTAATTCTTCATCAATATGTTTAGGAAGAGGCATTTGCACAATTATCCCATCAACATCTTGATCAATATTAAATTTATTAATTAACTCTATAAGAATTTCTTCGCTAGTTTCCTCTGATAATTTAATTAACTTTGCATCAACATTAATTTCTGCACAATCTTTTAATTTCCCCCTTATATAAGCATTACTTGCGGGATCATCATTAAGTTGAATGATTACTAAAACTTTTCGCTTATCAAATTTATCAAAAAAAGTTTTTAGTTCTCTTTTTTTGATTTCTACATATTCTTTTATATTTTTCATAATCTTAATTTTACCAAAAGAAAAGTTTTTTAAAATAACAACTTTTAAAAAAGAAAAACAAGGTTTTCACCTTGTTTACATTCTTAATAAATTAACGATTACATTTATTGCAGTTGTCGTCGTCTCATCAGTTGCTGGCGTTTCAGCTTTAACAAGAACACTGCTTAATAAAGCAAAGAATAAAAATATAATACCAAACCCTAAGGTTAAATAAGAAATGATTAATTCACTTCCTCTTTCCTTGGTTTTAACAAATACGTTCATACCACCACCAGTAATAGCACCAGAAGCACCTTCACTCTTACCACCTTGGAGTAAACTTAAAACAATTATAATAAAACAAACAAACCAAAATACATAATCAAACCATTGCATAATCATACCTCCAATGTTCGCATTTAATCTTAATCTTAAATCTTTCAAAAGTCTACAATTTCTTAAGGAAATTAAATAAGTAATGTAATAAGTCTGTAGTTAATAAAGAATTAATGAAATATAAATTTTAAACAACATCTATAATTCACTCTTTAAATCAAATAAAGCATCTCTTAATTTTATAGCTTTTTCAAAATCAAATTCCTTTGCTGCTTTTTTCATTTCAGATTCAAGTTGAGCGACCTTCTTTTTAATTTCACTCTTACTTAATTTACCTTTATTTTCAATTGCCTCTTCATCCGCTTTTTTGAAATTTGTTATAGGAGGTTTGATTTCTTTTATAATTGTTTCAGGAACAATACCATTCTCTTCATTATATTTCTCTTGAATGCTTCTTCTTCTATTAGTTTCATTTATACATAACTTCATTGATTCAGTTATAGAATCTGCATACATAATAGCTAATCCATTTTTATTTCTTGCAGCTCTTCCAACAACTTGTATTAATGAACGTTCGCTTCTTAAAAAGCCTTCTTTATCAGCATCTAAAATACCAATTAAACTAACTTCTGGAATATCAAGACCTTCTCTTAAAAGATTAATACCAACTAACACATCATATTTCCCTTTTCGCAATTGATATATAATTTCGCTTCTTTCAAGAGTTTTGCATTCACTATGTAAATAAACTGTTTTAATACCTTTTTCTTTTAAATATTTTGTTAAATCTTCAGCCATTTTAATGGTCAAAGTAACAATCATAGTTCTTTCATGTCTTTCAATTCTCTTTTTAATTTCGTAAATTAAATCATCAACTTGATTCAAAGTTGGTCGAACCTCAATTTTTGGGTCTAATAAACCCGTTGGACGAATAATTTGTTCAGCAAAAACATGATGCGTTAATTCAAGCTCATAATCTCCAGGTGTAGCCGAAGTAAATATAACTTGTGAAATTTCTCCTTCAAATTCTTTAAAATTTAAAGGTCTATTATCAAGTGCACTAGGTAATCTAAAACCATAGTCAACCAAAGTTTGTTTTCTTGAATGATCACCATTATACATACCACGAATTTGTGGTATTGAAACATGAGATTCATCAATAAACATAAGATAATCTTTCCCAAAATAGTCTAATAAACAAAATGGTTTTTCACCAGGTTTTCTTCGATCAATATAGCGAGCATAATTTTCAATTCCAGGACAGATTCCAAATTCTTGAAGATTTTCAACATCTTGATTAGTTCTCATCTCAATTCTTTCTGCTTCAAGTAATTTTCCTTCTTTTTTAAAATAGTCAACACGCTCCTTTAAGTCATCAAGAATTTGTTCACAAACGCTTTTCACACGTTCAAAAGTCGAAGCATGATCGTAAGCAGGAAAAATTGGATAGGTTTTAAAGGACTCTAATACTTCGCCCGTAACAAAATTAACACTACTAATCGACTCAACTTCATCATCAAAAGTAGAAACTCTAATAAATTTCTCCTTTGAAGATATTGGAAAAATATCAATTATGTCACCATTTACTCTAAATTTTCCAGGACCAAAATCAATATTGTTTTTCTTATATTGAGATTCAATTAATCTCTTTAAGAACTCTTTTCTATTTATCTTTTCATCTACTCTTACATCAAAAACAAGCTTAATATATTCGCTTGGATCTGTTAAACCATAAATTGAAGCAACCGATGCAACAACAATTGTATCTTTCCTTTCAAGAACAGAATTAATTGCACTAGTTCTCATCATTTCAATTTCTTCATTCATTAAAGCACTTTTATCAATATATGTATCACTTGATGGGATATAGGCTTCTGGTTGATAAAAATCGAAATTACTAACAAAATATTCAACTCTATTATTAGGAAAAAGATTTTTCATTTCTTCGTAAACTTGCCCAGCTAGTGTTTTATTTGGTTCTAAAATTATCGTTGGTTTTTGTGTTCTTTCTATAACATTAGCCATGGTAAAGGTTTTACCAGTTCCGGTTGCCCCAAGCAATACTTGATATTTTTCATGGTTATTTATACCATCTACTAATTGTTTAATTGCTTTAGGTTGATCACCTGTAGGTTTAAAATTACTAACTATTTTAAATGGATTATTTGTTATCATTTTTCTTTCCTTTTTTATTAAATAAATCTTTTTTTAGCATATTGATTGTATTGTCTTTTGATGAAATAAGAGGCGTCCAACCATAACCATTTACTTGCTTTGCTTGATAACATACTAAAAAAGCATTTGGGTCAATCTTTGCGATTTCATTTTTAATTTTCACAAATTCACGTGTCCTTATAACTACTCTAATAACCTTACGATTTATTTTAGAAAAACCACCAATTGCATCATAAATAGTTGATGATCTTTTAAGATTTGAAATAACATAATCATTAATTTCTTTATATTTAGTTGTATTTATATCAATGACTAAACCAGAACCAATGTTATAAATAATATCTATCATTAATGATGCTATTCCAGCACTTAAAATACCAATAAGTGCACTATAAACACCAAAAGAACTCCTATTTATAATACTTATTATTAAACCCACACTAATAATTAAACCATCACATAATAAACTTAAAATGCTAGTTTTAATGTTAGTAAATTTATTAATTATAAAAACCAAAACATCAATACCACCAGTTGAGCCGCCACCATTAAAAGTGATAGCGCAACCAATGCCTGTTAAAGCTCCTCCAGCAATTGCTATAATAATCAATCTTCCAAAATCCATAAGTTCTAAATTGGTAACGATAAGACTACCATTACTTAATTGCACTTCCATTCCATCAACAACCAATAATGAAATAATATTAAAACCTATATTTGTCCTTAACAAAATAGACAACAAAATAGGATAAAAAATCGTAGCAATTAAAGTCGATAACGAAAATTTTATTCCAAGAAATATAACTCCAAAAACAAAAAGCGTCCACATTATAATATATGACCAAGCATCAACGCTTAAAAATCCAAGTTTACTTAAAAGTATTCCAATGCTACCAACTCCACCACTAACAATAGAAAAAGGAACCAAAAAAATACCAGTACCTAATGCTAGAATAATTGTTCCTAACAATGTCAAAGAAATACTTTTAAAACTACTTCTTAAATCAATTTTTAAAAAATTATTTCTAATCATTTTTAATATTTCCTTTGGCAACATATTCTAGATAGCCAAATACAAATTTATTAATATCGCCATCCATTACGTTTTCTATCTGAGTGTCTTCAATACCAGTCCTATTATCTTTAACAAGAGTATATGGGCAAAAAACGTAACTCCTAATTTGACTGCCCCATTCAATATTTTTCTTTTGACCGATGATATTATTTAATTTCTCTTCGTTTTTCTCTTTTTCTAATTCATATAATTTAGAGCGAAGCATATTCATGGCCATTTCTTTATTTTTTATTTGAAACCTATCAATTTGACAAGAAACAACAATCCCGGTAGGAATATGCGTAATTCTTACAGCGGTCTCTACTTTGTTAACATTTTGTCCACCAGCACCACTTGCTCTATAAGTATCAATTTTTAGATCAGAATCCTTAATTTCAATATCGATATCATTATCAAATTCAGGAACAACATTTACGCTTGCAAAAGAGGTATGTCTTCTTTTATTTGCATCAAAAGGTGATATTCTAACTAATCTATGTACACCTTTTTCGCCTTTTAATAAACCATATGCATATTTTCCGCTTATAAGAAGAGTAACAGACTTAATCCCCGCCTCTTCGCCTACTTCATAATCAGCAATTTTGTAAACTAAATTATTTCTTTCACAAAATCTAGTGTACATTCTTAATAACATATTAGCCCAATCACAAGCCTCGGTTCCGCCAGCACCAGGATGAATATCTAAAATACAATTAAGATTATCAAATTTTCCACTAAAAAGAACGATATGCTTTAGCTCCGATAAGTTCTTCATCATTTCTTTATATTCATCGCTTGCTAACTCAATCATTTCAGTGTCATTAACATCAAGCGTATCAAAAACTTCTAATAAATCATTAATTTCTTTATTAGTTTTTAAAAATAATTCTTTTTTATGAATTAATTCGTTTTTATGATCAATTATTTTACTGGCTTCACGTTGATTAAGCCAAAATTTATCATCACCACTTTGTTTATCAATAGAATTTATTTCTTCATCAATTTTAGGGAGGTCAAAGAGAATTACCGAGCTTGGTAATCTCTACTTTTGCCTCATTTAATCCTTCCTTTAATAAATATAATTCCATTTTAAATATCCTTAGTTTGTATGAATTCTAGATTCATCAACATCCGCTGCAGCTTTTTTATCTTTATCAATGTCGCTAATATTTAAATTTGTTTCTACTTTAGCTTCTTCTTTTTTAACAACCTCAACTTTAGGTTCAATGGTAGTTTTAGCAACATCAGCATTTGGTAATGCTTCATCAACACCTTTATCACTAACAATTGGCTTTGCATTATCATCTTTATTGATAACAGTCTTTGCCTTTTCAACTGCTTCTTCTTGTTTAGCAACATCATTGTTTGCAACAAAAGTATCCTTCTTTACAGATTCTTCTTTCTTTTCAACTTTTACATTAAGTAAATTTAAGACTACCTCAAGAGAAATAACTTCATTCATTTCTCTAAACATTGCCCAACCTTCATTAACATAATCTTGTAATGGGTTAATTTGTGCATAAGATCTTAAAGAAACTGATTCTCTAAATCTTGCCATATTATCAATTTGTTGAGTCCAATTACGATCAATAATTCTTAATGTTAATTCTCTTTCAAGTTTCTCAGCAAATTCTTTATCCCAGGCTTTTTTACGTCTTAAATAGGCATCTAATAAAACTTCGCCTAAATCTTCGCCTGCATCATTTGCATCAGCATCATCATATAAAGAAGAATCAAATTCTTCAGGTTGTAAAAATCTTGGAACAACTAAATTTTGTAATAATTTTCCATCAATTAAGTTCTTTGATTTTTCATCCTCAGGAACAGCACGCTTACATAAAGCTTTACCACAATCAGTAAATATCTCAACCATTAAATCGCTAATGTCTTTAGCAAAAAGAATTTTATCTCTTTTTGCATACATAATTGATCTTTGTTTGCTTAAAACATCATCGTAATCAAGTAAACTCTTACGTACATCAAAGTTTTGTCCCTCAATACGCTTTTGTGCAGAAGTTATTGCAGCAGTAAGGGCTTTTGATTCAATTGGATCATCACCACATGCAGCAAATATTTTTCTTAAATTATCATTTGCAAAACGTACCATTAATTCATCATCAAGAGAAACATAGAATCTAGAGAATCCTGGATCTCCTTGACGTCCGCTACGTCCACGTAATTGATTATCAATACGTCGTGATTCGTGTCTTTCAAGACCGAAGACACATAAACCACCAAGTTTTCTTGTTTCATCAGTAAGCTTAATATCGGTTCCACGACCAGCCATATTTGTTGCTAAAGTAATATGACCTAACTCGCCAGCATGAGCAACAATTTCAGCTTCTCTTTCGTGGTTCTTCGCGTTTAACATATCATATTTAAGACCGGCTTTATCAAGATAACTTGCAACTTCTTCACTAGCTTCAACAGATGGAGTACCAATTAAAATTGGTTGACCAGTTGCGTGACGTTGAGCTACTTCTTTAACGAGAGCTTTAATTTTTGCTTCTTTAGTTGCAAAAACATAATCTGGAGCATCAATTCTTTTAATAGGACGATTGGTTGGAATAACAACAACGTTCATATTATAAATTTTTCTAAATTCTTCTTCTTCGGTTTTAGCAGTACCAGTCATACCACCAATCTTTTTAAATAATCTAAAGAAGTTTTGGTAAGTAATTGTGGCAAGCGTTGAAGTTTCTTCTTTAATTTCAACGCCTTCTTTTGCTTGAATAGCTTGTTGAAGGCCATCACTATATTCACGACCTTTCAAAATACGACCAGTAAATGAGTCAATCAATTGAATTTCTCTATTTTGGTCAACAAGATACTCAACATCTCTTGTCATAATATAATTAGCTTTTAAGGCTTGTTGAATTCTATGAACCAATTCTTGATATTGTGGATCATAGATATTTTTAATTCCAAACATCTTATCAGCTTTGTTATTTCCACTTTCAGTTAAAGCAACAGTTTTATCTTTAACATCAATTACATAATCAACATCTTTTTTAAGGTATTTTACAAATCTATCAGCAACAATATATTGAGATGCAGTTGCTTTTTTACCACCAGAAATAATTAAAGGAGTTCTAGATTCATCAATTAAAATGCTATCAGCTTCATCAATAACTGCAAAATTTAAACTTCTTAAGACACGTCTATCAGCTGATTGAGTCATATTATCACGAAGATAATCAAAGCCAAGTTCACTATTAATAGTGTATGTAATATCGCAAGCATGTGCTGCTTTCTTTTCGCTATTACTTAAGCTATGTAAATTAACACCTACAGTTAATCCTAAAAATCTATAAACTTGTCCCATCCATTGAGCGTCACGAGTTGCTAAATATTCGTTAACAGTAACAACATGGACTCCTTTACCTTCAAGAGCATTTAAATAAACTGCCATAGTACAAGTCAATGTTTTACCTTCACCTGTACGCATTTCAGCAATTTCACCATCATTTAAAACAAGAGAACCAATAATTTGAACTTCGAAAGGAAATTGTCCAAGCGTTCTTTTCGCAGCTTCTCTACAAACAGCAAAAGCCTCGACTTTTATATCTTCTAATGTTTTACCTTCTGCAAGTAATTTTTTGAAATATGGAGTCTTTGCTCTTAATTCTTCATCGCTTAATTTAGCCATGCTATCCGCTAAAGCTTCGACTTTTTTTGCCTCTTTTTTATATTTTTTTAAAACTCTTTCATCTACTCTAAATAACTTCTCAATAAAATTTCCCATAACATCCACCTTAAATTAACATTTATAAATTTTGAAAATACCAATATACAAAGGTATCAAACGCATTAATTATACTATATCAATAATTTACTTGCATAATTTTCTACTTATTTCAAAAGATTTTTAGCAATACACAAGATTTTAATGTCTTTAACATGACTTTTTTTAAGTAATTTAATTGCCGCTTGCATAGAACTCCCAGTTGTTACAATGTCATCGACCAAAAGAATTCTTTCATTTTTTAAATTAATATCATTTTTTATATCCATAAAATTAGAAATATTTTGTCTTTCCTTAAATGTAAGCTCCTTTTGTTTAACGTTTTTTGTTTTTATTAAACAATTTAAAATAGGTAGTCTTAAACATTTAAAAATTTCTCCAACGTGATTATATCCTCTTTTTAAATCATCCTCAAAATAAGAGGGAATTGGAACAATTTTATATCCATGATACTTAATTTTAAATTCGCTTTTAAATTGCGAAAGAAAAACATCTTTTAATTCATAATCTTCCAAACCTTTATAAAGAAAAATCAAATCTTTAACTAAATCTTTATACTCATATATAGCCAATCCATCAATATCATCTATTTTAAATTTTAAAAAGATTGGGTTTAATTTCTTAATGCAAGACTCACAGATAAAGATATCTTTATTAAATATATTATGAAAATGAAAACTTGTTATATCTTTAAAGCAAATTTTGCAGATAGGTGTTTGCTTCTTTTGTTTTTTTAATTGCTTCAACCATTTCATTTGTTTTCTTACTTCCTAAATAAATCACCTCTCCATCTGTTGCGCCATAAACTCTCCCAACTCTTCCAGAAATTTGTATTAAACTTGCCGAATTATAAATTTGATGATCAGAATCATAAACAATGACCTGTAGATTTTTTACAGTAACTCCTCTTTCTAAAACCGCAGTTGTTATTAAAAAGTCATACTTTTTATTTCGGAAGCCATTTATTACTTCACTACGATTTTCAATTTTAGAATTTACAAAATTACCATTTTTTACAAATATATTTATGATTTTAAACAAAGATTCAGAATCATCAATCGTGGGAACAAATACAAAACATGGTAATTTTTTTATTTTGTATTCTTTTAACTTCTTAATTAAAAAAATTATCTTCAACAAACCAGGCCTAATAACAACTTTTGGTATAGGAATTGGTTTCATATGATACCTTGTAAATAATTTAAGTATTTTGTGTCCTGGTTTTTTAAATTCTTCAAGGACCGAAGGGGAAGGCGTTGCCGACATAAGAATATAATTCCCTTTTATGCTTTTTTTAAAAAAATTAATCAAAACATCATTATCTTTATACGGAAACGCATCTATTTCATCCAAGATTAAAAGGTCGAAAAAGTTATGATATCGGTAAAGTTGATGGGTTGTTAAAACAATAATGTCGCCATTTAAAATATTTGTGTTACCTCCATACACGCTTACAACATTATTATTAATAAACGTATTTTTAAATCTTACTAGCAGTTCTCTAACTACATCTTTTCTAGGTATAGCAAAACCAACTTTGTACGCATGTTTCAAAGCATATTCAATTACACTAAAAACTAGTTCAGTCTTACCAGCCCCACAAACTGCATAAATAAGAGTATTAAATCCATTTATATAATTTGTTTTTACTTCATTAGAAATTCGTAGTTGTTCCTTACTTAATGGATATTTAAGTACAGCCGATGAGTTAATGGGTGGGTATGTTTCATCGTCAGTAACTTCTTCACCATAAAAAGAAATGCATCTTCTGCAATATGGTTTCCCATTACGCTTACCAATGTAACGTAAGTCTTCATTACCACATATTGGACAAATATATTTTATAAAAAATTCCCCTTTCACTAATATTACTAGGGGAATTTTGAAATTTTACGAATTTTTTTCGTAATTTATAATAGTTTCTACTCTTTTTAAGTGTCTACCACCTAAAAATTCAGCTTTTAAAAATAAATCTGTTCGGCGGATTATATCGTCAATAGGCATGAATTTAGCACCAAAAGCAAGCATATTACAATTATTATGTTGTCTCGTTAATTCAGCAACTTCATCATTGTAACCAATTCCACAACGAATCGACTTGACTTTATTAGCGGCAATAGATATGCCTTCTCCACTATTACAAATTACAATACCGAATTTACATTCTCCACTTGCCACAAGTTCTGCGGCTTTTAAACCAAATTCAGCATAATTACAACTCTCTTGAGAATATGTTCCAACATCTATAATTTGATGTCCCTCACTCTCTAAATGTTTTTTTAATGCCTCTTTTGCTAAAAAACCACCATGGTCACAACCTAAAGCTATTTTCATATTACTTTATACTCCTTAAAATTTCTTCTTTTGTTATTATACCTTGTCTTAATATAGTTAAATTACCATTTTCAATTTTTAATACAGTTGATGGTATACCATTTTTACATTCACCATCAATTACTCCATCTATTTCATTGCTAAAAACTTTAATAACTTCGCTAGTGTTTTTGCAAGGAGATTCTCCTGACTTATTACATGAAGGGACAAAAAGTGGTTTTCCAACTTCATCAATAAGTTTTAAAACAAATTCATCATTAGGCATCCTAATTCCAATAAACCCAGTTTTTAAATCCATATAATCTGGCGTAATTATTTTTCCATCTTTATCATATTTTTTAGCTTTTACTATTAAAGTTAATGGACCAGGCATAAATTTATCTATTATTTTTCTTACAATAATATCATCAAGATTTAAATAAGGTTCAACTTGTTTTAAATTTGAAAACATTAAGGTAAATGGTTTATCAGGTGCCCTATTTTTTACTTTTACTAAATGATTGTAATTTTCTTCTTTATCAGCTTTAACTCCTAGTCCATAAACAGTTTCGGTAGGGAAGGCTAATATTCCATCATTTTTTAAAATTTCACTTGCTTCTTTAATTTCTTTCTTATTTAATACTTTCAAAATTATATCCTCCAAAGATAAATAAAAATCTATCTTTACCATAAAAATCTTTTTTAAAAGAAAAACTTATATTTTTATCAAAATATTTATGAATAAGATTTGTAAGTCTTTCTTTTTGATCATAATTTATCTCAAAAGCCATAAAAAATTTTTCATTCATAACTTTTTTATAGTTTTTAAAATATGTTTCATAAAAATAAGTACCATCTTCAACGTATATTGCATTTATCGGCTCGTTTTCTAAAACATTATCATCTATATCGCTTTTATTTTGCACATAAGGCGGATTTGAAATCAATATATCTATTTTTATTTTATTATCAATAAATGGATTTAAACAATCGCCCTTTAAAATTTTTATATCTAAACCAAGTTTTTCTTTATTTTTTTTCGTAACTAAAAGAGGTATCTCAAAATTATCGCTAGCATAAACTATAGAATCTGGATAATGTTTTTTTAAGTAAAGTGCGATGCAACCTGAACCGCTACAAATATCACCAATAACGTTTTTATTTAAATTAAATTCATCGATATAGTTTTTAATATTTGTTACGAGCTCTTCAGTTTCTGGCCTTGGAATTAAAACACCTTTTTCAATGAAAAGATTTAAATCTAAAAACGATGCCTTATTAAGCACATATTGAATAGGTTCACCATTTAATATTTTCTTTAAATTTTGTATATATATCGACTTATTTTTTAAAATTTCATCAAAGTTTTTTATCAATTCAGTAAAGTCTTTATATCCATTTGCATCAATCAAAAGCTCATATAATACTGTATTATTTATAGATGTATTTTGAAGTTTCTTCTTTGTTTCAAGAAAAACTTCTCTATTAGTTTCCATTTTTACTTGTTTTGTCCTGCTAACTTTTGCTGTTGATCATAATTTATAAGCGCATCAATTAACTCATCAAGGTCGCCTTCCATAATTCTATCAAGTTTTTGTACAGTAAAACCAATTCTATGGTCTGTAACTCTATTTTGAGGATAGTTATAGGTTCTAATTTTTTCGTTACGATCTCCACTTCCAATTTTGCTTCGATAGCCAGCCTCTGTAGCGGCTTTCTTTTCTTCTTCAAGTTGAGCAAGTTTACTTGCTAACATTTGCATACAAATCTCGTGATTTTGAATTTGTGATTTTTCTGTTTGACAAGAAACAACAACACCAGTAGGTATGTGGGTAATTCTTACAGCTGATTCGGTCTTATTAACATTTTGTCCGCCAGCTCCACTCGATCTATAAGTATCGACTTTTAAATCTTCATTTCTAATTTGAACTTTTCCAAGTTCGACTTTTGGCATAACAACAACAGTGGCTGTTGAAGTATGTATTCTTCCATTAGCCTCAGTTTTAGGAACACGTTGAACTCTATGGACACCACTTTCATATTTTAAACGTGAATAAGCATTAGCTCCGCTTACAACAAATTGAATATATGAAAATCCACCAGCTTCACTAACAGAATCATCAATTACTTTTAATTTCCAGCCTTTGCTGTCGCAATAATGACTATACATTCTAAATAAATCACCAGCAAAAATATCAGCCTCATCTCCACCAACAGCGCCTTTAATTTCAAAAATAACATCTTTTCCGTCGTTAGGATCTTTTGGTAATAACAAAACTTTTAACTCATCAGTAATTTTCTCACAAAGTTCAGTATTTGATTTTAATTCTTCCTTACCCATTTCACTTATTTCAGGATCTTTATCATTCGACATTGTTAAAGCATCTTCTCTATTTTTATTCGCATATAAATATTCATGAAATTTTGTAACAATTGGTTCAAGTTCGCTTCTTTCGATATTTAAATCTCTAAATCTATTTGTATCTCTTGTAACCTCATCTTTTAACAATAATTCATCTATTTCATTAAGTCTTTTTTCAGTTGTTACTAGACGATCATACATATTTTTTTCCATAATACTAACCTCGTTAATCGTATGAATTATACCAAAAAACAAATAGCATTAAAACAATCTAATTGTTTTACGAGTATCCATGTTATGGTATAATTCTACATAGGTAAAAATTATGTCATACAAAGCTTTATACAATAAATATCGTAGTCAAACATTTGATGAAATAGTTGGTCAACAAGCAGTTGTTCAAACTTTAAAAAATGCTTTAGCACAAAACAAAATTGCTCATGCATATCTTTTTAGCGGGCCTAGAGGAACAGGTAAAACTAGTATCGCTCGTCTTTTTGCTAAAGCCTTAAATTGTTCTGAGGGTCTTGGTCACCAATGTAATGTTTGTGATAATTGCATTCAAATAAGTGAAGGTCAACATCCTGATGTTATTGAAATAGATGCCGCAAGTAATTCAGGCGTTCAAGAAGTAAGAAATTTAATAGAAAGAGTTAAATATGCTCCTTTAAAAGGTCGTTATAAAGTTTATATCATCGATGAAGTCCATATGATGACAACAAGTGCATTTAATGCATTATTAAAAACTTTAGAAGAACCACCAGAGTTTGTAGTATTTATTTTATGTACTACCGAGCCTTACAAACTTCTTCCTACGATTTTATCTCGTTGCCAAAGATTTGAATTTAATAAAATAAGTGATGATGATTTAAAAAAATTAATATCAAGAGTTTTATCTGGCGAAAATGTAAAAGCAAACTTAGAAACAGTTAATTTAATTGTTGAACTAGCTAAAGGTGGCGCAAGAGATGCTCTATCTATTCTTGACCAATTAATTGCTTTTTGTGGAAATGAAATTCGTGTTGAAGATATTCAAAAAGTATTTGGTTTAACTAGTATGGAAGAAAAAATAACCCTTCTAGATGTTATCGCCAAAAAAGATACTTTGAGTTTGTTAAAAACATTTGAAGATCTTTTAAAAAGAAACGTTGATACTTCAAGATTAACTAACGAACTTCTTTTTATGCTTAAAGATGCTCTTATTTATTCAAAAGTTCATTCAACAAATTTATTAACTGTCTTAAATGAAAACGAAGCAAAAGCTCTTTCTATAGTATTTTCTTCAACTAAACTTTTATCAATGATTGATCTTTTATTAAAATGTCAAGTTGAATATAAAACAGCTTCCAACCCAAACTTCTTATTTGAAATATATCTTTTAAAATTGGTTGACGCTAAAGATGAGTCAACTTTCACTCAAACTGAAGTCTCAAATAAACCTTTAGAAACAAATCATGAAACTAAAAAAGAAAAAGATATTAAGGAAATTATTAAAAAAGAAGAAAAAGAAAATAAACAAAGTAAAGAACCTCAAATTAAAACCATTGAAGATTTAAAAAATTTAAAACCATTAATTAGTCAAACTGAAAAAGAAAAGCCTAGTAAAGAAGAAAAATCACCAATCGCAATTAAAGGCGAAACTTATAATCTTGATAACGATATCTTGTTAAAAATATTAGTTTTAGGTAATAAATCTTTAAGAGAAGAAATAACAAAACGTTGGGAATATTTAGATGCCTTTAAAAACGATAAAGATTACGGTCCATTTGCGATGTTATTAAAAGATGGTGCTCCATTTGTTATGACTCAAGACATCATGATTTTAAAATTTAATTATGAAAATGAAGCATTAAGATGTAACATAAAAGCCAACCAAGAAAAACTTGAGGAAGTAATGGAAAAACTTGTTGGAAAAAAGATTTTCATTTATGGTATTAATAGAAAAGTTTTAACAGATTTAACTCTTGAATTTATAAATTTAAGAAAAGTCAATAAATTACCAAAACCTGAAGAAATTGGTAATATTACAATCGAAAGATAAGGAGATTATTTTATGAATATGCAACAAATGATTCAAGCAATGCAAAAAGCTCAAAGAGAATTTAATAAAGAATATGCAAAGCTTGAGAAAAAAGAATTTAAAGGAAACGCTAATGGCGCTGTTGAAGTTACAGTAACCGGTGACTTATCACTTAAATCAATCAACATTCTTGATGATTCTTTATTATCTAAAGAAAATAAAGAAGAATTAGAAGATATGATTTGTCTTGCCTATAAAAAATGCCAAGAACAAATCAATCAAGAAAGCGAAGCAATTTCTGCAAAATTTAAGCAAGGAACTGGAGGAATGATGTTCTAATGAAAGAACTCCCTTCATTAAATAAATTAATTGATGCCTTTAAATCTTTTCCTTCAATAGGAAGTAAAACCGCTGAAAGAATGGCTTATAGCCTTCTCGACATGGATGAAGAAAACGTTAATAATTTATTAAAAGCCATAAGTGATGCAAAACATGAAATTCATGCTTGCCCTATTTGTGGTTTATTAACTGAAGAAGATAAATGCTCTATTTGTAAAGATCCAAATAGAGATCATTCAATTTGTATTGTTTTATCAGATGCAAAAGACGTTTATAACTTTGAAAAATTAAATAATTATCATGGTGTATACCATGTCTTAAATGGCGTAATTTCTTCACTTCATGGAGTAGGTCCAGATGATTTAAGAATCAAAGAACTTATTAAAAGAATTGATGATGAAAAAATAAAAGAAATCGTTATTGCTACTAATCCAACTCTTGAAGGAGAAACCACCGCGCTTTATATTGCACGAATTTTAAAAGATAAGAATGTAAAAGTATCTAGACTTGCTTATGGTTTACCTGCTGGTGGTCATTTAGAATATGTAGATGAATTAACCATTGAAAAAGCTCTAGATAATCGTACAAATATCAAATAGGAGACAGAATATGTTTATTACCTTTGAAGGTGTTGAAGGATGTGGAAAATCTTCCATATTAGCTCGCGTATATGAAACATTACTTAAAGAAGGTTATCCTATCATTTCAACAAGAGAACCTGGTGGAGTAAAAATCGCTGAAGAAATTCGTAATATTTTGCTCAATAAAGAAAATACGATGATGGATAAAAGAACTGAGGCTTTACTTTTTGCAGCAAGTAGAAGACAACATCTAGTTGAAAAAGTGTGGCCTGCACTTAAAGAAAATAAAATCGTTATTTGCGATCGTTTCGTCGACTCTTCTTTAGCCTATCAAGGCGCTGGCGATGGAATTGGTGTCGATGAAGTTTTAAAAATAAATTTATTTGCCATTGAAAATACTTTTCCTGATTTAACAATATTATTTGATATTGATCCAGAAATTGGTTTAGCAAGAATCAATAAGAACGCAAATCGTGAAGTTAATCGTTTAGATGTTAAAGAAATTGAGTTTTATAGAACAATTAGAAATTGTTTTTTAGATTTATCGGTTAAATATAAAAATCGATATGTGGTAATAGATGCAAGCAAGGACTTTGAAACTGTTTATAACACTGTTTTAAATATTATTAAGAATAAATTAAATGGATTACACTAATTATTTAAAAGAAAAACAACCTATCGCTTATAAGGTTTTTGAAAACGCATTGAAAAATAATCGAATTTTTCATGCCTATCTTTTAAGTGGAGAATCTGGGACACCTCTTCTTGAAATTGCTAAATTTTTAGCAAAATCTTTAGTTTGTCTAAATCCTACACCTTTTGCGTGTTGTAAATGTCAAAATTGTGAGCGTATAGAAAAAGAAATATATGGTGATTTAATAATTATTGATGGTAAAAAAGGCTACATACATAAAGAAGATGTTCAAAGAATAAACGAAGAATTTTCGAAGACTTCTTTAGAAAAAAATGGTAAAAAAATTTATATAATTAATTTAGTTGAAAACATGATGGCAGATTCTGTTAATGCTCTACTTAAGTTTTTAGAAGAACCAAGCGAAGATACCTATGCTTTTTTAACAACTGAAAACGAGTTTAGAGTCTTGCCAACTATTTTATCTAGAACAGAAATTGTTAAATTTAATTTATTAGATAAAAAGGATTTAATTGAAGAAAGTATAAAAATTGGCGTTGATCCGCTTGATGCCGAACTTCTTTCGAATTTTTATAACGATAGTTCTACTATTAAAGAAGAAGCAAAAAATGAAGATTACCAATCCATTAAAAACGATGTTTTAAGTTTATTTGAATATTTAGATGATAAAAATAGATTAAAATATTTTTTCGAGAATAACTTTTGTAAAAAAATAAAAACTTCTCAAAGTGCTAGATTATTTATTGATATATTAATTTTTATATTCAAAGAAAGTTATGTTTTTAGTATAGAAAAAGAGACTATATATAAAAATTTTAGCGAATTATTTGTAAAACTTAATAAAAAATATGCCGAAATTGATGCAAAAATTATCTCTTTAATGGATAGCAGGAATGAAATTAACTATAATATAAACATGAATTTATTATTAATGCATATTTTAAATTCAATTTTATTAAAAGATTAAGGAACCACTATGGAAAAAATATATATCACTGTATCATTTCAAAACACAAAGAAAAGCTATTTCTTTTATACAATAGATAAAACAATTGTTCCAGGCGATAAAGTATTAGTTGAAACTGTCGTTGGAAAAGAATTAGGAACTGTTAGTGCCGTAAATATCTCAATAAATAACCACGAATATACAAAAGAAATCAAACCAATAATATCAAAAGCATCGGCTCAAGATATTAAAATCGCTGCTGCAAACGCAAAACTTGCTTTAAAAGCTAACGAAATTTTTGAAAGAGCTATTGAAAACCTGAAACTCGATATGAAATTAATTTCGAGTGAATATACTTTTGACTGCTCAAAAATTCTTTTTGTTTACGCAAGTGATGACCGTGTTGATTTTAGAGATTTATTAAAAATATTAGCTGCTGAGTTAAGATGTAGAATCGAATTACGACAAATTAATTCGAGGGAGAGAGCCCAACAAATTGGTGGTATTGGTGTTTGTGGACTTCCACTTTGTTGTACAACTTTTTTCCGAACATTCGAAGGAATATCCCTTAATCGTGCAAAAAATCAAATGCTTGCTATTAATATTCCTAAATTAAGTGGACAATGTGGAAAATTAATGTGTTGTTTAAAGTATGAAGATGACTTATACACTCAAGAAAAACAAAAATTCCCTAAACTTGGTTCAAAAGTTTCATATAATGGCCAAGAATATAAACTTACAAGTTTCAATATTTTCACAAAAATATGCACAATTCAAAATGATGAAGATGTCGAATTTGTTGAACTTAAAGAACTTAAAGTGAGAAAATAAATATGTATGGAAAATTATATTTAGTTCCTTCGCCTCTTGGAAATCTAGATGATATTTCTATAAGACAAAAAAATGTCTTAAATATGGTTGATTTTGTAGCTTGTGAAGACACAAGAAATACCACAAAATTATTAAATATTTTAGGCATTAAAAAGGCATGTATTTCATGTCACGAACATAACGAAACTACTTCCTCTTCTTTAATAATCAAAGAAATTAAAAATGGAAAAAACGTTGCTTATTTAAGTGATGCTGGTTATCCATGCATTAGTGATCCTGGATTTTTGCTTACAAAAAAATGTATTGAAAACAACATAACTATCGTGCCCCTTTCTGGTGCTAGCGCTTTTTTAAATGGTTTAGTTGGAAGTGGGATTGATGCTTCACATTTTTTATTTTATGGTTTTTTAGAAAGCAAACAATCAGTAAGAATTCAAGAATTAAATAAATTAAAAAAATTACCATATACTATATTATTTTATGAAGCTCCTCATAGACTTATTGAAACTATAAACGATATTTATAGTGTTTTTGGTGACCGTAAAATATGCATATGCCGAGAGTTAACAAAAATTCACGAAGAATTTATAAGAACAACCACTAAAGAATTCAAAGATAAGCCTTTAGAACTTAAAGGAGAAATGGTAATTGTTGTTGATAAATTTGAAGAAAAAGAAAAAGAAATTGATTCAAAAACAATAATAGAAAAAGTGAATCAACTTGTTGAAAGTGGATTAACAAAAAAAGACGCTATAACAAGCGTCTCGATATTACTCAATATTCCAAAAAACATCATTAAAAAATTGTTTTTCTAATTTTCTTCTTCACCCATAAGACCAACTGAATCACTAACTGGTAAAGCAAAGGCAATACCTTGACCTTTGGTATTAAGTCCACACTCTTTTCCTATAGCAAGTAAGATTTTTTCTTTTTCGTCTTCTTTTACTAAGATTAAAACTAACTCTTTATCAGGTTTTATAACTACACCATAAAATTTTTCAATTTCATCATTGCCTGTTCCACGAGCACCAATTACTGTTCCGCCACGAGCGCCATTTTCTCTTGCTGCACTCATTACCAGATCGCTATAACCTTTATCAACAATGCAACAAATTAACACATATTTATCCATATTATTTTCTCCTATTTTGTCTTGTATTTGTAATAAATCTATAAGCAAATACACTAATCATTGAATCAACCGGAACCGCAAAGGCAATTCCTTTTGCAGCTCGCGAAACTTTAAATCTTTCTTTACAAATTTTTAAGTAATTATCAATTTCATCACTTTTTACTAGGCAAATTACTACATCTTTTTTATCTTCACCAATACCTAATATATGCTTTAAATCATCAGTTGCAGTACCCTTACCATAAGAGAGAAAAGCACAACTTACTCCAAGTTCTTTAAAAGCGTCTAAAAAATAGTTGCCTTGATATTTATTAACAATAACAAACAATAATTTTAATGGTTTTATAAGATATTGTTCATCGTAAGCTTTATTTATGGTGCTTTTATTAACTTTAGAGGTATTAGATGCTTTTTTATCTTTAAATAATTTATTTTTCATTATCTACCTCCATATTAAAATGAATGACTTGTAAATCATCAGAACTAAGTATATTTTTTCTCGCTTTACTATAAATAATTGCAGTTCTTATAACGGCATATAATCCCATAAACTCAACAACGACAACTGGCATAACAGCAATCATCCCAATTACTCCAAATCCACTACTATCATTATCAATTTGACTTGCTACACCTAAAACAAATGGCAAAACAAAAGAAGAGGCCATAAGTCCACTAGCAACTTGACCAGCATCGAACGCAATTGCTGTATAAATATCAGGTATAATCCATGATAACAAGAAAATAAAACTATATAATGGAATAACTAAATATAATAAATTAATGGAATAAATAACACGAATAATTGAGATTAAAATAGCTAAGGAAACACCAATTGCTAAGGCAATTAACATCTTCTTTTTAGAAATAACGCCATTTGAAATTTCTTCAACTTGGGTAGATAAAATTTGAACACCAGGCTCCGCCATAACAATTGCTAGACCAAAGAGAACTGCTAAAACACAAATAATTGGAATATCTTGACTATTTTTCCCAAGCCCAACCCCAATATTATTACTCACTGATATAAAACCAAAATTTGCCCCAGTAAGAAAAATAATTAAACCTACATAAGCAAAAATATATCCGACTAAAATCTTTAATAATTCGTTCTTTGGAAGTTTAATCATAATTGTTTGATAGATCATGAAAAATATAATAATTGGGAAAAAGGCAATACTAACTGATACAAAAGAATCAAATAATGTATCTAAAAGAGCTTTTAAAGAAATATCGCTTACAAAGTGTGGCGAATTAATTACAGGTTTTAAAAACAAACCTAAAAGCATAACACTCACCACTGGACCAAGAGAACACATAGCAGTAACACCAAATGAATCACTTGTTGAATCTTTACCACCATGAACACCAGCTATACCAACACCAAAAGCAATAAAAAATGGAACAGTTATTGGTCCAGTAACTACTGCACCACTATCAAATGATAAATCAATAATTGGACCATCTTTATCACCAAATAATGCAGCAATTCCAAAAACTATTAAATAAAAAAACATGTACCACATTTTGAGTGGCTTTTGAAACATAATTCTTATAAAACCTAAAACAAAAAACACTCCACATCCAACCCCAACGCAAATTTTAAATATTATTGGATTTATTGAAGAATTAGGTACGTAAGAGGTAAGAACACTTACATCAGGTTCGGCTATTGCAATTAATGTGCCTAATAAAACCATTAAAACGATAACCAACAACAAACTTTTTTGCTTAGCAAAACTTGCGCCTAAATACTTACCTGTTTCACCTAAGGCGTTATCAGCACCTATACTAAATAAACCCATTCCAACCATTAAGGCAAGTGAAGATAATAAAAAAACTATATATATCTTGGTATTTAAGAAATTCTCTCCAAAATAATTGGTAAAAAACTGAATAAAAAATAAGCCAGTTACAATAAGTACAATTGGAATAACTGCTATAAAAGCGCCTAAGAATTTTTTAAATAACGTTTTAATCATTTTATTTCTCCATTAATCTTAAAAATTCTTTTGGAGTGGGAGCATCAAATTTATATATTTTCCCAGTAATTGGATGTTTAAAAGATAATTCGTAGGCATGTAAACATAACCTATTTATTGGATTTTCTGGTTCACCATACTTATCATCACCTAAAACGTAATGACCAAGACTACCTAAAGTAACACGAATTTGATTTTTTCTTCCGGTTTTAATATTAACATCAAGTAAACTATATTTTTTATTTTCTTTTAAGACTTTATAAGAAGTAATTGCTCTATAAGCACCTTCTCCACCATGTTTAACAACATACATTAAGTCTAATTTATTTTTTCTTAAATAATTAACAATTGTTTTTTCTTTCTCTTCCATATGCCCTTCAACAATTGCAAAATATCCTCTTTTAATAACCAAATCGTTCCAATTATCCATTAATAAATCACGTATTTTTTCGTTTTTACAAAACATTAAAACACCACTAGTTTCTTTATCAATACGATGCACTAAATAAATTCTATTATGTTTATCTTTTGCTTGGACATAATCCATAACCATTCTAATTGCGGTGCTATTTTTTTCAGTATCACTAGGAATTGAAAGCAATCCATAAGGCTTATTGATAACCAAAAACTCATTATCCTCATAAATAATAGGTATATTTTTACGATTTTTTGTTTTTATAGGATTTTTTGAAATAATCAAAGTATCACCTTTTGATAATTCAAAATCAAATTGAGAAACTGGCGCCCCATCAATTGAAATAACGTGGTGCGACAATAAAGCTTTAGCGTTACTTCTTGAAAAATGAAGATCATCAATTAAATAATCTAAAAGTAAAGAATTATGTTTAACAACATATTCTTTATAATCTAGTCTTTTGACTTTTTTGGTTTTTTCATCATCAAAAGAAACCTTAGTTTTTTCTTTTATTTCTTTTCTATTTTCTTTAAAAGTCTTTAACTGTCTTCTATTTTTTTCTTTATTTTCTCTTTTAAAATTTGTTCTACTATTTCTTTTCATGGTTTTTTAAGGAAGCTTTTATAAATCCATAAAACAATGGATTTGGTGAAAGTGGTCGAGAAGTAAATTCGGGATGAAATTGAGAAGCCATGAAAAATGGATGGTCTTCTAATTCAATAATTTCACAAAGTCCAGTTTGAGGATTTCTACCACTAAATATTACACTATTTTCTTTAAATGAATCTATATAAAGATTATTAAATTCATATCTATGTCGGTGTCTTTCTCTAATAAGAGGTTTTTTATACAATTCATAAGCCTTGGTATTCTTTAAAACTTCACAGTCATATTCACCAAGTCGCATCGTTCCTCCAAGATTTATTCCCTTATATTGATTTGGTAAGTAATCTATAATTTTATGAGTTGTTTTAGGATCAAATTCGGTTGAATTTGCATCACTAAAATGTAAAACATCACGTGCTATTTCAATTAAAGCAACTTGCATACCAAGACATATTCCTAAAAACGGAATGTTATTTTCTCTAGCATATTTAATTGCTACAATCATCCCATCAATTCCCCGTTTTCCAAATCCTCCAGGAACAATAATACCATCGACATTTTTTAAAGTATCATCTACATTTTCATTAGTTAATTTTGCACTATCAACCCAAATAATATTTATTTTTCTATTTAATGCGTAACCTGCGTGTCTTAAAGCTTCAACAACTGATAAATAGGCATCATGAAGTTGGGTATATTTACCAACAAGAGCAATATCTATTGACTCGGTAATATGTTGAATTTTATGTACAAAATGACGCCAATCATCCATATCAGCAACATCTTTACAATTTAATCTTAGATGTTTTACAATCAAATCATCTAAATGTTGTTTCTCCAAATTTAGTGGCACTTCATATATGTATTTACAATCCTTAACAGTAATAACGGCGTCATCATTTACATTACAAAAAAGTGCGACTTTTTTTGTTGTTTCTTTATCTAAATCTTCACTTGTTCTTAATAAAATTGCATCGGGATTAATGCCTAATCCAGTGAGTTCTTTTACACTATGTTGAGTAGGCTTAGTTTTTGGTTCCATTGATGTATAAAGAAATGGAACCAAAGTATTATGCATATAAAAAGTGTTTTCATAACCTAAATCTCTTCTAAGTTGTCTTATAGCTTCTAAAAATGGAAGAGATTCAATATCGCCAACGGTTCCACCAATTTCGCAAATACAAACATCTGTTTTTTCTTTGGCATCAAATGCTTTTAAAATTCTATCTTTTATTTCGTTAGTTATATGAGGAATAATTTGGATTGTTTTCCCTAAATATTCACCCTTTCGTTCTTTTTCAATAACTGCACTATATATTTTTCCACTCGTTACACTAGATTCTTTAGTTAAAGAAGTATTAATTAATCTTTCATAATGTCCTAAATCAAGATCCGTTTCAGCTCCATCTTTAGTAACATAAACTTCGCCATGCTGTAAAGGAGACATTGTGCCAGGATCTACATTTAAATATGGGTCAAGTTTAATTGAAAAAACATTTAACCCTCTTCTTTTTAATAATCTACCAATGCTTGCAGCACTAACGCCTTTACCAAGCCCACTAACAACACCACCTGTAACGAATATAAATTTTCTTTCTTTTTTATTATCCATATATATACCCACCTAAAACAATATAAAACACATAGGGTTGCCCTTTTAATTCTATTACAAAATTATAATTCTATCATCTTAAAAGATTGCTAAAATTTATTTAAAAGCTATTGATGCTGCTCCAATAATTCCAGAATCATTTTTAAGAGTTGCAATTAAAACATCAACTTTTGGTGTAGCTTTATAGCCATAATGATTATCTTTAAGATATTTTTCAACTTTATTTTTAAGGTAATCACCTTGATTACTGACTCCACCACCTAATATTATTGCTTGTGGTCTAAAAATATTACAAATATTTAATAAGCCTTCACCCAAATACATTATGTATTTATCAATAACTTCATTAGCGGTTTTATCACCTTTTTTAGCACATTCAAAACTTGTTGATCCATCAACATTATTAATATCATTATGACAATATTCCCACATTAAAGAATCTTTATCATTTAACATCGCTTCTTTTGTAAATTTTAATAAAGCTGTAGCACTTGCGTATCTTTCAAAACATCCTTTTCTTCCGCAATTACATTGATCACCATTTACAACAATAACCATGTGACCAATTTCGCCACCTCTTCCTTCATAACCTTCAAATAATTTGTTATCAATAACAATTCCGCCACCAATCCCTGTACCAAGAGTTACAAAGACTACATCTTTATAATTTTTTCCAGCACCAAACTTTTGCTCAGCTAAAGCGGCAGCATTAGCATCGTTTGTTAAATAAATTGGAATATTTAAATCATTTAAATATTCTTTTAAATGGACATCATTAAAATGAAGATTTGTAGCGTAATCTATAATTCCTAATTTATTATTAACTACACCTGGTATACCAAATCCAATTCCATCAATTTCGTATCCATTATTATGTGCAAAATTAATTAAGGAAACTAAGAGATTTTTAGTATCCTTTAAAAATAAAGTAGCACCATTTCGACAATCAGTTTTTACAACTTCTTTATGAACTATTTTTCCATCTTTAGTAACAATGCCACCTTTAACAGACATTCCACCAACATCAACTCCAATATACGCTTTTTCCATAAAACGCACCTCCATATTAAGTCTAAATATTATAAATTAATTAAAAACTATCGATGACAATTAGATAAATTTTCTTTTTTGTCTTTTTCAATTGCTTTTTTAAATCGATATAAAAGATAGAAAACAACAACAAAAATCCCACATAACAATATTGAACAAACAAAATTTGTCCAATCAAACCAAGTAAGTGTTTCTAAACTAGTTCCTTTAATCGCGCCATAAATAAGAATTGCTAAAATAAATATTTCGGCCAAAAATATGATGCCAATTAATAATGCATAAACAAGTGAAATGACATTTATAACATCCTTTTTAAATTTAATGTATAAAAACGCAATTAAAAGAGAAAAAACTTCCAAGGAAAATACAACTATTTCAAAAAAATGCCCATATAATTCAGAGTTTGTTTGAGAAGATTTAAAACTTATTCCAGTATAAATAATTCCAACAACTCCCCATATAGTTAATAAAAACGAACAAACAAATAAAATCCTTTTTAATATAATTTCTTTTCCCATAAAATATTTTATAAAATTCTCAACTTTCTAAATACAATAAATATTATATCAAACCTTGTATTAAAAACTTAATAGCTAATAAAATAAAAATAGTACCGGCAATAAATGGAGCATATTTTTCAACTTTACTACCTATCTTTTTTCCTAAAAAAATTGTTAAAAGCGAAAGAGAAAATGTAATTATACTTATGATAATAAAAGTTAAATAAGGATATAAGCGGTCATTAGCAGATAAAAAAGTTAATCCAATTGTCAAAGCATCAATTGAGGTAGCAATACTTTGGACAAATATTTCAAGAATTGATAAAGTTTTTTCTCTATTAGTTACTTCTTTATCTTTTCTGCGTCTTTCAATAATTGCTTCAATAATCGATTTAATTCCTAATATAAATAAGATTGCAAAAGAAATATAAGGTATATATTTCTCGATATATTTATTTATAAATGAACCAAGAATATAGCCAATTAATGGCATTATTCCTTGCATAAAACCAAATAAAAAAGCAATAAAGAAAACTTTTCTTTTCTTCATATTACTTTCTATAATTCCATCATTTGCACCAACACACATGCAATCAATAGACATAGCAAAACCTAATAAAACACTATAAAGATAATTCATAAATTTAATTTTAACTATTTCTTTTCGGTTTTATTTTTTTCTTTCATTTTCTTTCTATGTGAAACAAATTCGATATAAGGAAAAACATATATACCTAACGTAAATAAAAAGGCAATCAAAAAGACAAACGTTGGTTTATATTGTTCAAAGAAAAAATATAATGCAAAAGCAAAAGACCATACAAGTAAAACTAATAAGATTCTATCAAACTTAGATTTACCTAAAATAAAATTAACTATAAGTAAAGTTAATGGGATAAATGGAACAATAAATAAATATGGGGCAAAACTATGAATAGTTTTATATAAATCAGCAAAACTTATTAAACTAGCTTCAGCAGTTATAATAATCGCAGTTATAAAAATTAAAACGGCAATTATTTTAATTTTTATTTCACGCTTTTTAATTTCATTATCAATTTCTTTATTTAAATCATCATCATTTTCGTGTTCCTCAAAAAGATAAGAAACAGGTACATTAAAAAGATCTGCAATTTTTTTAAGCATTTCTGCATCAGGCAAGGAATCGCCTCTTTCCCATTTAGAAACAGCTTTATTGCTATAAAATAATTTATCTGCTAATTCACTTTGAGTTAATTTATTCTTTTTTCTTAAATAAGTTATGTTTTTTGAAATTATATCTCTTACATTCATAATTCAATTATAAAATAAAAACATCCAATTTTTAAACAAAAATTGGATGCAATTTTATCGATATTTTAAAATTTATTTCTCCTTATATTCTTCAACTACTTCTGATTCTTTAACAGACCCAAAATCTGTAAATTTTTTAGCATGATAGCTAACATATAAAGCAAAACAAAGTTGAGTAATACCAGAAAATAAAAGAATTAGACCAAGCAAAACAAACAAAACGCCAACAACATTATTGTCTGTTGCATAATGAACAACCACAATTGATGTACCTATTGTTGCAGCAATAGCACCAAATACTAATTGTAAAATTTGTATAACACCATTTCCTTTAAAAACAAAAGTTTTAATTGCAACTGAAATTAAAATTAAACCAATTCCAATTAAACCAACGCCAATTACTAATGGTAAAATTTCAACAAGAATTAATGGATCAACAAATAAACCAACAGATATAACTAGCAAAATTAAACCAGACAAAAAATCACCACTTAATAATGGCAAAGAAAAAACAATCGATGAAACAATCAATAATAAAGCATTGATTAATAAATAAGTTCCAACAATATAGCCAATTGCGCTATATAAATTTTTGCTGCTATTAAAGCAAATTACTAAAATCCCAAGTAAAATTAATAAAACACTTTCAACATATTCAGTCCACTTCCACTTTTTAAATAGTCTTTTCATAAAATATATCTCCCTATGTTTTTTATTATAAATAATGTTCAATTTATTTCTATCTATAAAAAATAGAAATAAAAAAATAATGCTTTTTTAAACATTAATTTATGGCTTATTAGATAATTAGCATTGTTCTAATTAAAGACTACAGTTAGGAGCTACCAACATCCCCTCGTGATGGTAGCTTTTAACTATAGCCTAATTTTTAGGCTATAGAACAAATATTATTCAAGGGCAGATACTGCTTTTGTTAATTTAAAACCTTCAATTTTTTCTTTTAACACTCTTAATTTTTTTGATTTCATTTTTTCGCATGTATCAAAAATCTCATCGGCAGAATTTTTAATCTTTAATGCTTTATTTTGCATATCACTAATATCTTTTTCAAGAACAGCAATTGATTTTACAAGAATATAATCTTTTAATTCATTAAACATTTTCGTTGCTTCTTCTTTATTTAATAAATCTAACTTCTTTGAAATAATTAAGTCTGTATATTTCTTTGCAAGTGAAGCCAATAAACTTAAGAAAAACATTAAATACTCTGGTCTAACAACATACATTTTTTCGTATTCTGTAACGCGAATAACAGGAGCTGTATTAACTTCTCTATTTCGTTCTAAATTGGAAACTAAGATCGCGTATTCACAACCTTTCTTACGACGGTCACCATCAAGTTTTTCATAATGTTCGCTATTCTTTTTATGTTTTGTTGAATCTGGGTTCTCATCTTTCATATCAAGTAAGGCCGAGGTTAAAAGTGTATCAAGTTTTTTAGTGTTATCTGCAAAAACTTTAAAAATGAAATCGCCTTTTGTATTATTAGGATCAACTTCATCACCAACAGCTTTGTTATCTTTTTCCCAACTACAATTATCAAATCCATTAACTGAGTATTGTAAATATTGATCATTACACCATTGTTCTAAATTCTCTCCGGTATCTTTAATGCCTACCATTGACTTAGAAAGTCTTAATTCATCAAACTGTCTTTTTAACTCATCATATTTTTCATTACATGATTTTTCTTTTTCATTAACAGCATTTGTGATTTTAATTTCATTATCCTTAAGTTGTAATTTTAAATTACTAATTTCATTATCTTTTGTTTTTTCTAAATCAGATAATTTCTTGCTCCATTCATTATCTTTTTCAAGTTGAGTATTTTTCACTTCATTTTTTAAAGAGTCAATTGTTTTATCCAACTCAGTTCTAACTTTTGTTTCAGATAATTCAATATCTTTTGCTTTATTGCTTTCTAACTCATTTAACTTAATTTTTAAGTTTTCAATTTCTTTGGAATATTTTTCTTTTAATTCATTTTTGCTATTTTCGATTTGAAGCTTATATTCAGCTTCTAATTTTTGAGTATTAACAGAAATTTCTTTACTAAGCATTGCTTCATACTCAGCTTTTTTATTTTTATCAATAAGTCTTAAAATAAAATTAGTATCTACTTGATTTAAATTTGCAAGATCAATAATATCACCTTTTTTAGCATCTTCTAATAATTCAATTTCTGTTTGACTAACAACTCTAATTTTATTATTTATGTTCATTTTTGTCCCCTTTCATATATATTTATCTAGTTTTTATGATTCTCTCTAGTTCTTTTTAAAACAGCATATGTAGCACATTCTGGTGATACGCCACATTCTCTTTCAATTTCTTCAACGCCAAGCGATGAAGTTAACTTCGGAGGGATTAAAATATACCCCGCCAAAGCATTCGCTTGCCATTCAGGATCTTTATAAACAGGAGGTTTTTCATCACATTCTTTTGGGTGCCTACCTGTAACAACCATTAGAAAAAAATGCGAAAGTTCATGTGTTAATGTAAATCTTGACCTAGGTTCACCATCACATGCGGCATTATATTGAGATTCTCTTATATACAGTACATTACTATTAAAATCAAATTTAGCTAATTCATCTTTTGAAAATAAATCATCATTATCATTAATGACTTGATATTCAAATCCTAAAAAATTTTCATTGTTTTGCATTATTTCTAAGACATCAATGATAGGAAAATTTAAGCTTTTGCAATTGAATATGTTTCTAATATTTTCAGCATATATTTTCAATTGATGAGCACTAGTAGGAGCACATAGGTAATACACTATTCTTTTTTCTCCTCTTCCTCTAACATTTTTTTCAATTTACTTAAAGTGTTAGGATCAATATTTTTTATAGATCTAGCAAACATAAGTGAAACTTGTTGTTTATCTTTATCCATATCTTCAATATTCAATAATATTGATTGTTTTGTCATATCATAAGCAGTTTTAAGCTCGTTTATTCTGGATGGACTCAACTTATAAATCTTAGATATTTCATCAACCCATTTACGAGGAGCAGATTTTTTACCAACTTCGACCGCACTCAAAAAAGAAGTACTCACCCCCAATTTCGCCGCCATCCCCTTCATATTTTCAAAATTATCCAAGCGAATATGTCGTAAAACTTTTCCAAATTCAGTATACATTTATCCACTCCTCTACCAATATTATAAATATCTAAAAATTTTTATCAACCTTTTTAGTTGATTTTTTCAACTTTTTTTGTTTATAGCAATAAACCCATAATATTTTGATTTAAAAATAATTCAAAATCCTACTATAATTTTATTATGTCAAAAATAATTTACTTAATGAGACATGGTAAAACTGTGTTTAATGTATTACATATTGTGCAAGGTTATAACTCGGATTCCCCACTAACTTTGAAAGCAAGATTAAAAGGAAGAAAAATCGCCCATTATTTTATAAATAATAAGATTTCTTTCGATGGCGTTTTTGCAAGCGATACATTAAGAGCTACAAAAACCGCTAAACTCGTTACAAAACATAAATATAAGGTTATAAAAGTTAGAAATTTAAGGGAACTTAAATTTGGCGACTTAGAAAAAAAACATCAACATTTAACATTTGATAGACTATTTGATGCCCCTAACGCCTTTAAAGATCAACATGGAGAATCAAACGAAGAAGCTGGAAAAAGATTACATGATACTTTATTGGAATTAATTAAAAATAAAAATCAAATATTATGTGTTTCAAGTTGTGCCATAATTCTTAGTTTTCTTAAAGTTTATATACCAAATGAATTTTTGAAAATTAAAAAAATGAATAACTTTCCTAATTACTCAACTATTGTATTAGAAGTTAATGATAATAAATTTAAATTTATAAAACTAATATCTTTTAAAGATATTTCTTAATTTAATAGAGATTTAAACCTAAATTAAAAATAAAATAAAATTATCAATTATATTTACCACTAAAAAAGCAAATAACAAAATGTTATAATATTTTAGATTTCTATTGAGGAAATTATTATTAAATGAAAGGAGTTTTAACTCATGGAATACTCAGCTGAAATAAAACACATGTGTACCGTAAGAAACGGTTGTGATGCTGGCGTTAGCCCACTCCCAGAAGAAGGAAAATGGGTAAAAGTTAAAGAGGTAAAAGATATCTCTGGTTTAAGCCATGGCATTGGCTGGTGTGCACCACAACAAGGTTGTGCAAAGCTCACTTTAAATGTCAAAGATGGTATTATTGAAGAAGCTTTAGTTGAAACTATTGGTTGTTCAGGTATGACTCATAGTGCTGCTATGGCTGTTGAAGTTTTACAAGGAAAGACTTTACTTGAAGCAGTTAATACTGACTTAGTTTGCGATGCTATTAACGTTGCAATGAGAGAAATCTTCAAACAATTTATGTATGGAAGAACTCAAACTGCTTTTAGTGAAAACGGTTTACCAGTTGGATCATCTCTTGATGATTTAGGAAAGAACTTAAGATCACAAGTTGGAACTATGTTTGCTAGTAAAGCAAAAGGCCCACGTTATCTTGAAATGACCGATGGATATGTTTTACATATTGGTCTTGATAAAAATGATGAAGTAATTGGTTATCAATTTGTCAACTTAGGCAAAATGATGAAAGCAATTAGAGAAGGCGTTGATCCAAAAGAAGCTTATGCAAAAGCTATTGGAACTTATGGAAGATATAATGACGCAGTCAAAACTATCGATCCAAGAAAGGAATAATTATCATGGTTACATTTGAAAATTATGAACGTAGAAAAGATTCTATCGATGCCTGTTTAAAAGCTAATGGTATCAAAGATTTAGAAGAATGCCGTAAAATGTGTCTTGATAAAGACGTAGATGTCGAAAAAATTGTTAAAGGTGTTCAACCAATTTGTTTCGATAACGCTGTTTGGGCATATACATTAGGTTGCGCAATTGCTATTAAACGTAATGTTAAAGAAGCTGAAAAGATCGCTGTTTGCATTGGTGAAGGTCTCCAAGCCTTTACAGTTCCAGGCAGTGTTGCTAATATTCGTGAAGTTGGTCTTGGTCATGGTAACCTTGCAAGCATGCTTCTTGATGAAAAAACAAGATGTTTCTGCTTCTTAGCAGGTCATGAATCATTTGCCGCTGCTGAAGGTGCAATTGGTATCGCTTTAAATGCTAACAAAGTTAGAAAGAACCCAATTAATGTTATCTTAAATGGTTTAGGAAAAAATGCTGCATATGTTATCAGCCGTATTAATGGTTTCACATATGTCCGTACTGAACTTGATAGACATACTAATACATTAAAAATCATTGATGAAACTAAATTCAGTGATGGCGATCGTAGCAAGATTCGTTGCTATGGTTCAGATGATGCTACCGAAGGTGTTGAAATTATGAAACACGAAAGTGTTGATGTTTCAATTACTGGTAACTCCACAAACCCAACTCGTTTCCAACACATCGTTGCTGGTCAATATAAAAATTGGTGCTGGGGACATGGTAAGAAATACTTCAGTGTTGCTAGTGGCGGCGGAACTGGTCGTACATTACATCCAGATAATATGGGTGCAGGTCCATCAAGCTATGGTTTAACTGATAATATGGGAAGAATGCATGCTGATGCTCAATTTGCCGGTAGCTCAAGCGTCCCAGCTCACGTAGAAATGATGGGTTTAATTGGTATGGGAAACAACCCAATGGTTGGTGCTAGCGTTGCTTGTTCAGTCGCAGTTTACGAAGCATTAAAAAAATAATCAATTAAAATCTAAATAATAAAAGGGCGCTGTTGGCGCTCTTTTTTTATGAAATAAAGTGTGTTGCGTTTTGTCTCTATGAATTGCAAAACAATTAATAATATAAAAAATGTGTATGTTATCTTTACCATACACACTTTATTTCATAAAATCATTTTTGTTATCTTTGATTATAAATATCTTTTATAAGTTCGTACATGTAATCGACGTCTTTTGTCCCGGCTGTCTCATAGCTTGAATGCATAGAAAGTTGAGCACATCCAATATCACATGTTTTTATACCAATTTGTGAAGTGCTTAGTGCTCCTAAGGTTGAACCACCTCTTACATCGCTCTTATTATAAAAGAACTGATAAGGTATGTTGTTTTTCTTACATACATCTATAACAAGCGAGGAAGTATAAGCGTCAGACATATAAGCCATATTAGAATTAAATTTAATAATTGGTCCTTTATCTAAATATACCAAATTATTTGGATCACTTAATTCAGGATGATTTGGATGTACAGCATGTCCATTATCGATCGAGACTAAGAATGAATTTGCTAAAGCTGCATAAAAATTATTTTCGCTAAAACCTAGTGAATTTGATATACGTTTCAAGGTGTTTTTTAAAAAATCACCATCTGCACCACCATATGTTTCACTTCCAATTTCTTCGTTGTCGAAGGAAACATAAACCTTAATATTTTCGGTTTCTCCACTATCTAAAAAAGACCTTAAACTTAAGTAAGCTGATTCTAAATTATCGATTTTTGGTGACATTAAAAATTCGTTATTTATACCACCAACCATGCTCTTTTCATAATTATAAACATTTAAATCATATGAAATAACATCCTCTTCTTTTAAAGAAGTATATGAACATAATAATTTCATAATCGAATTATTTTCTTCACCTAAAGACATTATTGGTTTTAGATCGACTTCAGGATTATAAATAAAACCATTATTAATATTTCTATTAAAATGAATACAAACATTAGGAATAATAAGAACAGGTTTATCTATATCAATTATTTTAGTTTCGACTTTATCATTGTTCTTGTAAAAAATTCTTCCGGCTATTGATAAAGGTTTATCAAGCCAAGTTGAAGTTATAAGTCCACCATATACTTCAACATTTAATTTATGATAACCATAACTTCTTACTCCATTATCCATTTTAATTTTTAAACATGGTGAATCTAAATGAGAGGCCATTATTGTGAAGTCAAATCTTCTAAGCATTGCAGGTATTTTAAAAGCAACAATGCTGCTATCATTTCTTGTTAAAAAATAATTTTTACCTCTTTCTACTTCAAAGTTATCACCTTCATTTAATTCTATAAAATTATTTTCTAATAAAATATTTTTAATATTATTACAAGCATTATATTCACTATGACTTTTATTTAAAAAATCTACTAAATCATTGATTAAGTTTTCCATTTAATTATTCCTCTTTTCGATAAATTATATTAACACAATTTAAATAATAAGTTTAATAAATAAACATTAAATTTACTTAGAATTATTTAGGTATCAATATACCGAATTTTATTTAAAAATAACTTAAAAAATCATATAATATTTAAATGTTAGGAGTTTATATGGATGGTCCTGTAAAAATAATTGAATTAAAAGAAAGTGTCTTTAAAGACAATGATGAAAAGGCTGACGAATTAAGAAATAAACTTAAAAAAGATGGAGTATTTCTATTAAATTTGATGTCAAGCCCTGGAAGTGGAAAAACAACAACTCTTATAAACCTAATTAATAAAATTAAAGATAAGGTAAAAATTGGAGTAATGGAAGCTGATATTGATGGAGACATTGATACTAGCGATGTAATTAAATACACTGGCGTTAATGCTATTCAATTACATACTGGGGGCATGTGTCACTTAGATGCCTCAATGACAAGCCAAGGCTTAGAAGGTCTTGATAATACTAGATTTGATTTAATTTTTTTAGAAAATGTTGGAAATCTAGTTTGCCCTGCAGAGTTTGATACAGGTGCTTCAAAAAATGCAGTTATATTATCAGTTCCGGAAGGCGATGATAAACCATTAAAATATCCATTAATGTTTGAAAAAGTTGATCTAGTAATCATAAATAAAATTGATGTTGCAAAATACTTCGATTTTGATTTCAAAAAATGTGAAGAGTGGATTAGACTTAGAAATAAACATTGTAAAATCATTAAAATTTCCGCTAAAACTGGCGAGGGAATTAATGAATTAGCAAACTACATACTAAATGAAGTAAAAACTTGGAAAGAGAGTAAAGACAATGCCTGAACAAAATAAAAACAAAAACGTAATATCAAAATATCAAGGTGAAAAAAATCCTGATAAAGAAATATTAAAACTCGGAAGAAAAATTACTGATGTTGTTGCACATAAACTTAAAGGTTTAACGAGTAATGATCCAGAATATTGGGGATTAAGAGAAGTTATAACTCATGAAGAAGCTGTCGTATTAAACAAAATGAAACTTCGTAAGTTCTACACCATTGAAGAACTTATTAAGATGAATAAAAACATTGAACCAGCCAAATTACAAAAAATGTTTGATGAAATGTCTGTAAAAGGCATCGTCGAATATGATTATGGCGACCACTATACAGATGAAGGTCCAATTAAAGATGCTCCTCATATTAAAAGATATAGAATTTGTTTCTTTGTTCCTGGTTCAGCTGAATTATTCAACTCTACAAGAAAACAAATAAACGATAATCCTCCAGTTGCTTCTTTCTTTGAAAGAATGACATTTATTCCACTTGCTGGAATTACTCAAATGGTGCCTCCAGGAGGAGATGGCATTGGAATGCACGTTATTCCAGTCGAAAAGGCTGTCGATTTTGAAAACAAAGCTATAAAACTTGAAAGAATATCATATTGGCTTAAAAAATATGATGGACATATTAGCGCAGGAACATGTTCTTGCCGTCTTTCAAGAGCTAAATTAGAAGAAGGATGTGCTGATGATGGCGATGACTGGTGTGTCCAAGTTGGTGATATGGCTGATTATTGTGTTGAAACTGGTAGATCACACTATATTACAACCGAAGAAGCTTTAAAAATTATGAAGAGAGCTGAAGACAATGGTTATGTTCACCAAATTACTAACATCGATGGCGAAAACAAAATATTTGATATATGTAATTGTAACGTCAATATTTGTAATGCTTTAAGAACAAGCATGCTCTTTAATACACCAAATCTTTCAAGAAGTGCATACACCGCTAAAGTTGATACTTCAAAATGTGTTGCTTGTGGTTTATGTGTTGAGTATTGCCCAGGTGGAGCTGTTAAACTTGGTCAAAAATTATGTAAAAAAGATCATAGTGAAGTCAAATATCCAAAAGCACCTTTACCAGACAACTTAAAATGGGGTAAATATGCTTGGGATGAAGGATATCGTGACACTATAAGAATGAAAGATACTTATGATACTGGAAGCGCCCCATGTAAAGCTGCTTGTCCAGCTCATGTTCCAGTTCAAGCATATTTAAAGAAAGCCCATGAGGGAAAATTCAAAGAAGCTTTAGATCTTATTAAAAAAGAAAATCCATTCCCAGCAGTTTGTGGAAGAGTTTGCAATAAAAGATGTGAAGAAGCTTGCACTCGTGGAGATTTAGATAAAGCAGTTGCAATCGATGCAGTTAAAAAGTTTATCGCTGAAAAAGATTTAAATAGCAAAGATAGACTCATTCCTGAAAAAGTTATTCCATCCATTCATGATGGTTTTAATGAAAAGATTGCTATTATTGGTGCTGGTCCAGCAGGTTTAAGTGCGGCTTATTTCCTTGCATTAAAAGGTTATAAACCAACAGTCTTTGAAAAAAATGCTAGACCTGGTGGTATGCTTGTTTATGGTATACCAACATATAAACTTGAAAAAGATGTTATTGATGCTGAAATCGAAATTATTAAAGAACTTGGTGCAGATATTAAATGTAATGTAGAAGTTGGCAAAGATATAACTATCGATGAACTTAAAAAACAAGGTTATAAAGCCTTCTATATTGCAATTGGTTGCCAAGGTGGAAGACGTCCAGGCATTTTAAACGAAAATGCAAATGGTGCTGAAATTGCTGTTGAATATTTAAAGAATTCCTTTGAACATCAAGATGAAAAATTCGACAAAAATGTTGTTGTCGTAGGCGGTGGTAATGTCGCTGTAGATTGTGCAAGAACTGCTATGAGAAAAGGCGCTAAAGAAGTTACTATGGTTTCTTTAGAAACTAGAGACACAATGCCTGCAAGTGATGAAGAAATTAGCGAAACATTAGATGAAGGAATCAAAATCCTTAATCAATATGGTCCAAAAGAAATTAAAGTTGATGAAAATAACAACATTACATCAATTGTCTTTAAAAAATGTACAAGTTTATATGATGAAAATCATAAATTTAGTCCAAAATATGATGAAAATGATACTATTGAACTTGAAGCGTCTAAAGTTGTATTTGCTATTGGTCAAACTATCGTTTGGGGCGATTTATTAAAAGGTACAAAAGTCACCTTTACACATGGTGTTTATCCAGTTGCTGATAAATTAACATACCAAACAGCTGATCCTGATATTTATGTCGGTGGTGATGTTTATACTGGTCCAAAGTTTGTAATTGATGCTATCGCTCAAGGACATTATGTTGCTGATTCATTACATAGACATGTACAAAAGGGTGCCTCACCAACTATAGGTCTTTATAGACATAACTTTAAAGAATTAGATAAAACAGATATCTCATTCCCAGTTGGTTATGATAACGCTAAACGACAAGAAGCTGGCATGAATGAAAAAATTGATTATAAACATTCATTTAGAGATGCACATAATACGTTAACAGAAGAACAAGTTAAAATTGAAACTGGTAGATGTTTAAGTTGTGGTGCCTCTGTTGTTGATCCAAATAAGTGTATAGGTTGTGGTATTTGTACAACAAAATGTAAATTTAATGCCATCCACCTTTTCAGAGATCATCCAGAAATGTCTAAGATGACTATTGCTGAGAAAAAAGTTGGCGGATTATTAAAATATAGTTTAAAGCGTGGCATGAGAATTCTCTTACATAGTGGCTCTAAAGAAGCTAAAGAGATGAGAAAGCTTCGTAAAGACTACAATAAAAAGAATAAAGAATTTAATAAATTAAATCCAAACACTGGAAATTCAAAATGCACGAACTTGGAATAGTTTTCTACGTTATAAATGCTGTTGAAAAAAGTTGTAAAGAGAACAATGTAAAAGAAGTAAAAAGTGTTTCATTAGAAGTTGGTGAAGTTTCAACAATAGTTCCATCATACTTTGAAGAATGCTTTAAATGGGCGATTAAAAAGACTGAACATATGAAAAATTGCACACTTAAAATAATACCAATTAAAGCTATTACTTATTGTAAACATTGTGAAAAAACTTATGATACAGTTAAATATGGTAGAAAATGTCCATATTGTGGATCATATGAAACTTATTTATTAACAGGAGATCAATGTAATATTAAAAACATTGAAGTTGTTTAAAAAAACAAAGAGTTAATTAGTTAAAAATAATTAACTCTTTTTTTAATTTACGATATATATAATCCCTTATTTTCTTAAAAATCCATATACATGTATATATCAAATTTATCGCTTTGTTTAGTAAATTTATATATATTTGTATCAACGCCACCAATATAAAAATTACATTTAATGTAAAATAAAAATGCTCCTAAATTATTGTTTTGAACAATTGTGTATATGCCTTTATAATCCTTATTTTTAGCAACTCCTATCGCTTTCTTTATAAGCATTTTCCCAATTCCTTTATTTCTATATCTTTCATTTACTTTAAGTTCATCTAAATAAATATATTTATATAATCCATCTTCTAAAACTAATAAACCGATTAATTTATCATCATCATATGCACCAATAAAAATAGAGTCATTTAAACTTTTTAAAGAATAATCTTCATTAGGAAAAATCATTGTTTGAAGCTTTTCCTTTGGGTAATACTTAACTTTGTAGTCCCAATTAAGATTATTAAAACTAGGAATAACTTCACCAATTAAATTAAATGGCTCATTTTTAATAGTAATAATATGTTTTTCTATTTCATTTAATATTCTAATTTTAATCATATCGTTATTTTATAAAATTATTGATAAATAAAAAACCTTTTATTATTGTGGATCAGTTAAATTTATTGTCAAAATTTTTAAATATAGTAATTATTATTTATTATTTAAAATATCGAAATGTTATTTTTGTAGAACCTATAAAATTATTTTTGCTTATTTAAAAAAATGGAAACATAATTATACATTTCCATTAAAATTTGGTTCTATAAAATAAAGTGCGTACGAATAAATATCATACGCACTTATTTTCATAGAACCTATCAATTATATTTTATAAATTAAAAACACATTGAAAACATAATAAATTCAATATAAATTAATCATTTTATATTTTTTTATGTTCATTCAACTTGTTCATCTTCATATAAGCAATCTTCATGAGGTGTACAAGCATATAGAAAACTATCTTTGCCAATATCAATATTTTTATAAAGAATATAATAAATATATGTGCATCCTAATGTTTGCTCATCTTTAACAACATTAATTAGATATTCTTTAACTTCTTTATTTAAGTTAATTAATAAGGTTAAATTATTTTGTTTATTACCTAAAATAAAGAAATCTCCTAGATAAGCATATTCTAGATTATTAATAAAAGATTTATCAAACATTGATTTAAAAACACTATTATTAATTACATCATTTACTAATCGATTGTGTAATGGCAAATATTTTCGATATAATTTCCTGATTCTTTCTATTAGTTCCTTACTTAATTCATCATCATAGCTATAATGATCAAAGTTAAAAGTTACATACTTATAATTAAATCCTTCTAAGCTTAAAGCAATAGAAACAAGATTATATAAATAAAATTTAATTGTTTCATTATTCTTTTTATCATAATGCTTTAAAGCATATTTTCTAATTTCTAATTTTTCGTTAGTGAATTTAATAAATTCTTGGTCTTTTTCATAAGCAATATTAATAGAAAAATCAGTAGTAAGAACAATAATTTTGGCTTCGTTAGATTTTTCAAATATATTTTTAAACTTCATAATGAAATTTTATTTATGATTTAAAGAGATTTTAAATGAATCACTATAATAACCATCATATTTAAAGGTCACTTTAAGCTTGTCTTGTCTACTATCAGTAAATTCAATTTTTGAAACATAATTACCACTTGCGTCACTAAATACAAATTTCCCATCTTTAAATGTCCATTTGCTACTTATCGAATATTCGTCATACATTTCTACATCCTCATATGTAAAGGAAATGCTTCCACTATTACTTCCTTCATCTTTAGTAAAAGATAAGCCTTTAATATATGTAGTATATCCAGTTTCAATACTTATATTAGAATTAAAAATCATATCTAAGATGCTTTCATCGGTCTTATCATATGAATAAAATATTTTATCATAAGTTAAACCTGAGATGGCTTCTTTAAATGTAACTTTAACCGAACCTGCTTTTGTTGCTTTTAAAGTAAATGACCCATCTTCTTTAACATCAATTGTTGCTTCGCTAGTGTTTTCACTTAATGTTGCGCTAAATTTAACTGCAGCTTCACTTGGTGAATATGTAACTTTAGAAGAATAAGCTTCACCACTAAATAAATATGAACTACCAGAATAACTTATTTTAGTTGTTCTTGGAGTAACAGCGTTTAAAAGAACTTCTTTAGAATAATTCTTAGTTTTTACTAATATTTTATAATTTTGAACAGGTTTTACGAAACTAAATGTATTGCCCCAATAAGCTTTTTTTATATAATCTTCGCCACCAACGAATTCAAATTCAACCTTATCAACATCTTCATTATAAGTTGAAGGTAAAACATTGCTTAGTTCAAGGTAGACGCTTTCGCCAATATTAAATTCATTTGTTTCAACATATGTTCTATCTCTATAAGCTTTTGAAATTACATCAAATGAAGTTGCATAGAATGTTCCAAAATCAACAAGATCACTAGTTGGAGCTTCTTTTTCACCAACATTAAGAGTTGCCTTATAGTATGTTGTTTCATTTAAAACATATGTTGATGGAGAATCATAGTCATAACTATCTTCCCTATATTTTTCTATGGTTGCTTCAAAATTTTGAATTAAATCATCTTTGAAATTCATTGTTAAAGAATATTTATTTCGTGTACCATAACTAGAAGTAACTGATGCAGATACTTCAACTTTATCGAAATCACCATCGCTTGTTTCATTAAATGTATAACTTCCTTCGTCAATGTTATTACTATTTAATGTACTAAACGTAAAGAAAGTATATCTAACATAGTTTGAAAAACCAAAATAAGCAGGATATCCAACATAGGCCATAGTAGAAGATTCATTTAGAAGTTCTTCTGTTAAACTATTTTCACCAACTTTAGTTGAAGTGTATTCCATAACATCAGGATTGTCATATTTTGTTTGCCCTTTAATTTGTTCACCATTATAATTTGCAAATAAATAACTTGATTTTGAATCGGTATAAGATGATTTATTTGTTGTTTTTGTTAGAACTCTATTATCGCTATAAGCAACATAGTCATAAGTTGTCTTAGATTTTTCAACATTAGATTTGTCTACGGTAGTAACGCTTAAATTTCCGGACTTAGCAAAAAGCATTTCGTTTGCTTTTGAAGTCTCAAGTTTATTAATCAAATAACTATTATATTTTTCTTGTGGATTTATAACATTTACTTTTAATTTAAAAGTTGCTTCATCCGCTTTTATAACTACATTAACTGGTTCTTTTGTAAGTTGCTTACCAACAACCATATTTCCTTCAACGGTTACAAATAGTTCATTAGAACTTTCTAAAGTAAATTCTTGTTTTGCTGTCTTAGGTAAAACTTTAACACCTTTAAGTTCAAATTTTTCTCCTACAGCAACGCTTATTTCTTCACTTGCATATGAAACGCTGGTTGCCTTATCATATTTTTCAATAACTTGAACGCTTAAAACTTTTTTAACGTGTCCAACAGAAACTTCAACACTTGCTTCCCCAACATTAAGAGCTTTTAATAAACCTTCTTCAGTAATAGAAACAACATTAGTGTTTAAACTCTTAAATACTAATGGATAATTATTAATATTTCCTTTAACTTTTGCATTAATTTTTAACTCACTTCCCTTAAGTAAAGCAAAATCATCACTACAATCAAGAGTTAAGCTTAAATCGGAAGATTGTTGTAAAATTGTAATTGAAATTTCGTTACTCTTAACTTCACCTAATTGAGCATAGATTTTGCATACACCTTCTTTTAAAGCAACAAAATTTAAATCTTTATCAATTTTGCCTAAGGAAGGATCACTTAATACAAAGGTTACATCACTTGCTGAACCATTCTCAACTTCAAGATTGACCTTAATAGTTTCACCGACTTCAATGCTACTTTCACTAAATTCTTTTAAAGTAAGTTTTGTAACTTTTTTTGCGTTAACTGTAAAACTTACTTCATTACTCTTAACACCATTTGATTCAGCATAAACTGATGCTTTCCCTTCTTTAAGAGCAATTACTTTACCATTTTGCGTAACACTTAAAACACTAGTATCGGTTGAATACCAGTTAATAACTGCTTCATCTTCAAGATTTTCTGTTTTTACTGTAAGAGTTAAAGATTCACCAACTTCTAATAAAGTTTTCTCAGCCGCAATCTTAATCTCTAATACTGTTCCAACAGGATTATTTTTATTATCACATCCTACTGTTGTAACACCTAAAAGTGCAGTTAAAGCTAATGCACCAACTAATAAACGTCTTTTTTTCATAATTATTTCTCCTCCACCCAACTTGGGATTGTAGTTTTTCCAACATTTATAAATCGTAAAGAATATTCTCTACTTACATCATAACCTTGAGAATCAATATCGTAGAATCCAACGACCATCGAATCTATTTTGCCATCACTTGTTAAAGTAATTTCTGCTTTGTTACCATTACCAATTGTGAAATCTCTTATTTGATAACAACCTGGAAGTATCGCATTGCCAAGATAAGCTTTTACATAAGAATCACTTACAACGTATTTGTTATTTTCCTCATCATATTCAAATAATTTAGGATCAACCATTGTCGCTTTTGTATCAAGATCAGAATATTTTTTTGGTTTGACATTATATGATTGTGAATAAATTGGTTCATTGTAATCCCAAACATTTGTTGTTTCGTTAAAATCATAAAGGTAAAGTAAATCATCAGATTTATTTAAATCCTTCTTATAATAAAGATCATATTTACGAGAAGTATCATTTAAATGTTGTTGATGATAAATTGCATTCCCACCATCAAAATACCAATAAGAATCATAGTCGGTATTGGCTTGATCGCCTTGATAATGTTCATTAATAACAATTGTGTAGTTATTACCCAATTCAGTTAAAGCCTTTTTTAATGCTGCTTCTTTTACGCTATTTTTACTCTTGTGAGGTTTTGCACCATCAAAAATAGCATCACCAACATTTTCAAAAATCACATTCATTTCATAGTTAACATAAACTGGAATATAAAGTCCAGTGTAGGCATCTTCATAACGTGATTCGAATTGCTTTGCTTTAAAACTAAGATTTTTAACACCACTATCTTCTATTAAAAAAGAAGCCGATTCAAGTTCATAACTTATTCCAACTAAATATTTTGCAAAAAATGTTAATTTATCATTATTTAAATAAGCTACTAACTCTTTATTGTCTCCATTTTTATTTTCAACTACTTTAAAATCTTTTGCTGTTAAATATTCAAAAGGGTTTGGAAAATTCTTATCATAAATCATTTTATAACCATTAGAATCAGTGGCTTCTGTTAAGAATACTTCGTTCTTATAATTAATGCCCTCTAATGAAGCATACCCTCTTTCATTTTTAACATATTTTATTGTTGCAGTTTGAGTACCTTCGCTAGTTTGTTGAACTAATGTTTCACTAAAAGATGGTCTATCGCCTCTTAAAGAAGTTATATTATATTGATATTCATTAGTAAACATCTCGTTCCCATTAGTTTTAGAAACAACTTCTTTTTCGACTGCTTTAATCTTATAAGAATTTTTTGCTTTTGTTAAAAATTCAACAAAGGCTTCTGGTACTTCTTGATTACTATCATTATTAGAAAATACACAACTACTTAATGATGTTATAGTTAATAAACTTAATATTAATAAATTTTTTATTTTCATATTTTGTCCTCCTATAAATCAAATTCAGGCAACTTTGTAGTACCTAAATCTAAGTATCGTGCAACATATGTTACTTCAATATATTGTGACGAGGAATATGGAAAATAAAAATCAACTGATACTTCAATTCCGGTTGTTATTGATTTTATTTTTGCATTAATTCCATATCCAAGCGAAAAATATGATAAATTTTCAGCATCCGAAAAGAAACCTTCACCCATAAAAGCTACAGCGTATTCGTTATTACAATTATAATAGCCGCCAGCATCTTTATTATAACCAAATAAATATGGAGACACTTCTTTCAAATGTGGAATAAACATTGATTTATCTTGTGGCTCAATATTATAACTAGAAGAAGAAGTATTACTGCTTTTTACCCATAATTTAGATGATTCATCATATTTATATTCATAAAGCAAACCATCGTTATTAAATGGATCAACATGATATAAATAGTTCTTTGTCTTGTCTTCTTTGTCCATTTCTATGTAATAAGACTCACCATCAAAATAACTTGTTTTTTTATTAAGCAAAGAACCATCAGCTTTTAAATACATACTTGTTTCAAGAGTAAAATTTTCACCAACTTTATTTAAAGCTTCTATAACGCCAATGTTATTATTTTCTTCGCTAACTTTAGGTGAATCAAGTTTAACATCACCAACATTATTAATTGTTAAATTGTTTTCATAAGTCCAAGTACATGGATAATAATACCCAGTTTCAGTATCTTTTGTTGTTCCAGTAAACAATGATGAAATAGTTTTAATATTTTTTAAAACACCATCATCAAAGGTGAACTCTAATGATTTTAATGGTTGAGAATTACCTGTTAAATAATAATCAAATAAATCAATCTTATCTTTAAATAAGGAATATATTTTTTTACTTCCTTCACTTTTAACTTCAGTTAAATCATCTTCTTCGATTAAAAAGAATGGATTTAAAAAATAATCATCATAAGATGAATAATATCCTTCATCATTTATAACTCTATAATAATCAACTTCATTTTTATAATTTATATACTTTTGAGAAATATAACCTTCTTTATCTTTAACAACGGAAATTTCAGAAGATTCATATTTACCATTATATGGATAAGTATACTTTTGATAGACACCAATATTTTCATTACTATTTTCAAACGAATAATCGTATGAATACTGGTTTCTAAAGAGCTCGGTTTTATCTAAAGAAAGACATATTTGCTCTTTTACCCCTTCCATATGAAAGCCATTTCTTAAACTCAATATAGCTTGCTCTAATTCAGATTTAGGTTCGTCTATGGTATTTTCTGAATTATTTACACAACTACTCAGTGCGACTAACGACACTAATAAAATTATTTTTTTAAACTTCACTATACAGCCTCCCCGAATTTACTATTATATATAAAACAATATATAAAGTATGTCAAAAAATATATTTTTAATGAAATTTTAATATATTTTTATTCATAATTCCTAAATTTTGTGGAAGGTATAATTAATTAATAAACGATAAAATTCATAGTTCCTTAAAGAAAATAATCGATAAAAAGACTAACAATTATATATATTATTTATCAATACAAAAATCAAATTCACCAGCACCAGCTTCGTAAATTTTATTATTCAAAACAATTTTAGCCTTTGTATTTGAGGGAATACTTATATGATATTCCACCTTGTCTTTATTAATTTTCCAACTACTTTTTACTAATCCATAAATACTCAAATAACTAGATTCAGCAAAAGTAAATTTCCCACCAATGATTGGATTAATTAAAAATTCATTTTCATTCACTACATTAATACCACACATTCTTGAGATAATCCATTCGACTACCGCGCCTTTAGAATAATGATCAAGGGACGCAATACCTTTTTGTGCACTAGTGCCTTCCCAACTTTCCCAAATGGTATTTGCCCCCATTTTGGTCATAAATAACCAACCTGGCATTTTTTCATTTTCTAGCAACCTATAAGCATATTCAATATTCATATCTTCTAATACATATAAAATAAAAGGTGTCGATAAAAATCCAGTCCCTAATTTCCAATCATAAAAGTCTAAAGCTTTCAAAAGTCTTTCTTTAGCATATTTTGTTTCTTCTTCATCTAATAAACCCATATATAATGGCCTAACTAATTTAGATTGTCGATTAGTATCTAAACTAAATTTAGGACATTTAACTAATTGCTCATAAGATATTTTTACTTTATCACTATATTCTTTAAATAACTTTGCGTCGTTATCTTTATTAAGCTCTTTTGATATTTCAATCATCTTATTTAACACAAAATAAACATATGCCGTTCCTTCTTCTGGATGAGGTGAAGCAAAATCTTTAAAGCTTGTTATATAAACATCAGTTGGTTCGGCCCATTCTCCATAACTTTGTCCATAATTATGAATATATTTATTATATTTTCTTTTTAAACCTGTCCTTGCAGCTGTTATATACCATTTACCTAACTTATTTAACTTATATAAAACATATTTTTTCATTGATTCATAATTTTGAGCAAGAATTCTTTTATCACCATAATGTTTAAATATGTAATAAGGTATAAGTACTCCAGCATCTGACCAACCAGCCGATCCATCCATAGGTTTCATATAAAAATCAACCCCGCCTTCTGGATTAATTTGCCTATAACATCCATTTTTATGTTGACCATCTTTCATGTCATTTATATATTTTCTTGCAAATGGAACATAATTAAATAAATAAGATGCTGTTTTTGTAAATATTTGTGCATCCCCAGTCCAACCATGTCTTTCCCTTGTTGGACAATCTGTTGGAACATCTGCATGATTATTTTTTGCAGACCAACGAGTCGCATCAACAAATTTATTTAAAAGTTCATTGCTAGATTTAAATTCTAAAGTTTCTTCCATTGAAGAATAAACCGCAATTGCCTCAAAATCATCTTTATTCCAAGAGACATCACCTTCAACTAATACATATTGAAAGCCAAAAATCGCAAATTTTGTTTTATATTCATTTACGCCATCCTTTAAAAAAACTGTTACTTCTTGACGTGGAGTAATCTTGGTACCCTTTTTATTTCTACATTGGATGTTTGTTTGAGTAAATTCCCCATCTTTATCAAACATTTCTCCAAAGCGAAATTTAATTATTTCCCCTTTTTTTCCATTTATTTTAAAAGAAATATAACCAGCAATATTTTGACCAAAATCTAAAACTTTCTTTTCACTTTTTGTGGTAATAACTTTTTGAACTTTAAATATTTCATGTTCTTCAAGATTAACATTATTTGAAGCCTTAGGAACTACCTTACATTTTGTTTCTTTTGCTTTAAATGCATAACTAGGTTTTAAATTCATATCAAAAATTTCACCATCTTGATTATCTGCAAAGCGAATACTCCCATCATTTGACCATGACCACGAACTATCAGTTCCTAAAGTTGTTTTATTATTATCTAAATCAATATATTCAAGTTGAATAAATAATTTCGTTTGAGTTCCGTATTGGTTTTTTATACCCCATGCCCCACAACTACCTCTATACCACCCATCAGCAAGTTCAGCTTCAATTATATTTTTACCTTCTTTTAAATAATTTGAAATATCATAAGTTTGTAGTTGGATTCTCTTACGATAATCTGTGTGACCAGGAGCTAAAACAAAACTACCTACTCTTTTTCCGTTTATTTTAACTTCATAAAGACCACAAGCAGTTGCGTAAAGTCTAGCTTTTTTAATTTTTGGAACAGTTATTTCTTTCTTAAAACAATCAACAGGATATCTCTTGTTTTTGTTTACAAAATAATTTCCTCTAATCCATTTCGCTTTAAAATCATCTTTATTGAGTAAAGACATCTCAAAAGAGGCTTTTTCGGATTCTTCTCCTTTTATATCATTTTCATTCCATAAAGTAACTTTCCAAATAATATGGTCACCTGAATGAAGTTCTTCAGGAAAAGAAACGGACATTGTAGAAGAATTTACTTTTTTTGAATCATAAACTAATTCGTTATCTTTATAAGCTACTACTCTATATGCGGTTTGCTTTTTATCTCCTAATGCGTTCCAAGATAATAATGGATTTTTAATATCAATTCCAATTGGATTTACTAAAAATTCAGTTCTTAAATTTATTGCTTTCATATTTTATTTCTCCCATAATTTCATAGCTTTTGCCAAACATTAGATTTCTATTTTTTCTAAGCCATGTTTTTTGTTATCGATTTTAATATATTAATTTAAAACACCTTCATTTTCTAAAACTATTTATAAACTTATAATGTTTAAAATTTAAATAACTTATCATTTATTTCTTGATACATAAAAGACTTAGAAAACTCTTTTTCAATATCCTTTTCATAATTATTTAGGCATTTTCTAATTCTTTTTTTATTTTAGCTCTAAAAGAAGCACCATATGCACTTTCTTTTGCCCAGGCCTCTTCTTCTTTTTCTCGATGTAACTTTTCTTTTAATAGAAGTTTTTCTTGTTTATCTTTTGGAAGTTTATTAAATTTATCTAATTTTTTCTTTTCCAATTTCGCAAGTTTTAACTTTTCTTTTTCCTCTTTGAGAGCCTTTTTCTTATCAAGGTTAAGTTTTTTTGTAGTTACTTTGTTTTTATGTTTATTTAATTCTTCTTCATAATTTAAACCTTTTTTCTCACATTTTTCTTTTAAAGAAATAGCAAAAGCTTCTTCATTTTCAAGCATATATTTTTCTTCATCTTGAATAGCTTTCACTTCTGGTTCAACCCAAACTTCATTTCTTGCTAAACATTCAGCTTTATGGAATGCACGTATTTCAGCTTGCTTTTTATTAATCGTTTTTTCAACATTTAAGAATAATAAAATGAAGGCAATAAATAATCCTGTTATAGTTTCTAATCCAACAAAAGCAAAAGTAATAAGATTTTTGCAAAATTCATTTTGCTCATAAACCTTAATAACACCATCAATCATTTCTGGAGCTTGATATCCAGATGATGATAAAAATCCATTAAATACAGCAGTAGCGACACCAATTGTTGTAACAGCTAAAATATTATAAATCGACATTGCCGTTCCATCACATCTTATACCTGACTTCCATTCAAGATTATCGAGCCCATCAGCAAAGAGAGCCATAAAAACATATGCCGAAGGAAGCGAGCCAAGATTTTTAATAAATTGACCACCAATTACAATACCCATATTATTAGGAACAAGCCAGCATATTGCTGAACCTAAAGACATAATAAGGAAACCAATTAAAGTAATATTTCTTTTACCAAATTTTTTAGCAAGTGGCCATACAGCAAAAATACCAATACCCATTGGAATACCACCAACTACCGAAACAAGAGTTTGGGTTATTCCATCGTTATAAGTTCCCAAAACAAAATTACAATAATAAACAAGACCTAAATTTTTTAAAGAAGAAGCAAATGTAGAAATGAAGAAATAAACAAACATGATAATCATGTATCTATCAGTTAAAACAATTTTTAATTGTGTTAAGAAAGGAACCTTTTTTTCTTCTCTTCCGATACTTTCTTCACTAACACGTTCTTTTGTGTAGTAATATTCAAGCAAGGTAAATGGAAGGGCTAAAATAGAAAGGATCGACATACAAATTAACCAAGAATTTCTATTTACACCTAAAATTGGCATAACAACCATTGGGAATATAAGAGCAACAATTATGCCACTCATCATAATTGTTGTAACTTGATTAAAGACTGATAATCCACCTCTTTGTATCGTATTTCTAGTAGATAAAGGACACATTAAATTGTGACTCATATTAAATATCGTATAGGAAAACGAATAAAATAAGTTGTATGAAACTATAATCCAAATAACTTCAACTGTCTCATTACTTGTTGGAACAGTAAATAAGAGTATTCCAGAAATAACAAGTAAAGGGGCTGAAACTAAAATCCAAGGACGCGCTTTCCCTTGTTTAGTTTTCGTTCTATCAATGATATAACCCATAATAATGTTTGTAACAGCATCAATAATTTTCGAAATTAATGGGAAAATAATTAAAAACAAACCACCCCATATAGATGTAAGTTTTAATACATCAGTGTAAAAAACATTTAAATATGTCGCTAAAACAGCGTTCAAAAGCAACGCACCTGCTGGTCCTAAAAGATAACCAAACCATCTTTCTTTGTTTGTGACATTTCTTCCATGAACTTTACTATCAAAGAATTTTCTATCAATTAACTTTGTTCTTTCCATATTTATTCTCCTTATTTTTTATCAATATCTTTGGCTAAAGAAATTGTTTTTATTGGTGTGGTAAAGTTTTTTATACCTTTAATCAAGTGCCAATTCGCTAAATTCATCATACCTTCTACAAAATTATATGGGCAAGAATTGCCAGCCGACATCGACATTGTAATTAAAGAGTTATTTTCTAATATTCTTTTTAAGAAAAAGGATCCTTTTAATTTATTGTCTTTTTCTTGTCCTTCAGGTAATTTTTTAGCAGCTTTTTCTTCTTTCTTTTGAACACTTAATATGGCATTAAATAATATTTTTCCAAAAAAAGTATAATTTAAATCATAAAAGCGACTTTCTAAAGTAATTGGTTTCTTTTTCTTTAACATAGGAATTTTTAACCCGCTCATTTCTTCAAATGTTTCATCACTTATCTTTTCTAAAGAATCTAAATATAATTTTTCAACATTTTTAGAATATGGGGAAGGTAAATTTTCACCATCAATGTTAATTTTAATTCTTTCTTTAGGTGTCAAGCAATCTGTAGAGGCCTCAAATTCATAAATTCCACTTACAAGAACAAATCTATTTTCTTTTATATCCCAATATCTTAGATCATTTTTATTAATTTTAATTGTAATATTCTTTTTTTCATTTGGTTTTAAATACACTTTTTTAAAACCTTTCAATTCTTTAAGAGGTCTAAAAACCGTATTTGGAGCTTTAACATAAATTTCTACAACTTCTCCACCATATACTTTTCCAATATTTTGAACGTCTAATGAAAGTAAAATTTCATCATTGCTATTCTCTATTTTTAAATTAGAGTAACTAAATTTAGTATAGGAAAGTCCATATCCAAATGGGAAAAGTATTTTTTCAGGATGTTTTAAAAAATATCTATAACCAACAAAAATACTTTCTTTATATACTTCGTTTTCGTTTTTAGAAAACTCTTTTCCATAAGGAATATCTTCATATTTTTTTACCCAAGTTTCTGCTAATTTCCCAGATGGATTTGTCTTACCAAACAACAACGAATATGTGGCTTCTCCACCAGTTTCTCCTGGTAAATACATATTTAATATTGCATTAATATTATCAATAAATGGGAGTTCTACTGGAGAACCTAAAAATAAAACTAAAATAATTTTTTTATTGTGTTTTATAAGTGCATTTATTAAATCAATCTGATTTTTTGGGAGAAGCATATTATCTCTATCTGAACCCTCGGATTCATAATAATCAGTTAATCCAGCAAAAAGTAATACTTTATCAAAATTATTTGATTTATTAATAGCTTCATCAATGAGTTTTTGATTTGTCTCAATTTTATTTTCTTCATAACCTTTTGCATATCTATATTTAACTTTATGATCATCAAAAGCCATTTTTGGAGAAATATAAATTGCAGGATTAATCATAGAACTACCCGCTCCTTGATAACGCATTTTTGTAAAAAGATCGCCAATTACTAGGTATTCTTCTTCGTTTTTTAAAGGTAACAATCCATCATTTTTTAGCAAAACAGCAGAATCTTCAGCGATTTTACAAGCAAGTTGTGCATGTTTTTTAAAATCAACATGGTCAACTTTTTCTTTGTTTTTATGTTTAGAAACTAATTTTAAAACATTATAAACAGCTTCGTTTAAAGTATCGATTTTAATTTTATTATTGTTTATACCATCATAAATCCATTTTCTACAAATCGCTGTATCGCCAGGCATCTCAAGATCTAAACCAGCTTTAAGCATTGATAATCGGTCATGTGTTGCGCCCCAATCAGTCATTACTAACCCATCAAATCCCCATTCATTACGTAAAATATCCTTTAATAAAGTTCTATTTTGTGAACAGTATGTACCATTAATTTTATTATAAGAACACATTATAGTTTCTGGTTTAGCTTCTTTAACTATCATTTCAAAAGGCTTTAAATAAATTTCTCTTATAGCTCTATTATCAGCAATTGAATTGCCTAAAAAACGATAATTTTCAGCATTATTTAATGCAAAATGTTTACAAGAAACGCCTATTTTTTTGCTTTGAACGCCTTTTACTTCACTAATACCCATTTTTCCTGAAAGATAAGGATCTTCAGAAAAATATTCAAAGTTTCTACCAGCTAACGGATTTCTTTTAATATTCACTCCTGGTCCTAAAATAATATCAACACCGTATAATTTGGCCTCTTCTGCCATAGCTTTTCCCATCATATAGAGATTATTCTCATTCCAACTAGAAGCTGTTGATGCAGCAGTTGGAAAAGATGTTGCAATTTCACTATTTGATACACCATTATCCCCACTTCCAATTTGTACACGTAGTCCATGAGGTCCATCAGACATTCTAAGCGACTCAATATTTAGTCTAGGGATTGAATTCGTGTACATAAAATTAGTTCCAGCTACTAAAGCTATTTTTTCTTCTAATGTTAATTCATTTAATATATTTAAAATCTTTTTATCCATACTATATTTACCATTTTGCTTTATTTAATCACAAAATGTAAGCGCTTTCTTGCATAATTGTTTGTTTTTTATTAAAATTGTTTTATGTTATGAAAAAAGAAGATTTATTTTATTTATGTAAAATGATTGGAAGTTTAATGGGCGAGCCAATAAGACTCTATGAAGATGATAGAGAAATATTCTTCCATTCCTTAGTTAATCTAGTTAAAGACCCAATAAAACCATATGAAAAAGAAATTTTAAAAATAAATGAACATATAAGTTATTTTATTGCCTCCAATTTTTTCTATTATGGGGTTTTAAATTTTAATAATTACAAAATTATTATTGGTCCTTCTATTCAAAAAGAAATGACCGATAAAGAACTTAAAGAACTTGCTTTTGAAACTGACGTTCCAATAGAAGAAATTGATACATATATTTATTCATTAAAAAATCTAGTTTCTATACCTTTGCCATCATTACTTCAAATTTTATGTGTAATTAATTTCGCTTTAAATAATGAAAAATTATCTATTTATGATCTTTCAATATACGATGATGAACAACTAAAATTATCTAAACAAATAGAGAAAGAAAAAATTGATTATAACGAAGATAAATATATTAACCGGTGTATTAATAAGATACATAACACTTTAGACGTTGAATACAAACTTTTAAGTTATATTAGACATGGCGATGTTGAAGCTTTAAATAATTGGATCAAAAATGCTCCGGCAGTTACGCCAGGAATATTATCTAATGACTCAATAAGACAAGCGAAAAACATGTTTATTGTAACTACAACTTTAATTTCAAGAGAAGCTATTAGAAGTGGAATAGAGCCAAATGAAGCTTTATCTTACTCAGATGCCTATATTCAAAAATGTGAACTCTTAAATTCTCTTGAAAATATTACCAATCTTCAATTTCATATGATTTTAGATTACGCAACAAGAATAAAAAGATTACGTTTAGGGGATAACCCTTCTAAACTAGTTATTGATATTGCAAATTATGTGCAAAAACATATTTCTGAACCTATTGAAATTAATAAATTAGCTAAAGAAATTTATTTAAATAGAACCTATCTTGCTACAAAGTTTAAAAAAGAAACTAATAAAACTTTAACCGAATATATTTTGAATGAAAAAATTGAAGAAAGTAAAAGATTTTTAATTTATTCCGATAAATCACTTTCTTCGATTGCAAATTATCTTGGTTTTTCTTCTCAATCTCACTATACAAATGTCTTTAAAAAAATTACGAAAATAAGTCCTAATGAATATCGAATAAAATATAAAAAATAAATTTATTTTTACCGAAGAATAGCGTTTATTTTTCTTTTTGTTTATAATTTTAATGATTATGATTACAAATATGTTTACCAAAGAACGATTTAAAATAATTGAGGAATATTTAAAGAAAAACTCAAGAGCTACTGTTGAAGAACTTGCAAATCTTTTATTTGTCTCAAAAGCAACAGTCAGAAGAGATTTAACCGAAATGGAAAAATTAGGACAAATTAAAAGAACTCATGGTGGCGCAATTTATAATAATCAAGATGAACTAAATATTTTTGTCCGCATAGAAAATAATTCAAAAGACAAAGAAGAAACCGCAAAAATAGCCTTAAAAAACATCCCTCAATTTAATACAGCTTTTGTTGACAATTCTTCAACATGTCTTGCTTTACTTAGTTTAATGGATCTTGATAATAAAACAATCGTGACAAATGGTTTTCAGCTTGCAGCTATGCTCGATAAGAAAAAAGGAGCAAAAGTCATCTTTCTTGGTGGACAAGTATTATATTCTTCATTCTCTACAACCGGATATTTTGCAATTAATACGATAAATCAATTACATTTTGATTTATTTTTATCTTCTTGCGCTGGACTAAATGAAAATGGTACTTATGAACAAACTCTTGAAACAATGGAGTTAAAAAAACTCGCATATTTTAAAAGCGACACTAAAATTCTATTAATTGATAAAACTAAATTTGATCACATCTTTACATATAAAACAAATTTATTAAATGACTATAACTTAATTATTACTAATGCAAGTGATGAAAGCATTAAGGATTATAAAAAATTGTTAGACAATAAGATAATCAATAGTTAACTTTAAACAAAAATGTTTCCGATTAAACGGAAACATTTTTAATTATTCTTTAACTGATAAAAAGTCCCAACGAACAACTTTTTCAAGCTTAAATATATGTATTAATTTAGCCATATCCTCATCACTAATATTATTTATGATTGGTCGGTTACCAATTATATTATATATAGTTGCCGCTTTTTCAACAGTTTCAATTAATCCAAACGCTTCATCAAGAGTTTTTCCAGCACCATAAATACCATGGTTTGTCCATAAAACTATACGGAAATCCCTCATTTTCTTAGAAGTTGCAACTCCTATTTCATCCGTCCCACAAAGCATCCAAGGCAAAACACCTACTCCTTCTGGGAAAACAACAATACATTCGGTAGACATAGTCCATAATGTATGTGAAAAACTTTTTTCATCAAGTGGATGAATATAGGTCATCGCTAAAATATTTGTTGGATGAGTATGCATAACCACTCGATTATCCTTATCTACCTTAAGCCTTTCAATATGACTCATTAAATGAGCTGGTAGTTCGCTAGTTGGTCTACCTCCATCTTTATAACCCCACAATAACTCTAATGTATTTCCATCCTTAGAAATTCTAAAAATACCAGCATTAGTTTCTACATCATCTTCGACATTTTTAAAATATTTTCCTGTACCTGTAACTAGAAAATATTTTCCACTTAAAGATGAGGCATCTAATGAAGATTTATTGATACCTGCAAGTGGAATTTCTCGGATTACATGGTTTAAATCCAAATATTCTTTAACTTCTTCTTCTTTTAATAAATAAGAAATATTCCCACCATTTCTTTCATCCCAACCAAGTCGGTACATATTAGAAGCGGTTTTTGCAAATTCCCTAATAAATGGAGCAGTTAATATATCTTTCATTTTATTTTCCTCTTTTACTTAATACATCTTTTTCATATTGTTTAATATCGTTATAAAAATCATCATTTAAACCTTGTCTTTTTAAATATTCTTCCCAAATATAACCAAAAGGTAATGTCTTAACTTTTTCTTGCATATACATAAGTTCAGTGAAATTAGCTTCTTCTTGTAATTTCTTCATTTTTTCATTTGGTAATAATGCCGCGTATAAAAGAGCTTTTTCAACGCTTCTTTCACCAACAACCCAAGCAAGAATTCTATTAATTGAAGCATCAAAATAATCAAGCCCAATAAGAACTTTATGATCAGCGTTGTTACGAATTATTTCTTTCGCAACTTCTTTTAATTCATCGCCAAAAATAACAACATGGTCAGAATCCCACCTTACTGGACGAGATACATGCAAAGCGACTTTATCATAAAAACAAAGCAAAGCAGAAATTTTATCAGAAACAGTTTCAGTAGGATGATAGTGTCCCATATCCATTAAACATGTAATTCCTCTTGTTGCTGCATAATTTTGATAAAATTCACTTGATCCAACTGTGAAGGATTCAAGACCAATGCCAAAAACCTTGCTTTCTACTGTTGGAATAACAAATTTTTTATCATAATTTTTATCACCTAAAATTTCATCAAGTGATTCTTTTAATCTCAATCTAGGAGCTAATCTATCTGCAGGAACATCCTTATATCCATCAGGAATCCAAATATTCATCATACATGGTGAATTAAATGCTTTACCAAATTCACTAGAAATTTCTAAACATCTTTTGCCATGTTCTATCCAAAACTTTCTTGTTTCTTCATCAGGCGAAGATAACGTTAAATTATTTTTAACTTTTGAAGAAGAGAAAAATGTAGGGTTAAAATCAATACCATCTACACCAATTTCTTTGCCAAAATTTGTCCAAGTTTCAAAATATTTATATCGATATTCATCACGATTAACTTTTCCTAAATCTTCTTTTAAATCAGCATATGAAGCATGTAAATTTAATCTTTTTTTACCAGGCATTAAAGAAAAAGCTTCTTTAATATCTTCCATAAGTTCACTTTTGTTACGAGCTCTATAAGGATAATTTCCAGTTGCTTGAATTCCCCCACTTAAAGAGGCATTCCCTTCAAGTCCTAAAACATCATCTCCTTGCCAACAATGGACAGAAATAGGAATATTTTTTACTCTTTCAAGAGCTTTTTCAACATCTACTCCGATGAATTCATATTCCTTTTTTGCTTTTAAATAGTTTTCATTAACACTCATATATTTTCTCCTTTATATCCTTTTGGATAATACATTTTTGTTTCGATCGACCTTGATATATCGTTTCTTCCTTCAACTACATCTTTAATATCTTTTAAGGCAATAAATTGAGCCATAGCATTACCAAAAATTGTTGCTTCAGAAGAACCAATTATTACTTTCATATTACATTCATCGGCTAATAATTGATTTAGCACTTCTGCTTGATTACCTCCTCCTACAATTACAATTGTATTGATTTTTTTAGAAGTAATTTCTTCAAGTTCTAATATAATTTGTTTATAAGTTTTAACCATTGATTTATAAATTAATTTCATACATTCCCCAGCGGTTTTGGGTTTTTCTTGCTTTGTTAAAGTTAAATACTTATCTAGCTTGTTTAACATATCTCCTGGCGCCTCAAAGATCGGATCATTAACATTTATAAAAGAATTTATATCTTTAGATTCTTTGATTAAAGAAGCAATTTTATTTAAAGGAATATCAATTCCTTTGTTTTTATAATCATTTCTAATTTCGTTAATTAAAAACATGCCCATTGTATTTTTTAAAAACCTTACAGATGAATTATATCCAATTTCATTTGTAAAATTATATTTACATGACTTTTCATTCATTATTGGCTCTTTTAATTCGACACCAATTAAAGACCATGTACCACTAGAAATATATACAAAATCTTTTTCGCCATTTGTTCCAAGAACAGCGCTAGCTGTATCATGACTTGGAACAGCAATAACTTTGATTTTTCTATTTGTATTAATTGGCAAAAACTCTTTGTTAAGATAACCATATAATTCACCAGCTTTAATGATTTTAGGGAAGATTTTTTCTGGTATATTTATTATATCTAAAAGAGTTTTTGCCATCTTCCCATCTTTTTTAATGTATAAAGACGTTGTCGAAGCATTTGTTTCTTCAAGCCTTGCCTCTCCTGTTAAAAAATATGCTATCAAATCCGGAATCATCAAAAATGAATCAACTTCACCAAAATTTGTTTTATCACACGCTAATTGGAAAATTGTATTAAAATGGAGATTTTGTATACCAGTTTGAAAATAAAGATCATTAAATGATATCTTTTGTAAGACTTCTTTTCGCCCTAAAAAAGAATGAACATCTCTATAACAAATTGGATCATTTATTAGTTTACCATTTTTTAATAATCCATAATCAACGCCCCAAGTATCAATACCAATAGATTCAATGTCTTTATTCTTGGCTAGAGCGACTTTAATACCTTCTTTTATATTATTAAGAAGATAATCAAAATCCCAACGAAGATAACCATCTTTATCATAATATGTCTTATTTAAAAATCTTGCATTTTCTTCGTAAGAAAATTGGTGATTTATATGTGTTATGGTCATGATGCGTCCACTAGTAGCACCTAGATCGATAGCTAAAACTTTCATGATTAAATAATATCATAACCACTTATCATTTTCCATTAATGCTCATTTTATTGAAAAACAACTATAAATTTTAAGCAAAACGAACAATAACAATCAATAATGAACATTTTTCATCTAAATTTTCCTTTTCGTCTTATATTTTCTTTACAATTCATTACAAACTCTTGATAGATTGTAAAACCATAAATCCGTAAACTAATTTTGTTATGAGAGGTATTTTATGAAAAAAATTAGTTTGTTAGTATTGTCTTCCTTAATTAGTTTTAACACGCTAACTTTAGTAAGTACAAAATTTAAAAAAACTAACGCAAACACAACTTCAAATAGCATTAGAATTAATGAAGTTGAATCAAAAGATCCAAATGGTGAAGATTGGATAGAAATTATTAATGTTGGAACTAGTGATGTTGATGTAAGTGGTTATTTTGTTAGCGATGAAAAAGGTTTAGAAAATTTAGAAAATAACGAAACAACTCCTATTAAAGAGGGAACAATATTAAAAAGTAATGCTGTACTTGTTCTTGAAGGAAAAGTGAATTTTGAATTTGGCTTAGGAAAAGCAGATACCGCTAATCTTTATAATAAAAATAAAGAATTAATTGATACATTCACCTATACTACTCAAGCAACTGGAAGCTATTCAAGAGTTCCAGATGGTTTAGGTGATTTTGTTGATCAAACTTCAACCAAAGGTGAATTAAATATTGTAAAAGAAGATCCAAAAGAAGATACAACTAAAAACCTTGTAATAAACGAAGTTAATAGTCAACCTGACGATTGGATCGAACTTTATAATAACAAAGATGTTGAAATTGATTTATCAAATTATGAATTAAGGGACAATAGTGATGATCATCGTTTTAAAATAAAAGAAGGAACAAAAATTGCTCCAAAAAGTTTTTATCTAGTTGATAATTCAACAATTGGTTTAATGTATGATGACACCACGAAAACATATGTTGAAGGAAAATATGACATTGGTCTAGGCGGAGGCGATTCAGTTAGACTTTATAACACAAAAGAAGAATTATTAGATGAATATTCTTGGACTGCACATGCAAGTTATAATGGAGATGGTGCTTTAGCAAGTTATGGTCGCTATCCAGATGGAACCGGATCATTTACTTTAACAAAAGAAACAAAAGATAAAGCAAATGAATGGTATGCTCCACAAGTTAAAATCAACGAAATTGAATCTGATGATCCAAATGGTGGGGTAGATTACGTAGAAATAATAAATATTGGCACTACCGCCGTCGATATTTCTGGTTGGCACATTTATGATAGTGATAAACTAGCTAGAAAAAACGAAGTTACGCCAGTTAAAGATAACACTATTCTCGAACCAAAAAAGATATACGTTTTCGAACAAAATAAAGATTTTTCTTTTGGTTTAGGAAAATCTGATGAAGCAAATTTATATACAAAAGATGAAGTTTTAGTTGATTCTTATTCTTGGAAAGATGGACACGCAAATGGTGTCTTTGCACGTATTCCAGATGGAACTGGTGAATTTATTGATTACCCAACACCAAGCAAAGGAAAATTAAATAAAGTAACAAGTCCAGTAGTCATAAATGAGGTCCAATCAAACCCAAAAGAAGGCGAAAATGATTGGGTAGAACTTGCAAACCCAACTTCTGAGAAAATAGATGTTTCAAATTTCATTATCAAAGATAATAAAGATGAAGATAGTTATATTATTAAAGAAGGCACTACTATTGAACCTTATGGATTTTTAGTAATAAATGATTTATCTTTTGGTCTTGGTAAAAATGATTCCGTTAGACTTTATGATAATAATTCAGAATTATTAGGAGAAACTACATGGAGTGGGCACACAAATCCTACTTGGGGATTGTATCCAAACTTCAACGGAAGTGAATATAAAAACACAAAAGAAGAAACTCCAGGAAAACCTAATAAATTTGCAGATATTCCTGATCAAATTTCTTGGCCAGGCGATAATGAAATCGAGGTATTTGATAAAGAAAGTGTCTTTTTAGAAGATTCTTCTGGTTTAGATTTCTTTAACAATAAACTATATGCAGTTGATAATGGAACAGCCACGTTCTGGATATTAGATGTTAATAAAGATGGTTCAATGAAATTCCATGATGGTTATTCTAAAGGTAAAAAAATTAAATTTATAAAAGATAAAGATAACACAAGTGCTAAAGGCCCTGATGCCGAAGGCATAACAGTTGATGATGAAGGAAAAGTATATTTAGCTTCTGAAAGAGATAATAGTAATAAAGGGGTTAACTATAACACTATTTTAATGGTTGATCCTAATACTCAAGAAAATGAAATTGTAGCTTCAAAAGAATGGGATTTAACTTCTTCATTACCTAATGTAAGTGCAAATATGGGTATTGAATCAGTAGAATACGTTAACTTTAAAGATATTGAAGGCGCTATTTTAGATAAAAACACTAAAGAAACATTTGATATTAAAAATTATCCAAATTCAATAAATGATGGTATATTCTTCGTTGCTCTTGAAGATAATGGATTCGTTTATGCTTATGTATTAAATAATGATGGAACATACACTTTAATTAATGAATATGATTCAAAATTAGGTGGTGCTATGTCCATGGATTTTGATACGTATAATAAAGAATTATGGGTAATGAGTGATAATGGTTATAAAAATTTAGGAGCCAAGATTAAGTTTAATAACGGCACCACAAGCGTTGAACATTTACTTCCACCAACTAAATTAAATGTTAATGGGAATTATGAAGGTTTTGCTATTAGTGATGTAAGTTATACTAGAAATGGAAAACGTCCAGTTTATCGATTTGAAGATGGCGTTGCAAGCGGAGCTTTAACTATTGGAAGTATTGCTTCAGATTATAAGAAAAATTATGAAGTAAAAGGAAATAAAAATGAAATTGAAATAACTTCAGGAAATAATCTAGTTCTTACTATTGATGGTGATTTAAATGATTTGGTAAGCATTTATTTAGATGAAAAAGAAATAGTAAATAAAAATTCTTATAAAATCGATGTTTCTAACTCGACAATCACTATAAACAACGAATTCTTAAAGACTTTAGAAATAAAAGAACATACTATTAAAATCAAGATGGTTGATGGAGAAGGATCATTCAGTTTTAAATTAACAAAAGAAGAAACAAAACCAAATAATCCAGAAACTCCTAGTGAAGAAAATAAAGAAAGCAATAACTCAAAAACTTATATTATAGTTACTATCGTTGCAGTTGTTTTAGTCATAATCTTAGGCGTTTTAGGAGTCTTCCTAAAAAAGAAATTCCACAAAAATAAATAATTAAAGATCAAAAAACAGCATTATATTAAAAAGGCATGATTTAGCAAAATCATGCCTTTTATCTATTAAGAATATTTGATAATGTTAGTAAATCAAGAATTTAACATTATTTTACATAAAAATATACTTCAAGTGTATCACTACCAAGATTTACCACTTTAATTTTAAGAATATTATAGAAAGTTGAATAGAAACCTAATTCGGTAATGCTACTGCCAGTTATTTCGCCTTCTTCAAGAGACTTAATACTAAGTTTTTTATTTGAAACAACAAATGTTCCTTTTACTTTTGTATCTTCATGATTTTCGCCATTTTCTGATAAAGTAACGCTTCCTTCTGTCGCGCTAGATGGATCAAGAGTAAATTCAAGCGAATATAAATCGTTACTGTTATATAAAGATACTGAAGTTAAATAGGAAGCAATTCCAGAATCTGTGTCTTCAAAGAAAGTAAGTTGTTTTTCAATCTTCTTTTCTTCGCCCAAAACGCTATCAACGACCTTTATAGTTACCGTTCCGGCTTTAGTAGCCTTTACTTTGTATTTATTGTCTTGAACTTTTACAAAAGTAACATTTGCAGTATTTTCTCCAACAACTGATGGGGTAATTACTGGTTTACTACTTGTATCACCATCATAATAAACGTTTAATGGATACTCATTATTAGTAATTAAGTGTGATGGTAGATAATTTTTTGAGCTAGTAACTCGAACATCAAGAGTAATACTATCATTTGATAATATATTAAAATTTACTGTTTTAGTAATTTTACTAAGAGTTGTGGTTGTTGTAACTACAATATTTCCTGCTTTTGTTAAAGTTAAAGCATTTTTATTAGTGCCAATAGTCGCAGCTCCTTCACCTTCAACCTTTACGATTTCAACTTTATCTAAATTAGACGAAACTTTACTTGGAGTTGAGTCTTTTTGTGATAACATAATTTTTTTACCAATTTTTGCTTCGGTAATTTCTTTATGCTTTAAATAATCTGAACTATCATAAAAATATGGTGTGTAATCTTTATATATTGCATCTTTATAGTTAGGGAAATCAGCAGGAATATCTTCTTTTTTATTATAAGTAGCAATTGCTTCTACTTGTTCAATCTTTACTTCTTTACCATTAGTTTCAGAAGGTATTTGACTGATGTCGGATATTTCAGAATAATAACTTGTCGTTGAACTAAGTTTACTTAATTCACCGCTTTCTAAAAAACTTAAAGATAATTCATCTCTTATTCCTTGGGTGACTCCAAAATATGGAAAGCGATATGTAACAAGATTATATGTGTTATTTTCTACACTATATTCAATATTTTTTTGTAAATTGTCATCACCAAAATGTTCGGCAGATTTAAAGAAATTTGTATAGGTCCATTTAGCAACACCAAAAATTGAAAGTGGATTAGATACAGATTTTGTTTGAATATAAGGAAGAATCATCCTATTTTTTGCTTCTTCTTTATTCATTTTTGTACCAACAGATTCACCATCAATTAAAGTTAAAGCGGAATAATCTATAGATTTAGAGGAAATATTTCTACTAGTTTTAATCATTGTGTCTTCATCAATGAGACTATATGTATAATATTTTTTCGTATCCTCAACGCTAACATTATTATTAGTATAAAAATTATAAATTGTGTGTTGATTATTACTTTCTGTAACTGTATCAGAATAAGTAAAATCTAATGAATTAATTTTATTAGATTCTAACTCAATAGATTTATTTAATTTAGCAACCAACTTATCTTTGGCAGTTAAAACTGTTAATTCAGAAACAGCTTCATAATCTTCATACTTAATTTTTAAAGAAATAGGACCATCTTTTGTAGCATCAATCGCTTTAATAACAGTACCGGTTCTTTCTACTTTGTCTTCATTACTGATTTCAAAAGATACTTTTGAAATTTCTTCAACAACATTTGAATTTATATATTGTTTAAGATCTAAACTTTCATTAATTACCAATTCTAATTTACTAGGCAAAGTAAATGCCTTTTCTTGAACTGGTGGGTTTGGGTTTGGTGGAATAACATCTGTTTTATCACCTTTATCACAACCAACCAACAATAGGGACGCAAATAGAAATGGAATTATTTTAATTTTTTTCATATTTATAAAACTCCTTAGCACTCAATTATTATAATTATTTATAACCATTAGTAAAGTTATGTTATTAAATTTATAAATAAAATTGGCTCTTAAAAACATCTTTAATAAATAAATATTTTGAGATTAATGTTTTAAAAAAATTAATCCAATATTTCTTGTTCTAATTTAATATTTTTAGAAAGCATATAGATAATAACTTCCTTAAAAATAATAAATTTAGGATCTTCTAACATTTTCTTTAACCTTTTGATATCGTTATCTGTTAATTGTTTTGAGTTTTTAAGATTAGATTTTAATTCAAAAATATCCATTTTATATGGTTTAAATGGAATACCTGTTTTCTGTACTAAATTGTTGAAAATTAAGAATCCACCAGCATCTATATCGCCAAAATGGAAATATTCAGTTTTTGGATATTTTTCATATATCTTTAATAATAAATTTTGTTTTGTGTGGTTATGAAATCCTGCAAGATAAATTATTACGGCATCACGATTATTCATTGCATAAAAAGATGTTAAATTTTCAACTGTGATTACTTTTGAAACAGAAGAATCCAATAAAATTACTTTGTTAATCATTTCATCAGAAAGCAAAAATTCATAACCTAAGTCGTTTAAATTAATTATTGAATTATTAATCTTTAAAACAAGATTATTCTTTACCATTGCATATGAAGAATTGTTAATTATATTATATGCAGCCAAAACATCTTCGTCAGATTCATAATAATTACCATCAAAATCCTTTATAATTTTAATGAGTTTCCCTTGAACAGACTCAAACAATTTTGAATCTCCTAAATACTTTACTGAAAAATCTCTTTTTTTAATATCTTCTGTTAATCTAAGTAATTTATCAAATATATTGAGCAATAGATCAAGTTGCTCTGCATTAATAAAATATGATTTAGGATAATCAAATTTTTCACTCATATAATCTTCTATATAATCTATAAATAATCCTACGAAATTATTAAAACTATATTTTGATAGAACCGCGCTTATTTTTTCAAGTTCATCAGAAGGTTTCTTCCTTTTTAAATAATCATAAATATTATCAACTTTATCTAAGTTCAATGTTAAGGATTTAAATGTATCATAATCATCAAAATTAGCTTTTATAAAACCCATGGATTCAAGTTTTCTTATCACGGCATCGTTGTCATCAGAATGTTTATAAGAATCAAAACCAGTATAAGAATTTAAAACGTCATCCTTAGTAGTAAGTTTTATACTTTTATTAATAATCGTTCCTCCTTTGGATAATTTTGATTTCTCAAATTTATCTAGCAACTTATTTAAAATTCTAGTTTCAAAATTTGTTATCATTGTCTATCCACCACACGAATATAAGGATGATTATTTACTTTTGTAATACCAACTAACGTATCCATATAAGGAGATATGGCACTTATTCTATTTGAAGGAACAATAATAATAATTTGAATGTTGAGCTTCTTATAGAATTCCATTAATGATTTAATTCTACTTTCATCCATATTGTTGAAAGCTTCATCAAAGACAACTTGGCAAGTACTTTCAACTTTATTAGAATCTTTATTCATTAATTCATCAAAGCATGACGCTATCACAATATAGAATGGCGTTTGTGTTTCTCCACCACTCTTTTCTCTATTAACCTTGGAAAAATATGATATATCCCCATATTTATTGGTAATTTTTATATCGTAGTTCATATAATTACGATAATCTAAATATCTTTCTACTTCTTCTTCGGCTTTAGCAGTGTCAGTTTCCATAGAAATTTTACCAAATAAATCATTCATCAAAGAATAATCTTTTTCATCAAGAATTTCTGTAAACAAATCTTTTGTTTCCATTAATTTACCAGACATAATAATTCTATAGTAATTATAAAATTCACTATCCTTAGTAGGCTCATAATAGAACTTATATTTTTCTTCATCGTTACCAAATGGATGTAACGCTAAATTCTTGTTAATTTTATCTAACATTCTCTGTGATTTTTCAATCTTTTCCTTTAATTTAGCAATAAAATCTTCTCTAAAAGAAAATTCAGCTCTTTCATAAGCTTCTTTTGCATCCATTTCGTATTGAACAATTCCACGATTATTTAAATCATAATATTCATTAACATAATCATCAATGTTTTCGATAATAGGATTAAGCGATGGCTTATAAGTATTTGTGTATTTTTGCATTACAGAAATTAAAGATGAACAAACAGCATTGTTATATTTTTGAGCACGATCGTTATCCTTATCTATTTGTTCACTATCTAGCCAACCATTAGAAGTATATTTTTCTTTAAGTGATTCGTATTTTTTATCATCTAAATTTTTAAGATTTTCATTATAATTTTTTTGTTCCTCTTGTAATTGAGCTTCATTATCAGCAAGTTTCTGATTTAACTTCCCTTGATTTGTATTATTTTCTTTTATTTTATTGTTATTAGCATTTATAGAGCGTTCAGTGATCGTTAAGTTTTTCCTAGCATCATTAATTCTTTCAGTTATTTCTAAAAGCCCTGTATTCTTCTCGTCATTTTTTATTTCTATTTCTAATCTTTCAATAGATTCTTCTTTATTTGATATTTGCGTCCAATAATTATCTGATTTTATTAATTTTCCAATGACACTATTATTTATATTAGAAATAATCTTGTTATAATCATCAAGTTTCTCATAATATTTAGAGTTTATATCCTCTAATTCTTTAATTTCATCTTTCAAAATACTAATTCGATTTTTTATTGAATCACGGCCTATAAAAGGAACTTTATAAATATCTGGATTGGTAGCTTTTTGAACATAATTTTTATAAACCATAACGTCAGGCGTTATTGACGATTCAAAAAACTTTAATTCTTTAACATCTTCAACGCAAATTAAGTCACCTAAAAGATAATTTGCATATTTGCTAGCAAATTTATTTTTTACATAAATTTTAGTCATTAAAGAATTCTTTAAAGTCTTATTATTTGGAATCTTAGCAACATTAACAATACCTGCGATGTATACTTTACGTTCTTTTTTATATTTATTATATGCTTCGCTTACAACGTCATAATACTTTGGATCAAAAATTAAATTAAATCTTCGCGAATTTAAATAGCCTTCTAACGCATTTGCCCATTTTTTATCATTGATTTCAATATATTCGCATAATGGTCTAACATCTGGATTTTTATCCTTTGGATTATATTCGATAATAGCGGATTTTGCTATTTCAATTAGATTATTTACATCATTAGGATAATTATTGATGCCTCTATTTAAGTTCTCTAATTCTCTTGTCTTTTCATTTATTAATTTTTTATTTTCTTCTAAATGGTAATTTGTTTCTGCAATCAAACTTCTTGTTTTTTCTTCTAATTCTTTTAATTGATCATTATAATTTTCAAAATGTGCTTTCAATAAACCAAAGTCTTTTTGCTTATAATCTTCATCAAATTTATAATTAAATCCTAAAGTTCTAACCACTTTTTGCTCTTCTAGTAACATCTTAGAAAATTCACTCAAATATTGATTCAAAACCCTTAATTCTTTTTTTAAGTTTTCAAGAGTTTGTTTTTTATTTAACAAAACTTTATAAGATTCATTCTTTTGAAGTTCGTGAATTTCTAATATTAATCTATCACGATTTTCGCTTAAAGATTGTTCTTCAAGAGTTAAACCATTATACTCATCTTCTAACCGCTTTAACTCTATATTTGTACGATTTATAAGGTATTTAATTTTTTCAATTTTAGAATTAATTTTTAGTACATAAAAATATTTTAATTCGTTTTTATTAAAAATATATTTTTCGGCTATAGGTATAAAATCTTTTAATAATTCTATTTTTTCTTTCTCTTTGATAACCATCTTATGAATATTTTGATATGATCTAATTTCTTCTTTTAAATTATCTAAGTTAATATTATCTTCTTGTAAAAGAAAGCCATTAACAAAAGTTGATACTTCACTTATAGGTTTAAAACAAATTGCGCTTTTAAGCAAATCATAATATCTCTTATAATCACTTAATTTAAAGATGTCTTTAGCTAATCTTCGGCATCTATCTCTCTTTGAATCTGGCAGTTCATCAAAATCATATTTCATTGCTTTTGCATTAGCTTTAAATGATTTATATTCAACTATTTGTTTATTTTTAATAAAATCTTCATCATTAATTTTATAATTATTTACTACAAAAAAATGATTTTTTGGCTGAGTAGAGGAGATAATTTCCATTTCACAACCAAGCACCATGCTGTGTTTTCTCTTTTCATCTTCGTACTCTAATACAATATAACTTACAATATCTGATTGCGGTCTCAAATATGGATTTTTTTCAGATCCAATCTTCCCTCTCATATATGATTCAAGAGTTCTTTGTCCACCATCATTAGCTGCTTTATTAAAATGATACTGATCTCCACCTGAAAGAATATAATAAATAGCATCCATTAAGGTAGATTTTCCACATCCGTTTTCGCCTGTAATTAATATATTGCCATCTACTTTAATAGTATTATCAACGAAGATGTGCCAGTTAATAAGTTTGATCTTCTTCAGTTTCATCTTCATCATCTCCTTTTTCTGCAGTATAAGTTTTTAGTTTATCATTTAGCATGTCGATATTATCCACTTTTACAACATATAAAATAGTTGGGTAAATTATAATCACATTATCTTCTTTAAAATCTTTAAAGTTAAAATAAATTAATTTATAGCGCTTCAATAATCTCAAAGATTCCATATAATCGGTCATTGATGGTTGTGATTTAAATATACCAGTTTGATTAACCTCAGTAATCATTTTTCCAAGAGTTGTTGATATATCAGAGCTCGAACTTACGTCTAAACTTCCTTTATAGTATAAAAGTCTAAATATCAAAACAAGAACTGTATCCAACTTTTTTAACCTAATTCTATTTCTATCAGCATTTGTTTGTATATAAAATAATTTATAGGAATCAACATGGATTAAATCAAAATCAATCATTGAAAAATAATTTTCAATAAGTTTCTTCATGCTTAAAATTTCATAGTAATCGCTTTTATCTTCTTGTTTAGATGCATAAATAAAATTCTCATTTAAAAGTTTATTACATAACCTTGAAAAGGTATTCTTTCGTGTGTCAGTTAACTCTACATAACTCTTAGCATATTCTTCGCACGCTAAATTTTTTTGTTTAGTTGCCATATATTATATTTTCCTCTCTATAATAAAGTCCTTCATTTTATAACCTAAAGCTTTATATTCATCGTCAAGATATTTAACATTGTATTTAACATTAGGATTTGCGGAATACAAACTTACCAAAAATACTTTTAGTAAATCATTGAAATTTTTAAGTTTTATCTCTTTTGCATGTATTTGATCACGATTACCTAGTACATATAGTACAAATTCATTAATCTTATATACAGAAAACTCATCATCTTTAAATAAGTTTTTAGAGAGTCTTTCAGCTTCTTCTTCATCATCTTCATAATTGTTAATAATTGGCGCTAGTTTTGGTTTTGCTTTTCTTAAAAATGGCTTATATAAAGAATTTTCATCAACGTTTAATCCTGTATATATATCTAAATAAGATTCTTCAAAGAAGTCATCATCAACATTTTCAATTCCTTTTAAACAGTCAATTATTCTTCCTTCGATATCTGTTTCTTCGTTAAGCAAGAAATTTAATCTTGATTGTGCTGTGGCAATATATTTAGTATTTTTTTTATCAAGCATACTAATATAATCTTCAATTTCTTCAAATTGGTTGCTTACATAATTAAGTCTAGTTAAAAAGAACTCTCTTGCTTCGTTTTCATTTTCGATAGTTAGCGAATTATCATATTTTACCTTTATAAAATTTTTAATCATCAAATTTAATTTTTCTTCGGTTAACAAATCATCAATTTTAGTTTCAATACGAAGCTTATACTTTGATGGATTATCTTTTTCTCTAAAATTTTTAAATGCTTTAAGTACAACTTTCTTTTGATAATCAAAAAATATAGTTTGTAATATATCCCTAGGCATTGCTTCATTTTCGCTAATAAGCTTCGTCAAAAATTTTTTTATATTTACATTTAGGCCTCTTAGCATTGAATTCAATTCTTTAGATGCATTATAAATCTGTTCAATAATATCAACAGCATGATCGTAGTTGAAATTGTACAAATTATTATAAATATTATAAACATAACCCGAAAATTCTAAGGACTTTGTATCATCTTTAACAGCTCTTTCCATTGCATCTAAAATCTTAATACCGTTTTCATCTAATTGATATGTAACTTTAATTCCTTCAAAATCCTCAATTAGCCAACCACATTTAACAAAGTATCTAACTTGATCATATGCAAATGATCTAATATCCTTTTCTTCTTCATTTGTATAATCACTATACATATCTATTGGGCAATTACTTATATAATCAACAATCCACTCAACAATATCATCTTTAGCAACTTGAAGATTATCTAATGACATTTTGTTATTTATAAGTTGTAACAAATCATAATTATATCTTTTGTTTGGACTAGAAAATGGATTAAAAAAGCCATCTTTAACTAAATCAAAGAAGTTTTTTTCCATTAAATCTCCTCTCTTTTATATCACTAAGATTATTATAGAAAAACATTGAGAATTTGTCACAAATAAACTGAACAAAAATTTATTTATTCATTTATATGATATTGAAAATTTTTCCTATTTTGTTAATCGCATATATGATTTTTATATCCTCTTGAGAACTATAATCAAAAAATTAGCATATCTTAAAGTAAAAGGAGATATTTTAATATCACCATACGTATTAAAAACAATAAATCAATAAATCTTCCTTCTTTGTTACAAACTTTAATATTAATTTTTTCATTATTTTTATCCTCTCTTTATTAAAATAATAAAAAAAGTATCAATATGTGCACTAACTAGTGATTCTTAAATGCACACTATTGGTACTTTTATATTAACGTTTATACATCTTTATGATATGTAGCTTAGACAGCAAATGACGGATGCAACGCAAACAAAAGCATCCACAAAAAACAAAACGTAAGTAATCAATCTAAGAATGGCAGAATACTGTTTCCTTTTAAAGATAAGGCATAAGGAAGACAAACAAATCAAAGCAAAGCTAAGCAAAAATGAAATCAATCCAATTGGATTTCCATGCTCATAAGTCCCAAAGAAAATGCTTTCGAAGAAATATTCGCGGTTTGGATAGTTTTGTCCAGGCGGAATTGGATAAATGTATCTACTTCCTTTAAATATTGGGATGAAGATTATAATAGAGTAGATTGTGACAATTGCTAGAATAGAAATCAAAGTAATAAAATGAATTTTCTCTGAAATATCTTTTGCTTCCACCGCAACCAGTGTTGTTTCATCCTGACTAATGAGCTCAGAGATTGGTACATCAAAATAAAGAGCAAGTTTCTCTAACGTTTCCCTATTAGGATACGCCGCTCCGGTCTCAAATTTTGCTATAAGGCTTCTTGATACGTAAATGCTCTCAGCAACCTGGGTTTGAGTGACACCTTTTTTCTTTCTTAGTTCTTTAAGACGGTCTTCAAACATTTTCGCACCTCCTTTCACAATAAATATATCATTAAGGTATTTCTAAATTTTGTTAATTCTTAGGAACATTTGTGAAATATTAAGAACATTCAATAAAACAAACATTTCTTTTGCAACTTTATATAAACACCACTCCCTATATTCTCTTACTTAGAGAAGAAATAAGGAACGCTTTCCCTCTTTAGCTATATATGATGTCGTTATTTTTTTCGACTAAGTAATACCACCGTCTCAACGTGCATAACATGGACACAAAGAACAGGTCTACCCATACGAGGCACAGTGTGAAAGGAACATATCCACTACAGTCTAAACATGACTATGCAACTGGCAAAAACTGCACACATTACATGTATGGGTTGCGTTGTCCAACTGTTTTATCACGGTTTAGATCAATCACATTTTCAGAGACTGTTTATAAAACCAATCGGCCACTATATTGATTTTGATCGACCCAAACGTAATTTCTTGGTTCATCGATTATAATTTTGATTGCAGCGTTGGTGCTTAATGCCTGTGACAGCAACGAATCGATGGTCGCTTTTATATTCTGGATATTAGGATGCCTATCGTCTGAGTATATCTCGTAGTTTTGCATCTTGTGAATCGTTGCCCCATAGGCATTGGTGGTTTTGTAAATTATCGCTAGTTCCAGCATTCCGTTACTAATCACGGAAACATGCATAAAACTGCTTAGCGCAGGTCCGACCCCTGGAAGCTTAAGCATTTAGCTCCCTCTTGAAGATCAGCAAGAATTTTGACGAGGCATCATAACATTGGAAATTGACCAATTCCCATCCCTCCTTGGCCATTTCGTCGCAAACCGACTGAACCTTCTCCTTGCAACCATCTCCAGTATTAAAATAAACGTTAATATTTACAACCTTATATTTCCATTTCATGATTTGAAGTTTCACCTTTCTTTCGTCGCATGCAAACACATCTAATTTAATGACTCAAACATTGATTTAATAGTTTAATTCATGTTAACACATTTATAGTTTGAAATAAACAAGGAGAAATCATATGTTATCGGTATTATTTACAGCGCTTTTATCTTTTAGTCTAGTCGGCTCTTCTTTTAATGCGGTTGCACAATCTGATTACCAGCCTGAATTGAATGTAAGTATTGGAAGCTTTGAAGTAGAATGGTGGCGTGAAGGCTTTATAGGTAGGCATCAAATGGCTTCCTATACTTCAGTTGAGTATTTAGGGCCGAACGAAGTCAAGAAATTATCAAAGACATACAACGCAACCGTCTTAGGCAATTTTCATTTTACAGAAAGCGTAAAAACCGTTGAAGAGAGCACCGTTTCATTAACCATCTCTGCAACATCTAAATTCGTTTCTACTTTAGGCGTTAAAGCAGGATTAGATAACATAGAAATCAGCAGTAATTATTCATTAGAACAAATCTACTCGATAGAAGGCACTAGAACTTATACTATAGCCAACGAGTTGGTCTATACGGTCGAGTATGACGTCAATCCAGAGGCGGTATCAGGTCGAAAATTTTACCTTGCTGAAGCTGCTTATGTATACAAGATTGAAAGTGAAAAATGGCAATACGATGATTATTGGTGGGGAAACTATGAAGTTGACGGCAGCCGTAGTTCCTTCGTTACGTATGTCACATTAGATCCATACGTAACCATCGCCTTTGAAGATGGTACGTTATTATGATGATTAAAAAATGTCTTTCCAAAATATCAATTTTGCTTATTTGCTCCTTCTCGTTGCTTTCATACAATTCTAATAATTTCAATCGCAAATTATTAAACAATTACACCATAGAGAAAAGCGAGTTAATATCAGATGCTAAAATATCTAGAATCTCAAATATAGTCAATATTAAGACTATAAGTAAATTTTCAACCAAATACGATTGGACTTACGACACCGCTGCTTTATTCTTTCAGCCAGAGTATTGCACTATGTCAAGGAATGAATTGGGCGCCTTCTTGAAATGGGTCCAGCCAGGTGATTTTGAATTTGAAAATGATAGATATAGTTGCACTGGTACTCCATTTTATTCATACAACAGCAAGAAAAAAATAGATCCTGTAGAAGTCTCCATAGATGCAAAAGACATTGAGACCGATGATTCTCTTGAAAAAAATTATGCTTTTTTCTACATCACCGACTTGAGAGAATATAAATTAACTTCAAAGACCGACAACTCAACTTTTAGTTTGTATGTAAGCTTTAACAGCTTGATTGTATCCTTCGAGCCAGCTTAATGTAATTTTCTAAAATCTAATTGGGATAAGCCGTTTGGAGTTTTTAAAATTCAACATGGATAGCAAAAAAGCGTCTATCCAAAAAAAGCCACCAGTTCCATATTCGGTGGCTTTTTATGTGTGACGGGCATGTCATATATCTAAAGGGTGAAAGTCCCGAGTAGAAATGTCGTTATAACTACCTAGTGAAATTCAAGTCTAGTATCGTGAGGTACGGGATAAAAGAAGAGCCTAGCAAATGGACTGGGTAACGGAAAGAAATTTGATATAAGGCGATTAACTTGTGATGAGATAACATAACATATCAAAATCACAAACGACCGTAAAAGTTAGTCAGTAAATCAAATACTCTAGTCTAGAAAGATATATGTCTTACCCCGTGAGGTCTTGGAGATTTGGAAAAATCCAAAGTCGAAAAAGGTTTGCTCCAAGAAGTCAGCAGAAGCCATAGTAGTCGAAAGATGAAGGGCTGAATAAACAAACCTTTGTAAAGTACAAATGGCAGTGTCTATTGAATCCGTACGGAGGAGAAGTAACAATCGTATATTGTGAAAAGTAATCAAAAAACGACAATGATAGACAAACCAAAAGGAGGAAACGCAAAACTATGAGATTGATTGAAGAAATTGTATCGAAAGACAACTTGAATCAAGCCTTTTTACAAGTCACGAGGAACAAAGGTGCTTCAGGCATCGATAATATGACTTGTGATGAAGTGAAAGAACATTTAAAAGTCTATGGTCAAGCCTTAATCAATCAAATCTTAAGTCGTGAGTATCAGCCTCTTCCTGTTAGAAGAGTTGAGATACCAAAACCGAATGGTGGAATAAGAAAACTTGGTATTCCTACCGTTGTTGATAGAATTGTTCAACAAGCTATCGTTCAAAAACTGACACCGATATTTGAACCTACATTCAGCGAATATTCATATGGATTTAGATCAAATAGAAGATGTCAGGATGCAATCAACAGAACACTTGAACTTGTCAATCAAGGGTACGAATGGATTGTTGACTTAGACTTAGAGAAGTTCTTCGACAATGTCCCCCAAGACAAGCTTATAAGAATCGTCGATAATGTTGCAAAAGATAGCGATGTCACTGCACTTATCCATAAGTTTCTAAGAGTGGGTGTCATGGTGAATGGAACATTGGAAGAGACTAATTTAGGGACACCACAAGGCGGAAACCTTTCGCCCTATTGAGTAACATTTACCTAAATGAACTTGATAAGGAACTAGAAAGAAGACAGTTGCATTTTGCAAGATATGCGGATGACTGCGTTATCTTTGTCAAAACTAAGTTTTCAGCGGAAAGAGTGATGAAGAATATTGTCACATTCATTGAGACTAAGTTAAAACTCAAAGTAAATGCTACTAAGACACATATTACGACACCGAACAGCCTTAAATACCTAGGATTTTCTTTTTGGAAATCAAAAGAAGGTTGGAAAGCAAAACCCCATGATGACAGTTTTGTTAAACTTTTCAAGAAATTGAAAATGCTTATGAAACGCTCTTGGAGTGTAGATAATGACTATCGAATTTTAAAGGTAAATCAGGTTCTAAGAGGATGGATTAACTACTATCGTAAATCTAGTATGAAATCAAAAATCACTAAAATAGGTGAGTGGCTAAGAAATGCAATGCGTGTTGTAATTTGGAAACAATGGAAGAAAACCCATACGAGAGAACAAGCTTTAGTGAAGCTCGGACTCAGTAAGAATGAAGCGAAATGTGTTGCGAACTCTAGAAAAGGATATCAACATCTTTGTCATTGTTGGAGTATAACCAAAGCGATTTCAAATTCACGACTAAAGAAAAGAGGGCTTTTAGACCCTCTTGAATACTATCTTAAAGAGATAGGAGTATAGATGTTTGTTTAAACCGCCGTATGCGGAAGACCGCACGTACGGTGGTGTGAGAGGGAGCGGAGAAACTATTGTTTCTCACTCTCTACTCGATTTAACTAAAACTTTCCAAAATTATGCTTTAATCAAGAAAGTATTTATACGGAGAATACAATTTTTCCATCGTTTTTTTCAAAATTTATGGTGCCGCCCCAATAAATGCCGTATTGATATACATTTTCATCGAAAGGCTTTTTGTTTATATCGTCATAATAGACAATGAAGTATCCAATTTTTCCCTTCATTAAATTGATGGAGGAAAAATCAAATGCATCAGCAATATGGCCACTATAATGTGGAATGACACCATCTACAGTCCCTTCGATAGTCTCATAGGTTAAGAGGTATTTCTCTTCATTGGGAAAATCGTCAATAATCATGTAATCGTTTTTGAACGTCTCATCAGCTTCAGTTTTAATCTCTCTATTAATGGCGAACTTCCCGTATCCCGGATTGCAACCCCATAGATCATTTTTCCAATCTTCGGAAAAACCTTTTCTAGCGCCTACATATACATCAAAAGTAGCATTTAGAGATTGCTTATTTTTGGAAGTAAATGCAAGGCCCACTTGAGGAGTAGGAGCCGAAGAACCTGAGCATTTATCAAATCCAACTTTAAGAATGGCAACATTCGCTCCTTCGTTGCAGCCACACAAAGTCAAAGAAATGATGGATATAGCGAAAATTTTCTTCAAATTTGTTTTCATCGTGTTAATCATCTCCTATCCTTATGCTGCAGTCTTTCTATAATTTGTAATGTAATAATTATTTTCGTTACTTCCAGTTTTCATACCTAAAACAATATCATCGATTGATAGTCTACCCATGTTTCTACTGCCAGTTGCTGTAGCAGTACATTCAAATTTGAGCCCATAAATACCATTAGGGAAATAATTAGAATATCGTTTTAGTCCTTGTCCTCTAGCGTTTAGTTGAAGAGTAAGCAAATTGGTCATTTGAGTCCAATTACCATTGTTGTCTTTTATCTTAAGCGCAGCAGTACCATCTAAATTTTCAGAATTGCTCCAAAAGCCTACACTATATAGCACCGAATAAATTGGTTTGTTGAAGTTCATTTCAAAGTAGGCATAGCCCGCATCTTCCCTGCGTGGTGAAAGATTTATATATGATTTTTCAATATACCCACATCTTAATCGGTCCGTAGTAATGGTTAAATCGTTTTTGGCCAATTCAAAAAAGCGAATATTATTCGTATCATTTTCTATGGAATTAATATTTTCTATCTCATTAGTAAAATTATATCTACCTTCGAAGCCCCATTCATTTGGCTTAATTTGAATCTTGCTAGATGAAAACTTCGTTGGCTTATTAAACGTTGTGATTTCAGAATAATAATTACCACTAACATATGAGAGCGTTTGTCTCGCGACGAAATATGCATTAAATGTAGTACCAACTGCGTCGTATATTTTTTGCCATATAGCACTTGTTGGAGTATATGAAAGATAGTTGCTAGAAGCTGAGATATTCTCAATTTTTTGGATTACTGCGCCTGCCGGATTTGTAAAATATAAATCAAATTGGTCGAATCTTAAATTGCTGCTTCCGCTTCCTGTTGACCATGTAAATGTAGGCAACGTATCAAAATATTGGTAGTTTTTTCCAGCAATCCTTCCAACGATAACATTATATTGATTTAAAAGTATCCCTAAATCATTTTTATCGTATCCGTCATCATATAAATCCTGTATGAATTCACTAAAAGTAACTGGCTTGTTTTCTACAACAACGCTCCATAAGGTTGTCTCCCCTAAAGCAAATTTATCATAATTATCAGTTTTAGAATCGTATAGTTTGAAAAGGAAGCGTTGAATAGCCTGCTCATCAGCGTCACCGCGACCACTTCCGTAATAATCCAACTCATAATTAAACCCGTTTGTCGAAGTGTATTTCGTGTCGCCGACAGTGTAGATTGATTTCAGATCATCATTAAAATGCGATTGAGCAACGGTCGACCAATAAGTTGGCCAGCCTTCGCCCCAAGATAGTTTTTGCCCCCTATCTTTCGCCTCAGATAAAGCATATCCGGCATCAAATTGATCATCAATGTTATTTCCTGGAATGCCATGCGTTCCGCCAGGATTGGCAGAGATTCCAAACACTTTTTGAACATGATGGCCATATTCATGCCCAAGGACATCCCAAGAAGCATACGCTTCTGGAGAATAGTTATATTTTGGAGTTTCAGCACTCAGATGAATGGTTCCGTTCCCGTCATAATACGCTCCCTTCATTCCATCTGGATACTTCACATTGCAAAACTCTATAGGAACACCGCCATTCAATTCTTCCGCATGATTAGAAAAATTCTTAACCCCCTGGAAAACCATCATGGCCTTTCCCATATCGCTATCTTTATCTGGCGAAAAAGTATATGAGTATTCCCCGCCTTCGCCAGAGGCAAACTCATAAGTCTTTTCGTAAGTTCCATCACTAAACACTTTTACATTATCGCTCTCCGTATAGATATGAATCATCGGAATTCCGCCAAAAAGATGCCATATATCTGTATAATCTATTTTGTAGTATCCATTGACGTCAGTGTATGTTTCTGCACTCCACCAACTCATAGACATAGTTGCCTTAACTTTTGCACCTACTAAGGGGTGGACACCACCTTGTTGATCCGTCCATTTTAGTTTCCCATAAATAATGCCACTAGCGCCAATTCCATATGGAGTTACAACTTCATCATTTGAGTTTTCGCTTGTGGTTTCATCAACTAAATTGTAATTTAGGTTTTGTCCAGCAGCTCTACGAGCTGTATCCAATGATATTGCTGAAGAATAAAAAGAGTCGTTTTTATCTTTCGCAAAATACAATGAGCATCTATCAATCAAGTCGTTATCATCAAAAAAGCTTAAAGAGATTTTTGAATAATCCTCGGGTGCATAAATGCTACATGTGACCGTTTTGCCGTCTTCATCCACTTGATAGTTTTCAAGTTTTGCATCGCCTTCCCAACTCACTAGATTCACTTTAACTGACGAGATGAATTTAAAATAGTTTAGATTGGTTACATTTTTCCTTTCGCTATCAATTGGTTGAACTTGGCTTTCATTTTCTTCAGGAGCATAAAAAGCACAATTTGTTTGCGAATGTTGATTATCACTATTTGAATAGCTGAAATAATACTGATTATTAGAAGGAAGCGTTATTAAAAGAGGTGCAAAAAAAGCTAAGATGTTTTTAAACATAATTTTTCTCCTTTAAGAAATTTATTTTATCACAACGAAATTAAATTTGAAAGGGCTTACCTATTATGGTATAGGTTTTAATTTTTTGAAAAAGCCTTTGCTTTTCATGTTTTTAGATTTGATTTTATATTAGTCAAAAATACGAAAAGCACTTCCATAAGGTCTTCTCTCCCTCAGATGACATCAAGCCCCTCCCCCTTCTTCTTTATTGTGTGCCTGTTCCTGCCGAAGGTCCGGGCAAGTTCACTGAAATTTGGCACCATTTCCATAGTTCTAAACATTGTCAAGGTGTCGATTAGATTTAGCTCCATAATCGTTCCTTAAAAGCGCATTATAGAATATTCCCCAAAATGGTGAATTTTATTTTCCCTTTTTGGTTGTTTTTATGTTACCTCTATCAAATTTAAAAAGGAGGACCGCATCCTCCTTGTCTAAAATCTAATCAAATAACGATTTCGATCAATCGGCCGATTGAGCCGACGACGTCATCGAATGCTATCCCTTTGGCGTAGCCCACCTTCCTCGCATAGGATTCCCACAGTTTCCTCTGCATGGGACTCGATGAGACGGATTCGAGCGTCTTCGTCGCCTTCTCTCTGTCGGCTTCGAATTTCCTATGTTGGCATGTTTCCGTGAAGGCCTCCTTCAAGGCTGGGACGTTCTTCTCGACGACCCTCTCCAAAACGTAAAGGTCGTACAAGTCCTTCGACCTGCTATTGAGGGGTCCTCTAAGGAGAAGCGTCTGCAGCTTCTCGGCTACGACGCTCTCGACGGAATAGCTCTTTAGATGAAGCGTCTCGCCAGTGATAAGGCATTTGTATTCGTAGTTCTGGTCTGAGGGGTACACCGCGTCCGCGGTTGCCAAATCGATGTCGAATCTCTGCCTGATGTTCTCGAGCCTTCCCTCGATGGAGATGCTGAAGCCGCCGTAAATGTCGTCCTTCTTGATTTCCGAATCGCCGATGTATTGGAAGGAGACGTTGTCGTCCGCATCCTCTTCGCAGATTTCCTTCATGATTTTGACGATTGTCTCTCGCTCCATGCGGATTCTCCTGACGATGAAGTCAATGTCCATCGTGGCCCTGTTCTCAATACCGAGGACGGAGGACAGGAAGAGTCCGCCCTTGAGGACGAACCTCTCCGAATAGGGGGACAGCGAAAGTCTTTTCAAGAAGTAGTCGAAGAAATACCTCGAGTAAACGACGTTCGCGCTGACGCCTTTCTCCTTCGCGATGCTTCCCGCCCTCGCGGAGAGCGAATCCCTGTTAATCCTCATAATCCATTGCCTCCAGAATCCGATACACTTTTTCTTCCACCTTCCTCATCCTCGCGTATCTGAAGAGGAAATCCATATCCTTGTCCTTTCCCTTCAGAAACGTCTTCACCGCCTTTAGGAATAGCTCCGAATCATAGTCATCTCTTTTCCTTATCATATCCACGACCATCTTCTCCTTGGAGAAGCAGGTAACGCTATTCCCGAACATTGTCTCAGCGCTAACGTTTCCCAAATCGAATAAATCGACATTGTTCTCGATGTGGCAGACGGCGTCATCCCCGACACTGCCCTTTCGTACCCTATATCCTTTCGGAATCGTGAATTCTATCGAATCCGGGATCCTGTCGGTCAGCCCAAGGAGATAAAGCGCGGTCATGCCGGAATACACGATCCTCGGATATCTTGTCTGCAGCTGGAAGAGTTCGTCGACAGCTCTGTCCTTCGCGTAAACGCCACGCCTTATCCTTACAAGATTATTGGAGCTGACGTACCTTGCAAAGGCCGCCGGCGGCACACCATTCGCGATAGCGTCTTTCCTGGATACGCTTCCATCTCCAGTTTCCATCATCCTTTCAAGCGTTTCATAATTCTGATTCATTCGTATCACCTATTTCCTTTATTAGTGTAACCGATGTATCATGAATTATCAACGTTTTGTCCGCATTCTCTGAAAAAACGTTAGATTTTGAGAAAGCCATACCGCCAGTTTAGAGCATTCGCTCCTGCGAATATGCTTTATTTGGATTTCGAGGAGCGTTTATCGCAAAAAGGAGGAACGCATCCTCCCTGTCTTAAATATCATCTTTTGAACGTCAGTATGATGTTGCAATCATCTATGATCTTAGACTCAACATATTCCCATCCTCATTCCTCCATCCTGTTGATTTCATCCGTGATCCTTTGCTGGGAAGCCTCGGATGAGAGAGGGTAAAGGAACAGATCAATCGTTCTGCATTCCATCGATTTTGCGTTCTCCTTCCATGTTCAGGCTCACATCAACATGAACCGACTTAACGAGTCTCTTTCTTTTCGAGCCCGTTTCCGTTTTCTCGAAGATGAAATGCGGGTACTCGCATTCGAATTCCGTGAGCTTGACGGCTTTATTCACATCGAATTTTCCGATGTAGTCCTTTTCGCTTACACCGCATTTGAAGATGAAGTTCAACCTATGTGGGTCGGGGTTGCCGTAGGAATCGGACCCTCCGACGATGATCTTGTCGATGGTCGTCTCGAGTATCTCCCTTTGGAACTCATCGATTTTCTTGTGCCTGAGGATGGTTTCCTTGAAGGCCTTGAGCTTCCCCCTCACTTCGGATTGCTCGCGCCTTTTGTCCTTATAGCTGTCAAGCTCTGCTTTCACCATCTCTATTTCTTTCGTTATCGAGGCGTATTTCTTCTCGCAATCCTCTTTTGAGACGATTCCGCTGACCCTGAGTTCGACGATGTTGTCCTTCTGCTTCTCAAGATTTGAAATCTTAGCTTCCAAATCCGTGATTTTCTTTGCCGGGGAACTTGATAGGATGGTGTTCTCCACCGTTTCAAGGAATTCCTTCATCTGCTGCGAATCGTCTTGACCGATCAAGGCGTTTATCGATTCCAGGAAGGCCTTCTTGAGCAAATCCTCATCCACGGCGAGCGAATGGTTGCATTTCTCTTTCCCGCTCTTGGTGGCCGTCACGCATTGCCATGTCCTCATTTGGGGATTCGACCTCGAATTGTATTTGACCCTCCTTGTGAGGGTGCTCCCGCAATATCCGCATTGAAGCATACTGGAGAAGGAATAGGCCCTAGTTATCTTCTCCCTCGTTTTGTCGTTGTACTGATTCACCCCGCGCCTTGGGCAGGCTTTTTTCCTCCTGATTTCGTTCGCTTGCTTGAAGACCTCCTTGGAGACAATCGGCTCATGGTGGTTCTCCAAATAGAATTGGTCCGATTCGCCGAAATTCGCAAGCCTTCTTTTGGATATCGGATCAACCGTGAACGTCTTCCCCAAGAGGATGTCCCCCTTGTATTTCTCATTTCCGATGATTCCGAGAACACCGCTGCTCCTCCATTCGAGGCTTCCGCTCTTGGTTTTGTACCCGAACTCCTTGAGCTCTCTGGCGATGATTGTCGCGCCGGCACCTTCAATGTATCTTCTAAAAATGTAGCGAACCGTTTCGGCCTCCTCTTTATTTACGGTCAAAGCCTTAGACTTCGTATCGTAATCGTAACCAAGGCATCCCTGGAAGCCGATTAATTCTCCTCGTTGCATCTTCATCTTTAACCCTTTTTTGACGTGCTCGGATGTGTTATGGACTTCCTGTTGGGCGACCGAGGAAAGGATAGTCAGGAGCAATTCGCCATCCATCGTGAGCGTGTTGATGTTCTCCTCTTCGAAATAAATGGCGACATTCTTCTCTTTTAGCATCCTCACGTATTTCAGAGTATCGAGGGTGTTTCTTGCGAATCTAAAGATGGATTTCGTCATGATGAGGTCGATTTCTCCATCCAAAGCCGAATTGATCATCCTTTGGAAATCCTCCCTCTTGTCGATTTTGGTTCCGGATATGGCCTCGTCCGCGAATATCTTCACGAGTTTCCAGTCATCCCTTTCCTCGATTTTTTCCTTGTAATATCTGACCTGCGATTCATAGCTCGAAATCTGCTCCTCGGAATCCGTGGAGACGCGGCAATAGGCCGCCACCCTGAGTTTCTTGCTTGCCTCGTTGGAGTTCCTATTCACCCCAATGGTTTTCGCTTTTATGTGTGTGACTGTTCCGAGCATTTCCGAAAGCCTCCTTTATGCATGCATGTTGAATTTCGCCAACAAAGCCTTTTTGATCCTGATGAACTCATCGATTTTGATAGCCTTTCCCTGGTAAAGGATGTAAAGCCAATGGAGCTGCGTGGCGTAATCGAGCATGTCCTTTGTCTTTCTTTCAACCTTGCTAATAGTTAAGTCCTCCTTAATAGAACTATATTAGTTTGGTTTGCAATATCAGTATACAACCATTATAGGATGGGCGTGCATTTTGAACGTCGACCTGTTTCCCCATACTAGTAAAGCCCTTATTTTTACCGCTTTATCGGCTTTTCAGGTGTTTTTGCAACAAAAAAGAGGATTTCCCATTTTTTTGAGAAGTAGGAAATCCTTCAGTTTTTTATGATTTTTGGCTATTTTTAGCCATTTTTGCGACTAAGCAACACCACAGTCTCAACATGATACGTAAATGGAAACATATCAACGGGTTGAACTTCTTTTATTTCATAATTTTTTAAAAGGAAAGTCAAATCTCTAGCTAAAGTTGCAGGATTACAAGAAATATAAACAATTTTAGAAGGTAATAAAGTATTTAATGAATTTAAGAACACCTCATCACTTCCTTTTCTTGGAGGGTCCACAAAAACAACATCAATGTGTTCTTTTTTAGATGCTAAATCTAGCATATATTTACTAGCATCTTCATTAATAAAAAATGCATTATTTATTTTATTTGCTCTAGCATTGTTTTTAGCATCTATAACCGCGTCGCTTACGACCTCAACACCTAATACTTTTTTAACATAATTACTTGCAACTAGTCCAATTGTTCCTATTCCACAATACGCATCTAATACAACATCATTTTTATTTAAAGACGCTAAATTAATTGCGGTTCTATATAGTTTTTCACATTGAGTAGGGTTAATTTGATAAAAAGATTTAGGTGAAATTCTAAAAGAAATATCACATAATTTATCAAGAATAAAACCACTACCATATAAAACTTTATCTTTTTCACCTAATATAACATCAGTTTTTCTTTTATTAATATTTAATATAATGGTTGTTATATCACTACATTTATTAATTAATTCTTTTACAAAATTATTGCGTCCTTTAAAGTCTTCTATAGTCATGACTAAAACAACCATCACTTCTTTTCTATAAAAAGAAGTTCTTATTAAAACGTGTCTTAATTCTCCAGAAAGCTTATCTTCATTATATGGATGTAAATTATATTTTGGCATAAGTTTTTTAATATTTTTAAGTATTAAAGAACTTCTTTTATCTTCAATATTACATGTATCAATATTTATTATTTCATGAGTATTTTCTTTATAAAAACCATATATTATTTTTCTATATTTATCATAACCAAATGGCACTTGGATTTTATTACGATAATTATATGGATTTTCCATGCCTAAACAATCATTAACTTTAAAATCAATATGACCAATTCTTAATAAAGCTTCTTTAACTTTATCTTTTTTAAAAATAAGTTGACTATTGTATTCTAATTGTTGAAATTGACAACCACCACAAGAAGAACAAACTTTACATTTAGGCTCAATTCTATGTGGAGATTTTTTTATTAATCTTTTAATCTTTCCATAATAAATACCAGCTCGCATATAAAGTAGTTCAACTTCAGCTTCTTCATCGATAAATAAACCATTAACAAATATTATTTTGTCTTTATCTTTTATAATGCCTTTGCCTTCGCTTGATAAATCTATGCATTTACCAACAATAATTTCTTTTTTAAAATAGTTCTTCATCTTTATTATTATGCTAGTTTTATAAGTTATTTTCTATAAAAAATGCGTTCAATAATGAACGCATTTATTATTTTAATTTAATACTAAATTATTTTTCAAAGAATCTTCTTACTAAATCTTTT
>ERZ808252.88-NODE-88-length-100730-cov-46.933280_pt1 | contig 100730 bp, 103 predicted proteins | sample MGYA00521242_ERZ808252 | MGnify/ENA primary metagenome ERZ808252 (study PRJEB31516, sample SAMN03275581) | gut metagenome | biome: mammalia-associated habitat; material: feces | host: Papio cynocephalus | place: Kenya | collected 2012-08-07 ...
AAAGACAAACTGTATTGAAGAATTATATAACCGGCAACATAAGATGGCAAGCCATGAAAACAAGATGATTATGAACACATTATGGACACCTTTACGGCAGCACAGATTCTGCCAGCCACGCCATATATGCACAGTGGGCACCGGTCGCACGGCACATGGCGCCCTCCCTCCGGCCCTGACATGCGTCCCGGGCAAAGGCGCGAATTGACATCAAGCAAATCCGGGCATCTCACTTGACAGAAAAGGGCGGAGGCGGCGGCATTGGAAATTTCGTCCATGCCGCCGCCTCCGCCCTTTAGGATAATGTGGAAATAAAGGAGGAAGCGCCCTTAGCTCTTGGCGCTTTTCTTCCGCTCATTGTGGTCGAGGATGACCTTGCGCATGCGCATGCTCTTTGGGGTGACCTCAACCAGCTCGTCGGCCTTGATATACTCGAGGGCCTCCTCGAGCGAGAGGACGGTGCGGGGCACGATGCGGGCCTTGTCGTCGGAGCCGCTGGCGCGCGTGTTGGTGAGCTGCTTGGCCTTGGTGACATTGACCACCAGGTCGTTGTCGTGCACATGCTCGCCCACGACCTCGCCCATGTACACCTCGTCACCGGGGTCGATGAAGAACTTTCCGCGGTCCTGCAGCTTGTCGATGGAATAGGCATAGGCCGTGCCCGTCTCCATGGCAATCATGGAGCCGTTGATGCGGCGGGTTATCTCGCCCTTGTAGGGCTGGTACTCCTTGAAGCGGTGGGCCATGATGGCCTCGCCCTGGCTGGCGGTGAGCACGTTGGTGCGCAGGCCGATGATGCCGCGCGAGGGGATGTCGAACTCGATGTTCACGCGGTCGGCCTGGCTCTCCATCGAGGTCATCTCGCCCTTGCGGCGCGTCACCATGTCTATCATCTTCGAGGCGAACTCCTCGGGCACATTGATGGTAAGCTCCTCGACTGGCTCGCACTTCACGCCGTCTATCTCCTTGTAAATCACCTGGGGCTGGCCCACCTGCAGCTCGTAGCCCTCGCGGCGCATGGTCTCGATGAGCACGGAGAGGTGGAGCACGCCGCGCCCGCTCACCACCCACTTGTCGGTGGAGTCCTCGAAGGGGCGCACGCGCAGGGCCAGGTTCTTCTCCAGTTCCTTTTGCAGGCGGTCGTTGATGTGGCGGCTGGTGACATACTTGCCCTCGCGCCCGAAGAACGGGGAGTCGTTGATGGTGAAGAGCATGGACATCGTGGGCTCGTCGATGGCGATGGGCGGCAGGGACTCGGGATGCTCGAAGTCGCAGATGGTGTCGCCTATCTCGAACCTTTCGAGGCCGATGATGGCGCAGATGTCGCCGCTGCCCACCTCGGCGGTCTTCACGTGGCCCATGCCCTCAAAGGTGTGAAGCTCCTTGATGCGGGTCTTCTCCTGGGTGCCATCGCGGTGGGCGATGGTCACGTTCATGCCCTCGCGCAGGGTGCCTCGGTGGACGCGGCCCACGGCGATGCGGCCGGTGTAGCTCGAATAGTCGAGCGAGGTGATGAGCATCTGCGGCGTGCCCTCGATCACGCGGGGGGCGGGGATCACCTCGACAATCTTGTCAAGCAGGTAGGTGATGTCGGCGGTGGGCTTGCTGTAGTCGGGCCCCATCCAGCCGTTCTTGGCCGAGCCGTAAACCACGGGGAAGTCTAGCTGGTCCTCGGTGGCGTTGAGCGAGAACATCAGGTCGAACACCATCTCGTAGACTTCCTCGGGGCGGCAGTTGGGCTTGTCGACCTTGTTCACCACGACGATGGGCTTCAGCCCTATCTGCAGGGCTTTCTGCAGCACGAAGCGCGTCTGGGGCATGGGACCTTCAAAGGCGTCGACCAGCAGCAGGCAGCCGTCGGCCATGTTGAGCACGCGCTCCACCTCGCCTCCGAAGTCGGCGTGTCCCGGTGTGTCAATGATGTTGATTTTGGTACCTTTCCAGTTGATGGAGACGTTCTTCGACAGAATGGTTATCCCTCGCTCGCGCTCCAAGTCGTTGCTGTCCAGCACTTGGCCGCTGAGGTCCTGCCCCTCGCGAAACAGGTTCCCTGCCAGCATCATCTTGTCAACCAGCGTGGTTTTTCCGTGGTCTACATGCGCGATGATTGCGATGTTTCTGATGTCTTGCATTTTTCTTTTCCCTTAAAACTGGGTGCAAAGTTACTGCTTTTTTCGCAAAACGGCTGCATATAAGCTAAAAAAGACCGCGCGAAACGGTGCGTATGACCGCGCGAAACAGTGCGTTTCACGCTGCAATACGGGCCGTATGGCACGGCGAAGCGGGCCGTTTCGCGCTGCGGTATGGGCCGTATTGAAAGGCAAGACGCACCGCCTCGCAAACGGAAGCGGTGCGTCTTGCGCAAATGGCCGGTCTGGCGGATGGGTTGCCACCGTGCGCCCGCCCCGGCGGAGCGCCGGGCTGGCGGTCAAGCCTCGGCCTTGCCTATGTTGAAGGGGGCTATGGTGCGGGGTTCCTGGTTAGGAATCTTGATGGGTCCGAACTCGCGCTCGTAGCGCACGATGTTCTCCTGCAAGGCCATGAGCAGCCGCTTGGCGTGCTCGGGAGCCAGGATGACACGGCTCTTCACCTGGGCCTTGGGCACCCCGGGGAGCACGCGGGCGAAGTCGAGCACAAAGTCACTGCTGGAGTGGGTGATGATGGCGAAGTTGGCATAGTCGCCCTGGGCGACATCGGCGGGCAGCTCAACCTGGAACTGTCCCTTGGAATTCTCTTTCTCGTTCATTGTCTTTGAAATGCTTAGTTGTTAACGGCCACGCGGCAGGCGCTGACGCCACGGCACGCGGCAGTGCAAAGTTAGTGCTTTTAAACGACATGGCCAACAGAACGGCACAAAAAGGCCCGGCATGGCGGCTGCTCTGCTGCAGCCGCCATGCCGGGCCCTGTTTGCAACGGCGCCGCCCGCCCGCTGCGGGCGGGCGGCGCTGAGACTACTGTTCCTGCTCCTCCTTGCCCTCGCCGTCGGTGAAGTCAAGCACATTCTTGCGGTTGGCCTGGATGCGGTCGTACTCCTCCTTGGAGCCGACAATGAGCTTGTCGAACTCGCGCAGTCCGGTTCCGGCCGGTATCAGGTGGCCGCAGATAACGTTCTCCTTCATGCCCTCGAGGTAGTCTACCTTGCCGCGGATGGCGGCCTCGTTGAGCACCTTGGTGGTCTCCTGGAAGGAGGCAGCCGACATGAAGCTCTTGGTTTGCAGGGCGGCACGGGTGATGCCCTGGAGTATCTGGGTCGACGTGGCGGGCACCGCATCGCGCACCGTGACGGTCTTGAGGTCGCGGCGCTTGAGCGAGGAGTTCTCGTCGCGCAGCTTGCGGGCGGTCACAATCTGGCCCGGCTTCATGTTCTCGCTGTCGCCGGCGTCAACGACAACCTTCTTGCCCCAGATGCGGTCGTTCTCCTCGGCGAAGTCGAGCTTGTCGACAACCTCCTGCTCAAGGAACGAGGTGTCGCCCGGCTCGTTAATCTGAACCTTGCGCATCATCTGGCGGACGATAATCTCAAAGTGCTTGTCGTTAATCTTCACGCCCTGCAGGCGGTAAACGTCCTGCACCTCGTTGACGATGTACTCCTGCACGGCTGTGGGGCCCTTGATGGCCAGGATGTCGGCCGGGGTGATCACGCCGTCGGAGAGCGGCGTTCCGGCGCGCACGGCATCGTGCTCCTGGACAAGTATCTGCTTGGACAGTGGCACCAGGTACTTGCGCTGCTCGCCGGTCTTTGAGGTGACGATTATCTCGCGGTTGCCGCGCTTCACCTTGCCGATGGTCACCTCGCCGTCAATCTCGGACACCACAGCGGGGTTGGACGGGTTGCGGGCCTCGAACAGCTCGGTGACGCGTGGAAGACCTCCGGTAATGTCGCCGCCCTTGACGGCGGCACGCGGAATCTTCACCAGCACCTCGCCGGTCTTGACGGTCTGCCCGTCCTCGACGGCAATGTGGCCGCCGACAGGGAAGTTGTAGGTTCCCAGCTTCTCGCCCTTGCTGTTCACAATGTCGCAGGTGGGCACCTTTGTCTTGTCCTTGGACTCGGTGATAATCTTCTCGGTCAGGCCGGTGGTCTCGTCGGTCTCGGCACGGAAGGTCACGCCCTCAATCACATCGTGGAACTTGAGCGCGCCGGCATATTCGGTTACGATAACGGCGTTGAAGGGGTCCCACTGGGCAATCTTCTCGCCCTTGGCCACCACGTCGCCGCCCTTGTGATAGAGCGTTGAACCGTAAGGTACGTTCATCGTGGAGAGCACGATGTTGGTGTGGGGGTCGACAAAGCGCACCTCGCCGAGGCGGCTGACCACCATCTCGCACTTGGTTCCGTCGGCCTCGAAAGGCACGGTGCGCAGCTCCTCGAACTCCAGCTTGCAGTCGTTCTTGGCCACGATAGAGGCGTTTGCGGCTGCGTTGGCAGCCACACCGCCGGCGTGGAACGTACGGAGGGTGAGCTGTGTGCCGGGCTCGCCGATGGCCTGGGCTGCTATCACGCCGACGGTCTCGCCCTTCTGGACCATCCTGCGGGTGGCCAGGTTGCGGCCGTAGCACTTCATGCAGACGCCGTGCTTGCTCTCGCAGGTGAGCACGGAGCGAATCTCGACGCTCTCGATGGGTGACTCCTCTATCTTCTGCGCGACAGACTCGGTTATCTCCTCGCCGGCGGCGACGATGAGCTCGCCGGTGGTGGGATGGATGATGTCGTGAACGGACACGCGGCCGAGGATGCGCTCGGAGAGGGTCGAAATCACCTCGTCACCGTTCTTCAGGGCGGTGCACACAAGGCCGCGGAGCGTCCCGCAGTCCTCCTCGTTGATAATGACATCGTGCGACACGTCTACCAGACGGCGGGTGAGGTACCCGGCATCGGCTGTCTTCATGGCGGTGTCGGCCAGGCCCTTGCGGGCGCCGTGGGTGGAGATGAAGTACTCCTGCACCGACATGCCCTCCTTGAAGTTGGAAAGGATGGGGTTCTCGATAATCTGCGCCCCCTCGGCGCCGGCCTTCTGGGGCTTGGCCATCAGGCCGCGCATGCCCGAGAGCTGGCGTATCTGGTCCTTGGAGCCGCGGGCCCCGGAGTCGAGCATCATGAACACGGCGTTGAAGCCCTGGTCGGCCTCGGTCATCTCTTTCATCAGCACGTTGCCCAGGTCGTTGTTCACGTGGGTCCAGGTGTCGATAACCTGGTTGTAGCGCTCGTTGTCTGTGATGAATCCCATGTTGTAGTTCTCCGTAATCTGGCGGACCTCCTCGTTGCCACGGGCCACGAGGTCGGCCTTCTCCTTCGGGATGATGATGTCGTCGAGGTTGAACGACAGGCCGGCGAGATAGGCCATGCGGTAGCCCAGGTTCTTGATGCCGTCAAGGAACTCGCAGGCTTCGGCGAAGCCTACGGTCTTGATGACGTCGGCGATGATGTCGCGGAGGCTCTTCTTGGAGATGACCTTGTTGACATAGCCCACTTCGTCGGGAATGACTCCGTTGACGATGACACGGCCCACTGAGGTCTCGACGAGCTTGCTGACCATCTGCCCGTTCTCGTCAAGGTCTTTGACAACCACCTTGACTTGGGCGTGAAGGTCGCACTTGCCCTCGTTGTGGGCAATGATGGCTTCCTCGGGACCGTAGAACGTGAGGCCCTCGCCCTTGGCGCCGGGACGGATTTTCGTGATGTAGTAAAGGCCGAGCACCATGTCCTGCGAGGGCACAGTGATAGGGGCGCCGTTGGCAGGGTTGAGGATGTTGTGGCTCTGGAGCATCAGTATCTGCGCCTCGAGGATGGCCTCGTTGCTCAGGGGGAGGTGGACAGCCATCTGGTCGCCGTCGAAGTCGGCGTTGAATGCGGTACAGGCCAGGGGGTGAAGCTGGATGGCCTTGCCCTCGATAAGCTTGGGCTGGAAGGCCTGAATGCCCAGGCGGTGCAGCGTGGGCGCACGGTTGAGCAGCACGGGGTGGCCCTTCATCACATTCTCAAGGATGTCCCAGATGACCGGCTCGCGGCGGTCTACTATCTTCTTGGCGCTCTTCACCGTCTTCACGATGCCGCGCTCGATGAGCTTGCGGATGATGAACGGCTTGTAGAGCTCGGCGGCCATCAGCTTGGGAAGGCCGCACTCGCCCATCTTCAGCTCGGGGCCTACCACAATCACCGAGCGGGCGGAGTAGTCGACGCGCTTGCCCAGGAGGTTCTGGCGGAAGCGGCCCTGCTTGCCCTTGAGCGAGTCTGAGAGCGACTTCAGCGGACGGTTGCTGTCGCTCTTCACGGCGCTGCTCTTGCGCGAGTTGTCGAACAGACTGTCGACAGCCTCCTGCAGCATGCGCTTCTCGTTGCGCAGAATCACCTCGGGGGCCTTGATTTCAATCAGCCGCTTCAGGCGGTTGTTGCGGATGATGACACGGCGGTAGAGGTCGTTGAGGTCGGAGGTGGCAAAGCGGCCGCCGTCCAGCGGCACGAGCGGACGGAGCTCGGGGGGAATGACGGGGATAATCTTCAGGATCATCCACTCGGGCTTGTTGATATCCTTGCTCGAGCGGAAGGCCTCGACAACCTGCAGGCGCTTGAGCGCCTCGTTCTTGCGCTGTACGGAGGTGTCAGTGTTGGCTCGGTCGCGCAACTCGTAGGAGAGCGAGTCGAGGTCAATCCTTGTGAGCAGGTCGTAGACGGCCTCCGCACCCATCTTGGCGATGAACTTGTTGGGGTCGCTGTCGTCAAGGTAGGCGTTGTCGGCCGGCAGCACGTTGTCCAGGAGGTTGTTGTACTCGTCCTCGGAGAGCAGGTCGAACTTGTTGGAACCCAGCATGGGGTTGCCCTCGCCGTCAACCTTGCCGGCCATCACGCCGGGCTGGATCACCACGTAACGCTCATAGTAGATGATGGCGTCGAGCTTCTTGGTGGGCAGTCCGAGCAGATAGCCTATCTTGTTGGGCAGGGAGCGGAAATACCAGATGTGGGCCACGGGGACAACCAGCTCGATGTGCCCGGAGCGCTCGCGGCGCACCTTCTTCTCGGTGACCTCGACACCGCAGCGGTCGCAGACAATGCCCTTGTAACGGATGCGCTTGTACTTTCCGCAGGCGCACTCGTAGTCCTTGGTGGGGCCGAAGATGCGCTCGCAGAACAGGCCGTCGCGCTCGGGTTTGTAGGTGCGGTAGTTGATGGTCTCGGGCTTGGTCACCTCGCCATAGGAGCTTTCCAGCACCTCCTCGGGAGAGGCAAGTCCGATGGTTATCTTGGTGAAATTACTCTTTATCTTTGATTCTTTCTTGAAAGCCATATTTTCTGATGATGTATAATGATATGTAAAGAGTGACTAAATCTAATCCAGTCTGACACTCAAGCAAAGCCCCTTCAGCTCGTGCAGCAGCACGTTGAGCGACTCGGGAATGCCGGGTGTGGGCATGGGCTCGCCCTTGACAATGGCCTCGTAGGCCTTGCTGCGGCCGACCACATCGTCAGACTTGATGGTGAGAATCTCCTGAAGCACGTGGCTGGCGCCAAAGGCCTCAAGGGCCCAGACCTCCATCTCTCCGAAGCGCTGGCCGCCAAACTGGGCCTTTCCTCCGAGGGGCTGCTGGGTGATGAGTGAGTACGGGCCGATGGAGCGGGCGTGCATCTTGTCCTCAACCATGTGACCCAGCTTGAGGAAGTAGGTGATGCCCACTGTGGCCGGCTGGTCGAAACGCTCGCCGGTCTCACCGTCATAAAGGTGGGTGGAGCACAGGTGGGGAAGCCCGGCCTTTTCTGTCCACTCTGCCAGGTCGTCAAGTTTGGCTCCGTCAAAGATGGGGGTGGCAAACTTCACGCCAAGCCTCTTGCCCGCAGCGCCAAGGATGGCCTCGAAAATCTGCCCGAGGTTCATGCGCGAAGGCACGCCCAGGGGGTTGAGCACGAGGTCAACGGGGCGTCCGTCTTCCAGGAAAGGCATGTCCTCCTGGCGCACCACCTTGGACACGATGCCCTTGTTGCCGTGGCGTCCGGCCAGCTTGTCACCGACACCAATCTTGCGCTTCTTGGCCACATAGACCTTGGCCATCTGGAGGATGCCGGAGGGCAGCTCGTCACCGATGGTAATGGCAAACTTCTTGCGCTTCATCTCGGCGTCAAGCAGCTTGTATTTCTTCATGTAATTGATAATCAGCTTGGCAATCAGCTCGTTGTTGTGTTCATCATCAGTCCACTTGCTGATTTGCACGTCACCATACTCAAGGTTCTTCAGGTTTGTCATGGTGAACTTGCTGCCCTTGGTGATGATTTCCGCGCCGGTATAGTCCTTCACGCCTTGCGAGGTCTTGTTCTCGGTCAGGATGAGCAGCTTGTCCACGAGGATGTCTTTCAAGTCTTCCACCTTGGCGGCATACTCCTCGTCAATCTTGGCGAGCACGGCCTTGTCCTGCTGCTTGGTCTGCCGTGTCTTGATGGCACGCGCGAAAAGTTTCTTGTCAATCACCACACCTGTCAGTGACGGATTGGCTTTCAGCGAGGAGTCTTTCACGTCGCCGGCCTTGTCGCCAAAGATGGCGCGCAGCAGCTTCTCCTCGGGCGAGGGGTCGCTCTCCCCCTTCGGGGATATCTTGCCAATCAGGATGTCACCCGGCTCAACGCGGGCTCCCACACGGATGATGCCATTGTCGTCGAGGTCCTTGGTGGCTTCCTCGCTGACATTGGGGATGTCGCTGGTAAACTCCTCGACACCGCGCTTGGTCTCGCGTACATCGAGCGAGAACTCGTCGACATGGACAGAGGTGAGCACGTCGTCACGGACAATGCGCTCGTTGAGCACAATGGCGTCCTCGTAGTTGTAGCCCTTCCAAGGCATATAGGCAACGAGCAGGTTGCGGCCAAGCGCCAGCTCGCCATTCTCGGTGGCGTAGCCCTCGGTCAGGATGTCGCCCTTGTTCACACGCTGTCCCTTGTTGCAGATGGGGCGCAGGTCAATGGTCATGTTCTGATTGGTGCGGCGGAACTTTGGGATGCGGTACTCGCGCAGGGCGGGCTCGAAGCTGACAAACTCCTCGTCGTCGGTACGGTCATAAAGCACACGGATGGTGGTGGCGTCCACGTACTCCACCACGCCGGGGCCCTCGGCCGCAATCATGGTGCGGGAGTCCTCGCACACCTGCTTCTCGATGCCGGTACCCACGATAGGCGCCTCGTTGTGAAGCAGGGGGACTGCCTGGCGCATCATGTTAGAGCCCATCAGCGCGCGGTGGGCGTCATCGTGCTCGAGGAACGGAATCAGAGAGGCTGCAATCGAGGCAATCTGCTGGGGCGAGACATCCATCAGGTCGACCTGGCTGGGCGGCACAACGGGGAAGTCGGCGTCCTTGCGGCACTTCACGACATCACGGATAAAGGTTCCGTCATCGTTAAGCGGCGCATTGCCCTGGCCAATCATGTGGTCCTCTTCCTCCTCGGCTGTCAGATAGACAACATCCTCGTTCTTCAGGTCGACCACGCCGTTGACCACTTTTCTGTAAGGCGTTTCGATGAAGCCGAGCTCGTTGATCTTCGCATAGACGCAAAGCGAGGAAATCAAGCCGATATTCGGGCCCTCGGGGCTCTCGATAGGACAGAGGCGGCCATAGTGCGTATAGTGAACGTCGCGCACCTCGAAGCCGGCGCGCTCACGCGAGAGTCCGCCAGGGCCAAGGGCTGACAGGCGGCGCTTGTGGGTGACCTCGGCCAGAGGGTTGGTCTGGTCCATAAACTGCGAGAGCGGGTTCGTTCCGAAGAAGGAGTTGATTACGCTGGAAATGGTCTTTGCGTTAATCAGGTCGGTGGGTGAGAACACCTCGTTGTCACGCACGTTCATGCGCTCGCGGATGGTGCGGCTCATACGGGCGAGACCAATGGAGAACTGGTTGCTCAGCTGCTCGCCGACAGTGCGCACGCGGCGGTTTGACAAGTGGTCAATGTCATCGACGGTGGCCTTGGAGTTTATCAGCTGAATCAGGTACTTGATAATCTCGATAATGTCTTCCTTGGTCAGGACGCGCACGTTCATGTCGGTGTTCAGCCCAAGTTTCTTGTTGATTCTGTAACGGCCCACATCTCCCAGGTCGTACCGCTTGTCCGAGAAGAACAGGTTCTGGATAACCTCACGGGCCGAAGCGTCATCGGCCGGGTCGGCATTGCGCAGCTGGCGGTAGATGTAAAGCACGGCCTCCTTTTCGGAGTTGCTGGGGTCTTTCTGCAAAGTGTTGAAGATGATGGAGTAGTCCTGTGCGAGACTGTCATCCTTGTGCACCAGGATGGTATGCGCACCGCTTTCAAGAATATCCGTCATGTTTTCCTCGGTGATTTCGGTCTCGCGCTCCATAATCACCTCGTTGCGCTCGATAGAAACGACCTCGCCGGTATCCTCATCGACAAAATCCTCGTTCCAGCTCTTCAAGACGCGGGCTGCAAGCTTGGAGCCAATCACTTTCTTCAAGTTGGCCTTGGTCACCTTCACCTCCTCAGCCAGATTGAATATCTGGAGAATGTCCTTGTCGGTTTCAAAGCCGATGGCACGCAACAGTGTGGTAACAGGCAGTTTCTTCTTGCGGTCGATATAGGCATACATCACGTTGCTGATGTCCGTTGCAAACTCAATCCAAGACCCCTTGAAAGGAATGATACGCGCGGAATACAGCAGCGAGCCGTTGGCATGGACGCTCTGGCCAAAGAAGACTCCGGGAGAACGGTGCAGCTGCGACACGACTACACGCTCGGCGCCATTGATAACAAAAGTTCCATTGGCAGTCATATAGGGGATAGGGCCGAGGAACACATCCTGGACAACAGGTGCGAAATCCTCATGGTCAGGGTCTGTGCAATAGAGCTTGAGCTTGGCCTTCAAGGGCACGCTGTATGTAAGGCCGCGCTCCAGACACTCGTCAATGGTATAGCGCGGCGGGTCTATATAGTAATCCAAGAACTCAAGAACGAAATTGTTGCGCGTGTCGGTTATGGGGAAGTTCTCTGCGAACACCTTGTACAAACCGTCATTCTTGCGTTCCTCGGGCGGTGTGTCCAACTGCAAGAAATCCTTGAAAGACTTCAGCTGCACATCAAGGAAATCCGGAAACGGCATCGGATTCTTAACGCTGCCAAAGTTTACTCTGTTATCTACTATTTTTGAAGCCATATAATTGATTGTTATCTAATGGGACAAACTGTCTGTCATGCCAGTCGTTGTCAAAATGTGTCCTGTAGAAGACACAAATGGTTAAGAATCTCCTACCTAGAGATTCTTAACCATTAAAATATTGTTGCCAACTAAGTTACTTGAGCTCAACCACGGCGCCAGCGGCCTCGATGGTCTTCTTCAAGTTTTCAGCCTCCTCCTTGGCCAGGCCCTCTTTCAAGGTCGAGGGAGCACCGTCAACGAGATCCTTGGCTTCTTTCAAGCCGAGGCCGCAAGCCTCCTTGACAGCCTTGACAACCTGCAGTTTGGCAGAGCCAACCTCCTTGAGCACAACGTCAAAAGAGGTCTTCTCCTCTGCTGCAGCGGCGTCGCCACCGGCAGCAGGACCGGCGGCAACAGCAACAGCTGCAGCAGCGGGCTCAATTCCATACTCGTCCTTCAGGACTGTTGCCAACTCGTTTACTTCCTTCACTGTAAGATTTACTAACTCTTCAGCAATAGCTTTAATATCTGCCATTTTATTCTAAATTTTATTGATTTTTTAATGTTGATTATTTGACTTTTGAAACATCACCAGCCAAAACCGGCAATTATTCAGGACGCTCGCCTAAAGTCTTCAGCACACCATGTATAGTGTTTGCTCCTGACTGCAGAGCAGAAACGACATTCTTCGCAGGAGACTGCAGCAAAGCCACAACGTCCGCAATAAGCTCGTTCTTGCTCTTGAGAGAGGCCAACTCCTCAAGTCTTTCAGCTCCAACAAAGAAGCTCTCCTCAGCATAGGCTGCCTTCAGGGAAGGCGTGCCATCCTTGGCGTATTCCTTAAGCAGTTTGGCGGGCACATTTGCTGTATTGGTAAACATTACAGCTGTAGTACCTTTCAAGCAACCATAAAGTGGTTCAAAATCAATGTCCGAAGCCTCGAAAGCCTTGTGAAGAAGCTTGTTCTTCACAACAACCATCTTGATTTCACTCTTGAAGCACTTGCGACGGAGCTCACTTGTCTTACCTGCATTCAGTCCGGTGGTGTCCACCAGATAAAAATGAGGATATTCCTTCAGCTTCGCCCCAAGCTCAACGATGATAGTATCTTTTACTTCCTTTTTCATTTTACTAAACTTTTAACGAGTTATTCAACTGATTTCGGATCTACCTTGATACCTTTGCTCATCGTGCTTGAAATGAAGATGCTCTTCAGATAAGTACCTTTTGCGGCAGCAGGCTTCAGTTTGACAATGGTCTGCACAAACTCCTTGGCATTCTCATAAATCTGGTCTTCAGTGAATGAAACCTTGCCTATCGAAGTATGCACAATGCCAGCCTTGTCAACCTTGAAGTCAATCTTTCCCTGCTTCACCTCTCGAACAGCCTTGGCAACATCCATCGTCACGGTGCCGCTCTTGGGGTTAGGCATCAAGCCACGAGGGCCAAGAAAGCGGCCCAAGGGACCAATCTTGCCCATACATGAGGGCATGGTGATAATCACATCAACATCAGTCCAGCCACCCTTAATCTTCTCGATATATTCGTCAAGACCTACATAGTCGGCTCCAGCCTCCTTGGCGGCAGCTTCAGCATCGGGGGTGCACAGGCAGAGCACGCGGACAACCTTGCCGGTTCCATTAGGCAGTGTCACCACGCCACGGACCATCTGGTTAGCCTTGCGCGGGTCAACGCCCAAGCGCACGTCAATGTCAAGTGAAGCGTCAAACTTGGTTGTGGTAATCTCCTTCACCAACTTTGCGGCTTCCTTCAAAGAGTATGCTTTCCCTGCTTCAACCTTATCAGCTACCAACTTTTGATTTTTTGTCAGTTTACTCATTTCTTAATTGAAGTTTGTTAATTATTTACCAGGGAATTCCCCTTGAACTGTGATGCCCATACTTCTCGCAGTGCCGGCAACCAGCTTCATGGCCGCCTCTACTGTGAAACAGTTCAAATCGCTCATCTTGTCCTCAGCGATAGCCTTTACCTGCTCCCAAGTTACGGATGCCACCTTCTTGCGGTTAGGCTGAGCAGATCCGCTTTTCACTTTGGCTGCCTCTTTCAACTGCACAGCAGCAGGAGGAGTCTTGATTACGAAGCTGAATGATTTGTCGGTGTAGTAGGTGATAACGACAGGAAGAATCTTTCCGGCCTTATCCTGGGTTCTGGCGTTGAACTCTTTGCAGAATCCCATGATGTTTATGCCCTTGGAACCAAGAGCAGGACCCACTGGGGGTGAAGGATTTGCAGCGCCACCTTTAATCTGTAATTTGATTAATCCAGCAACTTCTTTAGCCATTTCTTTAATGAATATTAAAATTGTGTTTAAGCCTCGCGCACAACACGCTCAGCCAAATATAAGGAACTCCACACACCGTAACATATTGCGCATCATTCCTTCTCAACTTGCATAAAACCCAGTTCCAATGGTGTTTTGCGCCCGAAAATCTTCACCATCACCTTCAGCTTGCGTTTCTCGGTGTTCACCTCCTCGATGACCCCGCTGAAACCGCTGAAAGGACCTTCTGTAACCTTGACTGTGTCGTCCACATTGAAAGGAATGTTCATTTCGACATTCTCAACCTCAGCTTCCTCCGCATTTCCAAGGATCCTGTTGATTTCACTTTGCCTGATAGGAGTAGGGTTATCCAAGCCACCCAAGAAGCCCAAAACATTAGGGATAAAGCGGAGCATATGCGCCACCTCACCCTGAAGGTTTGCCTCCACAAGAATATAGCCGGGGAGAAAGAGCTTCTCCTTGACCACACGCTTGCCGTTACGCAGCATGGCATACTTTTCCGTGGGCAGGAGAACCTGTCCCACATTGGCAGCCAATGTGTCATTGAGTTTTACAGCCGCATCAATATATTCCTTGACCTTGGCTTCCTTCCCACTAACGGCGCGGAGCACATACCACTTCATACCAGTTTCAGACATTTCAGATAATTGGGATTAGTTAGGATAGATGATACTCATCACAGACTTGAACACAAAATCCATAGCCCACACAACCAAAGCGATAACAAGGGAAGCAGATAAAACTATTACCGCACTGTGTGTAAGCTCGCCAAAAGTAGGCCAAGTGGTCTTATGCGCAAGTTCGTCGTAACATGTCTTGCAATAATCTACAAATTTCTTAAGCATAACATTTTTATTTTGCACGGGATGAGAGACTCGAACTCCCGACACCTGGTTTTGGAGACCAGTGCTCTACCAACTGAGCTAATCCCGTAAAAGAGGTTCCCGTCAAGCCGGCGGGAACCCCCAAGGTATTTCGATACTGATGATTACTCGTCAATAATCTCTGTAATCTGACCGGCGCCAACGGTACGGCCACCCTCACGGATAGCGAAGCGCAGACCGACGTTGAGAGCCACAGCATAAATCAGGTCAACTGTGATAGTCACGTTATCACCGGGCATCACCATCTCTACGCCGTCCGGAAGGGTAATCTCACCGGTGCAGTCCATTGTACGGAGATAGAACTGAGGACGATACTTGTTGCCAAAAGGTGTATGGCGACCACCCTCTTCCTTCTTCAGCACATAAATCTGAGCCTTGAACTTCTTGAAAGGCTTAATCTGTCCGGGATGGCAGAGCACCATACCACGCTTGATCTCCTTCTTGTCAATACCGCGGAGCAGCAGACCTACGTTATCACCAGCCTGGCCCTCGTCAAGGAGCTTGCGGAACATCTCGACACCGGTAACGACAGACTTCTTGTCCTCGCCGAGACCGAGCAGTTCAACCTCGTCGCCTACATGGATAACGCCGGTCTCGATACGGCCGGTAGCAACGGTACCACGGCCCGTGATAGAGAACACGTCCTCAACAGGCATCAGGAAAGGCTTGTCGGTGTCACGCGGAGGCAGGGGAATCCATGTGTCAACTGCATCCATCAGCTCCATAATCTTGTCCTCCCACTTCTTAACACCATTCAGCGCTCCAAGAGCGGAACCGCGGATAATAGGAGTGTTCTCACCGTCATAGTCGTACTGGTCAAGCAGCTCGCGCATTTCCATCTCAACGAGCTCGAGCATTTCCTCGTCCTCAACCATGTCGCACTTGTTCAGGAACACAACCAAGCGGGGAACGTTCACCTGACGGGCGAGCAGCACGTGCTCACGGGTCTGGGGCATAGGACCGTCGGTAGCGGCAACCACGATGATGGCGCCATCCATCTGGGCGGCACCAGTAACCATGTTCTTCACATAGTCGGCGTGTCCCGGGCAGTCAACGTGAGCATAGTGACGTGTTGCAGTCTCATACTCGATGTGTGAGGTGTTGATGGTAATACCACGCTCTTTCTCCTCGGGAGCGTTATCAATCTGATCGAAAGACTTGACATCCTCGCTGCCGAAGCCTCTCTCATGGAGAACCTTGGAGATAGCAGCGGTCAGAGTAGTCTTACCGTGGTCAACGTGACCGATAGTACCAATGTTAACGTGCGGTTTGGTACGGACGAATGTCTCTTTTGCCATAGCTTTTTTGTTTATTTGATTTTAATGAATAATCCTCTTATAATTATTAAGAGCTGTATCTGAGAGTTGAACTCAGGACCTCTTCCTTACCAAGGAAGTGCTCTACCACTGAGCTAATACAGCAAACAAAGAGCGGAAAACGGGGCTCAAACCCGCGACCCCCAGCTTGGAAGGCTAGTGCTCTATCAACTGAGCTATTTCCGCAAAACGGTCTTGGCTGAGCCTCAACAGAAAAGCAGCATTCCATCACTCGGCTTTCGCGAAAATCCGTAAAATTGTTTGAGAGTGGGTGGTGATGGATTCGAACCACCGAAGTCGAAAGACAGCAGATTTACAGTCTGCCCCATTTGGCCACTCTGGTAACCACCCATTTTCATCCGTTGGACTCGCCTGTCCAACTTGTTCTCTTTTGCTCTGTTGCTCAAGGCTCTTCTTGAGCCTCTTGTCGGATTCGAACCAACGACCCCGAGATTACAAATCACGTGCTCTGGCCAACTGAGCTAAAGAGGCTTTCTTTGCAGCCGTAATCTTTTTGCCTTACGACCTGTCGGAAAACGGCTGCAAAGTTAGGCATTATTTTTTAACCGCCAAAACTTTTCGCGCTTTTTTTAATAATCGCGCGCTTTTTCTTTTATTTTCTGCAACTGAACCTTCAGCGAGTCCACGACCAAGTCGACAGCCTCTTCAAATGTGTCACTCACCTTTTCCACGAACAGGGAGCGTCCGGGCACGTTCACGGTAACGCTCACCTCCTTGTTTTGAACCGTGGCTGGCTTCACGACTTTCAATACCACCTCCACTCTCTGAATATCCTCGTGCGATTTCTCCAACTTGGCGATTTTCTTTTCAACGAACGCCTGCAATTTCTCGGTAGCGTCAAAGTGAATTGACTGAATCTTGATTTCCATAAGTACCTCCTGTTTTTATAAGGTTAAGCCCTTGGGTGGGCATGCTTGTAAACTTGCTTCAACTGTTCAAAGGTGGTATGAGTGTAAATTTCCGTGGTCTCGAGGCTCTCATGCCCGAGCAGCCTTCTCACGCTCTCCAGCCCCGCCTCGTTGTTCAGCATTGCCGTAGCGAACGTGTGTCTCAGCACGTGAGGCGAACGCTTCTTCAGTGTGGTCACCTTTGACAAGCCGTCGCAGACAATCCCTCTCACCGCCGTCCGCGCGATTCGGGCGCCCCGGCTGCCCACAAAGAGTGCGCCGTCAGTTTTCTCAACGCTCCTGTCACGAACTGCGATGTAATGCCTCAGCTCCTCCGCCAGTTCCCTGCCGATGGGCACGATGCGCTGCTTGTCCCTTTTTCCGGTTACCTTTATCTGGCTTTCCAAAAAGTTCACATCCGCATCGTCAAGCCCCACCAGCTCAGCAAGCCGCACGCCCGTTTCGTAGAACGTCATTATTACCGTGCGCGCACGCACACTTTCAAACGAGTCGTCCCACATCTCGCTTCCGTCGAGCAGCCTGTCCATTTCATTCTCACGGACAAACTGCGGAATCGGCCTGCCTCTCTTTGGCCCTCTGACAGCGTGGGCCGGGTCGGCATTGACCAGGTTTCTCTGCAAAGCAAAACGATAAAAGGAACGCAACGCGCTCAACCGCCGGTTGACAGATGTCGCGATGTTTCCTTTGTCCATCATGCTCTCCATCCAGTTGCGGATGATGTCCGAGTCTACCGACTCCCACGAGAGATGATTATCCAACGTTTTGAAATACGCCTCAAACGCCCGGAGGTCTTCGGCGTAGCCTCTCACCGTCAGCGGGGACTTGTTCCGCTCGTGGCTCAAGTAATTCAAAAATTGTTCAACCATCATAAATGCGCTGCTGTCCAACGATTGTTTTCGGCAACGAATTTACGGAAATATATTCAAACTACCAAATTTCCGAGAAAGATTTTACTCTTCCGAAGCCCTCAGTTTCTGTACGTAAATGGCGTGTTCCATCTTAAGCCTCTTCAAGACAGAAGGTTTGTCAAACTGCTGGCGTGCGCGGAGTTCCTTCACAACACCTGTTTTCTCGAACTTTCTTTTAAACTTCTTGAGGGCCCTTTCAATGTTTTCGCCTTCTTTTACCGGTACAATAATCATTTGTTTCTTGGTTTTAAATGTTTAAATTAGACTTCCTTTCGGGCGCAATGCCACAAAATGCGGATGCAAAATTACAATATATTTGTTTATCGTCCAAACATTTGTAGCGATTTCTTTCGCTATCGTTTCAAAATACGGGACGGTCAAACGTCTCTGTTTCAGTCACCCAGCGGTTCCGTAGCCTTGGCGAGCCACTGCCTGTCTTCCTCGTCAAGCATTGGAGCGAGCGAATTGTAAACATTGCGGTGGTAGCCGTCAAGCCATTGCCGCTCCTCCCGTGTGAGCATCGGTCGGACTATCGGCTCGGTGTCTATCGGGCAGAGGGTCAGCGGTTTCATTTGCAGAAAGTCGCCGAAGTCAGTAGACTTGTAGTGCTCGACAATCATGGTGTTCTCTATTCTCACGCCAAACCGGCCGGCCACATAGATGCCGGGCTCGTCTGTCACGGTCATGCCCGCCACCAGCGGCGTGGGGTTCCATTCCATCCTAATCTGGTGCGGTCCCTCGTGAACGTTAAGGTAGGCCCCCACCCCATGGCCCGTGCCGTGCATGTAGTTAAGTCCCTCGCGCCACAGGTCCTTGCGGGCCAGGGCGTCAAGCTGCGTGCCCGAAGCTCCCTTCGGAAACTTGAGCATCGCCAGCTGTATATTCCCCTTGAGCACAAGGGTGTACACGCGCCGCTGCTCCTCGGTCAGCGGTCCCAGGGCTATGGTACGGGTAACGTCGGTTGTTCCGTCAGCATACTGCGCCCCGCTGTCGAGCAGCAGCAGCCCTTCGGGCTTGAGCGCGGCGTCGGTCTCGGGCGTGGCCTCGTAGTGCACGATGGCTCCATGGGCCTGGTAGCCGGCGATGGTGTCAAATGACAGTCCGCGATAGCGGTCCTGCTCTGCCCGGAGTGCGGTCAGCTTGCGGTCTGCGCTCATCTCTGTCTGGCCGCCTGCCTCCACTGCGGGCTTGAGCCAGCGCAGGAACTTGACCAGGGCTACGCCGTCACGCGCCATGGCACGCTCAAAGCCCGCAATCTCCGCTCTGTTCTTAACGGCCTTCATGACGGGTATGGGCGACGGGCGGTTAATCCGCTGGCAGCCCACACTATTAAATAAGGTGAAGGCGGTCTCAGCGCCATCCATCTGCATGTTGTACTCGTCATACGCTCTCAGTGCGCCGGCCAGGTGGGCATAGTCGTCAACCCACACGCCCTCGGCGCGCAGGTAGCTCTCGACCTTGTCCGTCAGCTTGCGCCGGTCAACAAAAAGCGTGGCTGTCTTCTGCGTGACGAGCAAGTAAGCCACAAAGACAGGGTTGCAATGCACGTCACTGCCACGCAGGTTGAGCGTCCAGCAAATGTCATCGAGGGCCGACACCAGCAGCCCGCAGGCCCCGGCCTCGAGCAGCTTCCGGCGCACACGCTCCAGTTTGCTGCGGCATTCCTCGCCGGCATACTCGAGGGGCTGAATTTCAACTGGGTTGAGGGGGAGCGGCGGACGGTTGCGCCACACTACCGCGAGCGGGTCAAAGTTAGTCCGCAGCACGATTCCGCCCCTCCGCCGCAGTTCGGCGCCCAGCGCGGCCACCTCATTGGCAGCGTTTACCATTCCGTCGACGCCCACCACGGCCCCGTCTATGGGTGAAAGCTTGATGCCGAGCCACTCGGCAACAGACGGCGTGCCTTCCATCCGCTCCTTCATCAGCCTGAACTCAGTCCCGGCAAGCTGCTCCTCGGCCGCCAGGAAATAGCGCGAGTCTGTCCACAGGGCAGCACTGTCCATCGTGACCACCGCCGTCCCGGCCGAGCCATTGAAGCCGCTTATAAACTCGCGTCCCTTCCAATGGTCGGGCACGTATTCACCGTGATGGGGGTCAGTGCTGGGAAACACAAACGCATCAATCTGCTCGCCCTGCATCACCTCGCGCAGCAGCGCGAGTCTCTCCTCTATCTTTTCGTTACTCATATTTTGCCATTTGCAGTTGGCAAAGGTACACCTTTTCATATTTAATAACAAATTAAATGAACAAGAAGTACTTACAAATATAGTTTTTTTGCTAACTTTGCGCTTGACAAATGGTCAGAGTAAACATTTAAACTTTAAATAATTACAAACACAATTATGGGATACTTATCAAACGAGAAACTCCTTATCGTCGGTGCCGGCGGTATGATTGGTTCTAACATGGTACAGAGTGCCTTGATGCTCGGCCTCACTCCAAACATTTGTCTTTACGACATCTACGAGCCGGGCGTTCACGGTGTGTTCGATGAAATCCAGCAGTGCGCTTTCCCCGGGGCCAACGTAAGCTATACTGTCGACCCGAAAGAGGCGTTCACCGGCGCCAAGTATATCATCTCTTCCGGCGGAGCCCCCCGCAAGGATGGCATGACTCGCGAGGACTTGCTCAAGGGCAACTGCAAGATTGCCGCCGAGTTTGGCGACAACATCAAGAAATACTGTCCCGACGTAGAGCACGTGGTGGTGATTTTCAACCCCGCCGACGTCACCGCGCTGACCGCCCTTATCCACTCCGGCCTGAAGCCCAACCAGCTGACCTCGCTTGCAGCCCTTGACTCAACCCGTCTGCAGCAGGCGCTCGCTCTGGAGTTTGGCGTGCAGCAGGACAAGGTGACCGGCGCCCACACTTACGGCGGCCACGGCGAGCAGATGGCTGTCTTCGCCTCGCAGGTTAAGATTGACGGCAAGCCCCTGTCAGAGATGGGACTGTCGGCCGAGCGCTGGGAGGAAATCAAGCGTCACACTGTCCAGGGCGGATCGAACATCATCAAGCTCCGCGGCCGCAGCTCGTTCCAGAGCCCTGCCTACAACGCTGTCAAGATGATCGAGGCTGCCATGGGCGGCGAGAAGTTCACGCTGCCCGCCGGCTGCTATGTGAACTGCGACAAGTGCGGCTTCAAGAACGTGATGATGGCCATGCCTACCACCATCGACAAGACCGGCGTTCACTTTGTGGAGCCTGTCGGCACGAAAGAGGAGATGGCCGAGCTCGCCAAGTCTTACGAGCACCTCTGCAAGATGCGCGACGAGATTGTGGAGCTGGGCATCGTGCCTCCTGTCAGCGAGTGGTACAAGGACAACCCCAACCTGTAAGCCGCCGCTCCCCGCAAGGGACTTGAGATAAATGTCGCCTCTGCCTGCTCCCGGGCAGAGGCGATTCTTTTTTTGTTTCCCGGGAGGCTGCTTTTCAGCCAAGCGAGGCTCTGCCCTCCCTTTCACGCGGCCAATCGCGAGCCAGTCTTCATATCTCCGCCTTGCGTCACGCTAAAGCTTGCCCATGAACTTCCCGCGGTCAACGACGAACCTGAGGTGTGTCCCCTCGCCCAGCAGCAGCTCGCCCTGGCGGGCCTCCACATGGAAGAAGAGCTTGCGCCCGTCCACCCGCTCCAGCGTGGCCGTGGCCGTAACCTCCTCCCCCACCGGCGTGGGTCTGAGATGCGAACTCTCAATGTGTCCGCCCACCGTAGTGCTCCCCTCGGGCAGGTGGGGGGCCACGGCCAGCATGGCGGCGTTCTCCATCAGTGCCAGCATGGCCGGCGTGGCCAGCACGGGCATGTCGCCCGAGCCCATTGCAATGGCCGTCTTGTCTTCTGTAACCGTAAGGCGGCTTGTGTAAGTCAGTCCTGTTTCCATAAGTTTATCTTGTTTCAAAGTCTTTCCTATTGATGTTCTTCCATATAGTCATTTATTGCCTTTCCCACAAATTCAGCCAGTTTTGCGGGAACAGCGTTGCCTATCATTTGCTCAATGTCCGTTTTGCTTCCTGTCCAAATATAGTCTTTCGGAAATGTCTGCACCTCGGCTCTCTCAAGCGTTGAGAGCGGGCGCACATTCTCCAGTGAGGCAACAGGATCGTTATGGTGCAGCTTATACCCTTTGGGCATAGGCCTGTTAACCCCTCTGACTGTAGGTGACGGCTCGTCCATGCTAAATATGCCCCTTCTTGCATAACTTCTTGGATGCCTGTAATATGCGTCAATGCCAAGGGTGTTTCCAAAGAAGTCTCTCATGGTCATTTCATTGCTTGCAAGGTGTTTTGTGAAATATGCATCAAAGAAGCCGTCTTTCTCACCTAATCTGCCCACCATAAAGAACCGCTTGCGCTTTTGGGGAACCCCGCACAGGGCGGCGTTAAGCACTTGGCAGGAAATGCCATAGCCACTGTTGTGAAAAATGTCTATCGCGTCAAACACCTTTTGGTATTTGGTGATATTGGGCACGTTTTCCATGACAAACCATTGCGGATGCACTTTCACAACAATTTCAGCATACTTTATTGTCAGGACAGCCCTCCCACCTTCTTCATTGCGTTCGCCCGCGGAACTGTAGTCTTGACAAGGAGGTCCGCCGATTATCATGTCTGGCGCGTATTGCCGGACAAGAGGTGAAACATTTTCTACATCCATCAAATCAGCCTTATGAACAGGGTGATTGAAATTCAGCCTGTAAACGGCCATTGCGGCATCCCAGTTGTCAAAACTTGACACCACATTGTGTCCCGCTGTCTGAAACCCATAGCTCAGGCCTCCACACCCACAAAACAAATCAACAACTCTCATAAAATCTGCTACTCAAATAATTCCGGACTGTTTACTAACACCGCGTCAAAACGCCTTTCAGGACTGAGAAAATTCTGCCCGCCACCAAGGATGATGTTCTTGATTTCATGCTTGGTAATTCTTGGATGCGCAAGCTCTTGGCATACAGGCAATCAAAGAAGCGGGAAACGAGCTGTTAAACTGGTTCTTTCCCCACACTTTTGGCTTTGCATAGTCCCGGCTTGAGTTGTTACGGTCCTGTCCAAACAGTCCGGGTTTGATTTTTCCCATTGCTTTTTTCATTGTATGTGCAAAGATTCTATTGTATGTGCAAAGATACTGAATTAAATGTATGTGCAAAGATACTGAATTAAAGCCAATCCTTCATTCCTCGGCGCGAATGATTGCGGTTTTTATTGTTTTAAGCATTAACAAGGCCCTGACCGGCCATCTTGATTCGCTCCCGGCCACTGCTTGTTTCGGACAGCCTTCGCCCGGTTTGGCGCGAAAACGGCGGCGCAGGGTGCGAAAACGGCGGCGCAGGGGGAGCTTGTTCGGGAAATATGCCTATCTTTGCACCAGTCTGCACAAGGCAGCGCCGGGGGCGACACCCCCGTCACATCAAACAGACACTGTATTATGGCTTTAATCAAATCTATCAAGGGCAAGGCCCCGAAATGGGGCAAGGACTGCTACTTCAGCGAGAACGCCACCATCGTTGGCGAGGTCACCATGGGCGACGGGTGCTCCGTCTGGTTCAACGCCGTGGTGCGGGGCGACGTGGCGCCCATCACCATCGGCCACCGCACCAACGTGCAGGACGGGTCGTGCATCCACGTGACCAACGCCACCGGCCCCACCGCCATCGGCAACGACGTGACCATCGGGCACAACGCCACCGTCCACGCCTGCACCGTCCGCGACGGCGCACTCATCGGCATGGGCGCCACCCTGCTCGACCACTGCGACATCGGCGAGGGGGCGGTCGTGGCCGCCGGCGCCTTGGTGCTCCAGAACACCAAGGTGGGGGCACACGAGCTGTGGGGCGGCGTGCCGGCCAGGTTTATCAAGCACACCAGGCCCAACCAGGCCGAGAGCTTCGCACAGCACTATGTGGAATACTCCAAATGGTATCTGGAGGAAGACGCAAGGCACTGACGGCAGCAAGACACCCGGGGCAAGCAGCTGGCAGGGGCGAGATTTGATGACCCTTTTGGACTTAAAGTGGACTCTGAAAATCAGCATTGCCAGATAACGAGTTTTTTTGGATTCAAAGAGCAAACAAGTGTGGAATTGTATCAGACTATGCCAAGAATAAGTAAAGCGACTGAATATAATTGGAAGAAATTAAACAGCGATTCCAAGGAGAAGCTGACCAAGCGTGCAAACAAGACACAGTCCCAAAAAAGGGTTATAGCAACCGGTTATTTGAATTATGCACCGGCCAACCTGCTTCTTTTAAAGGTTTTACAAGCAGGAGCTTCCATAGGGGACACGATGTACACGCTATGTATTTCCATGTTAGAATTTCACCACATTCTCGGCAAATCCAACGTTGCCAAGTTTATCTCGCAGTTTGATGGCTTCACGGCAGTCAACATTGACATTCCCCAAGGCACTTGGCCGTCAGACAAGGATGTTCTCGGTTTTATCTATCAGTCACTTGTCACAGAGGGCGAGAGGAATCTCACAGGGCTATATTATACCAACAGGAAAGTTCTTGACTTTATGCTGCGCGACAAGCATTTGGAAGATGGAGAGACCTTCTTGGATCCATGTTGCGGAAGTGGCGCATATTTATTATCAGTTCAAACCGACACTCCAGAATATTTGTATGGGTTTGACATTGATCCAATTGCTGTCATGGTTACCGGAACGAACCTGTTGGTTAAATATTCAAATCATGATTTCCACCCCAATGTGTATTGCTTGGATTTCTTGAAGAACGATCTATTCGAGACAGACAGGCAATACCTGCCTTCTAGATTTGACAACATATATACTAATCCGCCCTGGGGTGCCGACAAAGAAGGGGTGTATGTTAGAAATTTCCCTGAGATTAGGTCTAAGGAGCGTTCGTCCATGTTTATGGTAAAAGCCCTAAAAAGGCTCAATGTGAACGGAAGCCTTTGCTTTCTGCTCCCTGCATCTTTGCTAAAGATAAAGGCACACAATGATGTAAGAAAGTTCATTCTGTCAAATTCAGCCATCCGAAGAATTGATTTGTACACAGACAGGTTTGATGGCGTTTTTACAGACTACTTCAGCATCAATCTGTCGGCAAGGCAAACGGGCAGTCAGAAATATATTGTTAGTACCGGCGAAGAAAACCGCAATATAGAGCTGTCAGAGAGCGAGGTCAAAGCCGGTGTGATAGGGATTGAAAAACTTACACTCATTGATGATTCCATCATGAAGAAGATGGAGGCTGCGAAGCATGACGACCTGAGGCACAGCCAATGGGCATTAGGCATTGTAACCGGAGACAACAGAAACAAGGTCAAGAAGGATAGGGCAGAGGGCCTCGAGCCTGTCTATACGGGCAAGCAGGTATCACCGTTCAAGCTGCAAGAAGAATCCTCCTTTATTCACTTTGCTCCTGAAACATTCCAACAGTGCGCAAGGGAGGAGTTTTTCAGGGCACCAGAGAAGCTAATCTATAAGTTTATAGCCAGATTTCCTATCGTAGCCTATGACAACAGGCAGTGCCTCTGCTTGAACAGTGCGAACATTCTTATTCCAAAGCTTGACGGAATATCGGTAAAAAGCGTGGCGGCACTGCTAAACTCTTCACTGTATCATTACTACTATTCGATAAAGTTCTCTGACATAAAGGTTCTTAAAGGTAATCTGCAAGAGCTGCCTTTCCCCAAGTTGACAAAGAGCCAGGATGAAGCGCTGAGCAACTTGGTTACTTCTATTCAGTCATCGACATTTTCTGAAAAGCACCAAAAGGATTTGGACAAGACTGTATACGAACTATTCAACATTACGTCCAAAGAGCAACAACAGATCATGTCAAAAATAAAGTGATGGAAAAACTTAAAGAAATTTTAGAAAAACAGATGGCACACACAACTTCCAAAGGAAGCACAGTCACAGCTTGAGGGGGCGGAACTCGCAAACTCTTCTAAGTATCCATTTAATCAATTTACAAACATTTTTTCCGTTCTGCTCACAAAAGGAAAATTAAAATATGATGATTACCTACTGATTCGTGACGCTTACTTTCGTCGCAATCCTTATCTTGATTTGTTTGAAAAAGCGCCACGAACTTTTGGGCAAACGTGGGGAGAGACATGGCTGAGAGAGCAAAAGAAATTGCTTCAGCGGCCGCCTAGAAGAGAAGGTTACAAGCCTCAATTTGACTTATGGCTACAGATGGAAAATGGAAATGGCATAAAAATCGAAGTTAAATCGTCTCGGGTGGTGGAAAGCGACCCGCAACGCACTCTTGTAGAAAGAGCCTATAAAAGACCTCACGGAACAGAGGAAGAAATCAAGCAAAAAATGGAGACGGAACTTTCGTTTAAAATGAACTTCCAGCAGCTCAAGCCTAAGTATTGTGATGTTTTCATTTGGATTGCTGTATGGCTTGACGATATTGACATCTGGGTTATTCCATCTGAAAAGATTAAAATGAGGCCGAAAAATGCTAAATGCCGGAATCCGAAAGGCAGCATTGTCTGCGAAGACGGTACAATTTATATGGGAGTTCAACACGCAGGAGGCAAGGGAGGCGATACTCCTGAAGGGGAAATATTTATCTCCAATAAACATTTTTACGACCTGAAACGCTACAAAGCGACATTGGATAATTTGGTTGAAAAAATAATCTCGCACTGCCACTGAGAGAGAGATGGCAAGCAGCTGGCTGTGCCGGGCAAACCAAAAAGGGGCCGTGACTGCCTCGTGCAGTCACGGCCCCTGTCATGCTGTGCCGCCGCGCGCTGGGCGCGGCCGGCAACTGTTCAGTTATTCATCGGCATCATCGTCGTCGGCCCAGAAGCCGGAACCGTTGCCTTCGCCACCGTTGAAAGAGGGCTTGGCAAGCTGTTCGCTGGTGCTAACCTCGTCGTGTAAACCAAAGGTTGAGGCGGCCATGAGCGACTCTGTCTCCATGTTCTGCACCATCATTGCAGGCTGAACATACTTTTTCATGATTCTATCCTTTCTTAAATTCTAAGTTATACATGTTTGTTGTCGCGTGTGTCGGACAGTCGGTTTACTTCACGAACTTCTTGCCGTTCCTGATGACGATGCCCTTGAACGACTTGTCTACGCGCTGGCCGGCCATGTTGAACACAGGTGCGTTGGCGCCGGCGTTGTCGAAGCTGACGGTCTTGATGGCCGTTGCGCCGCCGTTGAAGAGGAATGCCTTGGCCTTGGTCTGGCTCTTTGACACCTTCAGGTAAGCCTTGTGAGCGCCGTTGGTGAAGGCTGCGCCGTTGGCGGCACCCCAGTAGAAGCCTACGTTCTTGCCGTTGCTGTCGAGCGAGAGCTTGTAGAAGTAGTAGTTGGCATCGTCAGCGATGGCGGTCTCCTCGTCGGTACCGAAGAGCATGTTGGTGTCGTCGTCATAACCTGTTGTGTCGGTAGCCTTGAAGGTGTAGTCGCCAGCCCCAAGAGCGAAGACCACCACAGCCTCGCCAGCCGGAATCACTTCGGCAGCATCGTAACGGTGCGATTCTTCCAGGCCGTTGCCAAACTCTGCTGAGTAGGTGTAAGCCTCGGCGTTCTCGGGAACAACCAGGTTGCGGTCGCTGTAATACAGGGTGGTGTAGAGTGCCTCGCCAACAGTGACGGTCACATCCTTAGAAGCGTCCTCGCCCAAGAACTCCACGATGTAGTTGTCCTTTGCAAGCTCAACGATATCCTCGAACTTGGTAAGCACACCAAAGACAAGCACCTTGTCGCCAACTTTCAGCTGGTCGGCAGAAGTGAAGTCAGTGTTGCCGAGATACTTGCCGCGGAAAGCCATGATAGTATCAGTGGCACCCTCTTTGTCAATTAGGTAGTAATCGCAGTTTTTGTACTTCACGATGTTGTCAGCGGTCGTCTTGATTTTGCTTACGATACCCTTCACATATACACTGTCTGTGGTCTGCTGGTCAGCACCAACGATGGCGAGCACATCGGCCACGGTATAGGGACTTTCCTTCGTGCCGGCACCAGTGAGTGATTGTGCCTCAGCAACCATCAGTGTGTAAGAAGCGCTGGAGGCAGCGTAGGTGTCGTTGCCGGCGAAGGCAGCGGTGATGGTAGTCTTGCCGGTTGTGCCGGTAAGCGTCACGGCACCGGTCGTAGCGTCAACGGTAGCCACCTCGGTGTTGGAAGAAGAGTAAGCCAGTGTGCCGGCCTCGGCAGGGGTCAGCGTGGCGGCAGGAGCGGTGAAGCTCTCGCCAGGCTTCAGGCTGATGGTCTTGCCATCGTAGTCAGTGCCGAAGGTAACAGAGGTCTCTGTCTTGGTGTTCTCACCCCAGAACTCCACGATGTAGTTGCCTCTTTTCAGCTCAACGATATCATTGTACTTGGTAAGCACACCAAGAACGATGACCTTGTCGCCAACCTTCAAATCATCGATAGAGGAGAAGTCGGCCTTGTTAAGACCCTTGCCATTGTAAGCCATGATCTTCTCAGTGTCGCCTTCATTGTCAACAATGTAGTAATCAATTTGCTTATACTTGTCATAGTATTTATCAACAGAGCTTACGATACCCTTCACATAAACGTTGTCAGTGGTCTGCTGGCCAGCGTTAACGATGGCGAGCACATCGGCCACGGTATAGGGGCTTTCCTTAGTGCCGGCACCGGTGAGCGAAAGAGCCTCAGCAACACTGAGTGTGTAAGAAGCGCTGGAGGCAGCGTAGGTGTCGTTGCCGGCGAAGGCAGCGGTGATGGTAGTCTTGCCGGTTGTGCCGGTAAGCGTCACGGCACCGGTCGTAGCGTCAACGGTAGCCACCTCGGTGTTGGAAGAAGAGTAAGCCAGTGTGCCGGCCTCGGCAGGGGTCAGCGTGGCGGCAGGAGCGGTGAAGCTCTCGCCCGGCTTCAGGCTGATGGTCTTGCCATCGTAGTCAGCGCCGAAAGAAACGGTGGTAGAGGTCTTCTCAACACCACCCTTCTTATAGATTTCAATTTTGGTGACCTGCGTGTTTCTAGAATTGAGCACCTTGAGCGTATAGATGTTCCCAGCAGCTTGATAAGCCTCGGCTATCTCATAAGTGTTCGTACCCTTAGCACCTGTTGTCTCTGTGCTGGCGGCCTTGTCGCCAACAAAGATGTTCTGCTTTACACTATCAGAAGCATTTTTGTTGCCAGTAATGACAATTTTCTCTACGTCAAAGTCGAAAGCGGGCAGAGAAAGTGTTGCACCACTCTTTCCAAAAATCAGATAGCTGCCACCAAACTTGTGACCGTTGCTACTCGCTCCGAATGAAATCTTGTAAGTTCCATTTGAGTAAGTGGCGGCAGTCTTTGTGTAGTCTGTCGGCAGCCCCCACGTGTTTTTGGTGAAGTCAAGCGTCACCTCCTGCGCGAGCGCACTTACCCCCCCCAAGGTCATGGCCAAGAGGAAGAGCATTAAAAATCGTACTTGTTTTAACATAAAACATTAAGTTAATTGGTTAATTAAGCGAAACCCCGGACAGTTCTTGTCTGCCCATTGCAGAAAGCCGGGCTGGCCAAGGGCTGTTTCGATTTCGGCGGCAAAAGTAGGACAAATTAGCTACATATACAAGTGATTTCAAGTGATTTATCACATTGTAACAACATTGTCACACTGTTTGCAAAAATGCATAGATATTTGCTTTTAATGCAGCTGCCGGCACAGGCAGGAGAACCGCAGAAAAAGGCGGGAGGCCTTCAGTGCTCTGAAGGCCTCCCGCTGCTTATTGCCGTGCTGACGCGCCGTGGCGCACTGCTCCAGCCCGGACAGATTCACTTAATAGTCCATGTTCTCAGGGTCGAAGCAGGTCCAGCCCGACAGCCAGTTGTTGGCCGCGTCAAAGGCGCCGATGTAGTTCACGGTGTCAAACCACGTGTCAAGACCGGCAAAGGCGGCTGCCGACAGTAGCGGGCTTCCGGCCTGGGGGACAAAGGCCGAGCCTACGCCAAGGGCGTCGGTGAGCTTCAGCTCAGCGCGGTCGGCAAAGTACTTGTTGCCGGTCTGCTCAGCAGCGAAGAAGGTGTGAGAGAACGACACCTGTGTCGAGTCCTTCACAGGCTTCTTGTTCGAATAGCCGGTCACCAGCACGTCCTCGTAGAGCTTGTTGGCATCCGAGCCGATGATGTCCATGTTGGCCATCCACACGTTCTGCACCTTCAGCTTGCCGTCCTTGGCCTGGGCGGGGGTGTTGCCCTTCTCGCCGTCGACAATCAGACCGATGGGCCAGTCAACGGCCACCGAGTTGATGACGTTCAGGCAAGAGCTGCGGCGAATCTGCATGGCTGCCTGGAACTTGCCCAGTGCCGAGCCGTTCTGGGGGTCGAAGGCGCCGGCGTTGATATACTGGTTATTGTTGGCAAAGTCAGCGGCAGCCTTCGGGCCTACGAAGGTGATGTTGCTGAAGGTGGCCGTGGTCAACGGTGCGGCCGAGATGGAGCCGTCGGCGCAGTTGTCGCTCTCAAAGCCGTTGCTCTGCGAGGTGTCGGCGATGCGCGGGTCGCGCACAGACAGTCCGAACTGCACCTTGCCGCTGAAGCCGTTGTCGGTGTCAAAGTCGTCGTCCCATCCGTGGTAGGCCACCAGGTACTTGGCGTTCACCGTTCCGCCGAACCACTCGAAGGAGTCGTCGTTGCTGTAAGACACCTGCACGTGGTCGATCTTGGTCTGGCTGCCCACAGAGCCGAGGGTGAGACCGTTGATCTCCTTGTTTTCCTCGAAGGGATAGCCGGCAAACTCGATGCGCACATAGCTCAGCACACCCGAGTTGTCACTGTCGTTGTCGCCGCCGTGCTGCGAGCGCGGGCCGCCCTCGATCTGCATCTCCTTCTGGTTGTTGCGCGCCTTTCCGCAGAGAATCACGCCGCCCCAGTCACCGGGCTTGCGCTGCCCCTTGGGCTGCTCCGACGTGAACACGATAGGCTCAGAGGCCGTACCCTGTGCGATGAGCTTGCCGCCGCGCTCGGCAATCAGCGCGGCCTTGGTCTGCTTGTCACCCTTGATCACCGTGCCCGGCTCGATGGTCAGCTCGGCTCCGTCGGCGATGTACACCCAGCCCTTGAGGGTGTAGGTGCCCTTCTTCAGTGTCTGCTTGCCGGTGAAGACAAACTCCTGTGCTCCGTTGCCAATCTCGGTGCCGTTGGGGTTCTCGGTGCCGTCGGCGTTGAACAGCAGGTGGTCGCACGACTTCAGTCCGCCGTTCTCGCCCCACACGTAAGTGCCGTTGTCATTGTCGTAAGTGCCGTTGTCATTGTCATCGTCACTGCTGCACGCGGTCATGCCAGCGGTCAGCGCCAGGATGCCCAGGCATCCCCAGAAATTTCTCATTTTCATAAACATTGTTGATTTTGTGCGCGGGCGCAATGTCCGCGCGGTTGTTGCTTTCTATGTTACTGTATTTGATTTTGTTTGTCACCTGGTCAGAAGCGGTAGGTGAGCGTCAGGCTCACGTTGCGGCCGGGCTTGTACTCGCGGGTCACCTGCTCCACCTCCTTGCTGCTGCCGTCGTTCATGTGTACGTCGGCAAACTGCTTGTACCTCACCTTCTCGGCCAGCAGGTCTTTCACGGCCACCCTGAGTTCAAGGTGCTCGCCAAAGTACTTCTGCAGGGTGAGGTCGAGGGCGTTGCGCGGCATCTCGTAGCTGTCGGGTATGCGCGCGTTGTCCTCGCTGCCCGTGGAGCCTTCGCTGCGGCCCACGCCGATGATGCGCTTTCCGATGCGGTTGTAGAGCAGGGCCAGGCTGAGCTGGCTCCTGTTGCGCCAGAAGAGGCCGGTGTTCACCAGGTAGGGCGACTGTCCCTGCATGGGGCGGTTCTCGAAGCGCGAGCCGGCGGGGAAGTTCACGCGGCTGTGGATGAGCGAGCCGTTGAACGACCAGCTGAAGCCGCTGAGCCCGATGAACGACAGATCCTTGCGGATGTCCAGCTCCAAGCCCAGGTTGTCGGCGCTCTGCGCGTTCTGGAACGAGTAGACCATGTCGGTGCCGCCGGCCATGGTGTAGGTCCACTCAATGGGGTTGTCAAAGTGCTTGTAGAAGGCGGCCAGCGTGATCTGCTCGCCCGAGGAGGGGTAGAACTCGTAGCGCAGGTCGACATTGTGGACGTAGCACGACTTGAGGTCGGCGTTGCCCTTGACACTGGCCACGAGGTCGAAGTCGTAGAACACCGAGGGCGACACCTCGCGGAACTCGGGCCTGTTGACCGACTTGCCGTAGGACAGGCGCACCTGGTTGCGCTTGTCAATCTTGTAAACGGTGTTGACGGAAGGGAACAGGTCGCGGTTGCGGTAGAAGTGGCTCATGGGGCTCACCTCGTAGTCGCTGGTGTTGGTGACCAGCTCCATCTGGTTAAACTCAAAGCGGACACCGGCATAGACGCTGAGGCGGCCAAAGGGGAGAGAGGCGGCCGCATAGGCAGCGCCAAGCGTGTTGTGTCCGCTGTAATTGTTGCGGATGTGCATGTCTTCAATCATGTAGAGCCCCTGCGCGCCGAAGTAGCCCGGGGTTGAGAGCAGGGTCGGCATGTCCATGGTCCTGAAGCCGGCGGGCAGGGTGTTGTCGCCGGGGTTCCAGAGGTAGAGGAACTGCCGGGTCTTGTAGTCGCGGGTGCGGTACTCGCCATACACGCCGGCCTTGACCACCGGGCTGAACGCCCCGAGGCTGAAGGTGTGTCGGGCGTTGGCGTTGGCCGACACGATGTGCTCGTCGAGCTTGGTGAACTCGCGGCTGATGTCGTTGCCCTTGTTCAGCTCCAGCACGCCGTCGCTGTTGCTCTGGTCGTTCACCAGGTAGCGGCGGCGGTCAGGCATGCGGCGGTTGGCATAGGCATAGCTGGCGGCCCACTCCACCTCGTCGCTGTCGAAGCTGTGCTTGCCGGTGAGCTGCACGTTGTAGGTGGTGCGGCTGCGGTAGTAGTACTCGGCGCTGCGCTCGTGGTTGGACTGCGCGTCGTAGCCCTCGCGCGTGGTGTAGCGGTCGGTGGCCAGCTGGTTGAACACGTTCTTCAGCTCGAGCTTGTGCGCGCCGCTGGGCGAAATGAGGGCGAGGTTGAGCAGCCCGCCCAGGCGCACGTTGCGGTTGTACTGGTTGTCGTTCGACTCGCGCAGGTAGTTGCGCTGGTCGTTGGTCACGTCGTACATGCCGAAGAGGTTGTTCTTCATGTCCGAATAGGTGCGCGTGGCGTTGGTGTAGTTGAGCGCGCCCACCATGCCCAGCCGCCAGTCGCTGAAGGTCCAGCGGCGGCTCCAGTCGGCCCCCAGCCTGAGGTCGGACACGGGGGTCATGCGCTTCACGCGCCAGTCGTTGTTCAGGCCGTTGGCCGCCAGGTCAACGGTGCGCTCGCCGGCCACCGGCCTGAGCGTGGCGCTGATGCCGCCGTCAAGGGAGCGCAGGCCGCTGTCGAAGCCCAGAAAGTCGGTGCCGCTGCCCTTGGCATAGCTGAAGCCCCTGGCGTGGGTGGCGTCGTTGAAGTTGCCGCCGACGCTCACCGAGAAGCTGTTGGACGAGGGGATGTCCTTGGTGTTGATTTGGATGAAGCCCCCGCTGAAGTCTGCGGGATATTCGGGCGACGGCGACTTGACAATGACAAGGTTGTCAATCTGGTTGCTGGGGATGATGTCAAACGAGAACGCGCGCGAGTCGGCCTCGCTGCTGGGCACGGCCCCGCCGTTCATCCACACATTGTTATAACGCTGCGACAGGCCGCGCACCATCACAAACTTCTCGTCAATCAGGCTCACGCCAGGCACGCGGCGAATCACCTCGCCGGCGTTGCTGTCCTGGGTCTTCTTGATTTCCTGTGCCGAGATGTTGGTCACCACGAGCTGGCTCTCCTTGGCCGCGGCAATCATGGCCGCCTGCGTGTGGCGGCGGCCCATGCCCGTTACGCGCACCTCGTGGAGCTTCTGTTCCTTAAAGACTGCGGTGTCGGCGCCGAGCGTGTCTGTGCCGAGCGTGTCGGCTGCCTCAACGGTGTTGGCGGCGCTCACGGCTGCCATGCCAACCAGCAGCACCGAAGCCACTGCCGTTCCCCTTTTGTTGATGTTCATCTCTTTTTACCTTTACTTTAATGTTTTCGGGTGCAAAGGTAGGGGGGTGATGTCACAAAAAAATGACATCGCACAAACGATGTCACAACAAAAGGGTTACAAAGGCGTTACCGCCCGCACGCCTCAGAGCCTCACGTCGGCGAGGATGCGGTCGGTGGCCCCGGCCTTCGAGGCCACATAGGCCCCGGCCTTGCGCCCGGCCGCGGCAAGGGCGGCGCTGTCGGCGCCGAAGCGGCCGAGCACGCGGGCGAAGTCGGCGGCAGAGGCTATCTCGAAGCCGCCGCCACAGGCCAGCAGGTCGCGGGCCTCGGCAAAGCGCCGGTTGTTGGGGCCGAAGACGACGGGGATGCTCCACACGGCAGCCTCGAGCACATTGTGGATGCCCACGCCGAAGCCGCCGCCCACATAGCCCGCCCGGCCATAGCGGTAGATGCTGGAGAGCAGGCCATAGCAGTCGACGACGAGCACGCCGGCGGCGGCGGCCTCGGCGGGCGTGGCCTGCGTGTAGCGCACGGCCCTGCGCCCGGCCCGGGACAGAATCCGGTGCAGCCGGTCCTCGCCAATCACATGGGGCGCCAGGATGAGCTTCCACTCCGGGTGGGTGTCGAAATAGGGGAGGAGGATGTCCTCGTCGGGCTCCCAGGTGCTGCCGGCCACAAACACGCGGGGGGCGCCGGCCACGAAGGCCTCCACAAGGTCAAGGCGCTTCGCCTGACGCCTGATTTGCAGCACGCGGTCGAAGCGGGTGTCGCCGGTGATGGTCACCCCGGTGACGCCAAGGCGGGCCAGCAGCCTGCGGCTCACCTCGTTCTGCACGTAAAAGTGGGTGAAGCAGCGCAGCACGTTGGCATAGTGGCGCCCGTACCAGCGGAAGAAGATCTGGTCGGGGCGGAAGATGCTCGACACGCTGTAGGCCGGCACATGGCGGTGCTTGAGGATGTGCAGGTAGTTGTACCAGAACTCATACTTGATGAAAAAGGCCATCACGGGCCGCACCAGCCGCAGGAAGCGGATGGCGTTGAGCGGCGTGTCGAGCGGGAGGTAGCAGATGATGTCGGCGCCGGCATAGTCCTTGCGCACCTCGTAGCCTGAGGGCGAGAAGAAGGTGAGCAGCACCCGGTACTCGGGGTGGCGCTCGCGCAGGCGCTCGATGATGGGGCGGCCCTGCTCAAACTCGCCCAGCGAGGCGGCATGGAACCACACATACTGCGCCGCGGGGTCGACCTTGGCCCGGAGCACGCCGAAGGCGGCGCGCTCGCCGCGCCACATCAGCCTCACCTTGCGGCTGAACAGGCTGGCCACGGCCACGCCGGCCAGGTAGAGATAGATTGCGATGTTGTAAAGCATGGCCCTTATCCCAAAACGTCAATGGCCCGCTGCATGCGCCTGAGGGTCTCCTCCTTGCCGAGGAAAGCCGAGATGTCGAACATGCCGGGGCCCTTGCCCTCGCCCACGAGGGTGAGCCGCCAGGCGTTCATGATGTCGCCCAGGCGGTAGCCCTTCTCGGCTATCCACCGCTCCACGGCGGCCTCCTGGGCCGCGGCGCCGAAGTCGCCGAGCGGGCGGAGCACCTCCATCAGCTCGGCGAGCTGCCGGGCGGAGCACTCCTTCCAGCGTTTCTTGCGGGTCTTCTCGTCATAGGTGACGGGGGCCACGAAGAAGAAGGAGCACAGCGGCCACAGCTCGCGCACAAAGGTGACGCGGTCTTTCATCATGGCCACCACGCTGACAATGCGGTCCATGGGCGCGCCAATGCCGCGGGCCTTCACCTCGGGGGCGAAGAGGGCGGCAATCTCCTCCGGGCTCTTGCGGAGCATGTACTCGTGGTTGAACCACATGCCCTTCTGGTAGTCAAAGCGCGCGCCGGCCTTGGAGCACTTGGTGATGTCAAAGAGCTGCACCAGCTCGCCAAGGCTGTACAGCTCGCGCTCGGTGCCGGGGTTCCAGCCCAGGAAGGCCAGGAAGTTGATGACGGCCTCGGGGAAGTAGCCGGCCTCGCGGTAGCCCGTCGACACCTCGCCAGTCTTGGGGTCGCGCCACTCGAGGGGGAACACGGGGAAGCCCAGGCGGTCGCCGTCGCGCTTGCTCAGCTTGCCCTTGCCCTCGGGCTTGAGCAGCAGGGGCAGGTGGGCGAAGCGGGGCATGGTGCCGGCCCAGCCGAAGGCCCGGTAGAGCAGCACGTGGAGCGGCGCGCTGGGCAGCCACTCCTCGCCGCGTATCACGTGGGTGATCTCCATCAGGTGGTCGTCGACGATGTTGGCCAGGTGGTAGGTGGGCAGCCGGTCGGCGCTCTTGTAGAGCACCTTGTCGTCGAGGATGTCGCTCATGATGCGCACGTCGCCGCGGATGAGGTCGTCGACATGCACCGCCTCACCCGGCTCCACCTTGAAGCGCACCACATACTGGCGCCCCTCGGCCATGAGCCGCTCCACCTCGCCGCTGCCGAGGGTGAGCGAGTTGCGCATCGTCATGCGCGTGCGCGCGTCATATTGGAAGTTGGGCGTGGCCTTGCGCCGCGCCTCCAGCTCCTCGGGGGTGTCAAAGGCGATGTAGGCCTTGCCCGCGTCGAGCAGCTGCCTCACATACTTCCCGTAGATGTCGCGGCGCTCGCTCTGGCGGTAGGGGCCGCGGTCGCCGCCGAAGCTCACGCCCTCGTCAAACTTGATGCCAAGCCACTTGAACGACTCGAGAATGTAGTCCTCGGCGCCGGGCACAAAGCGGCTGGAGTCGGTGTCCTCGATGCGGAACACAAGGTCGCCGCCGTGCTGGCGGGCAAACAGGTAGTTGTACAGCGCCGTGCGCACGCCGCCAATGTGCAGCGGCCCCGTGGGACTGGGGGCGAAGCGCACCCTTACTCTTCTTTCGCTCATCATTTGTCTTTGCTGTTTCGGGCCACCCGGGCCGCTGCCGCCACCGGGGCGGGCTGCGGGCGGAATGGTTATTTTTTGCAAAATTACATTATTTTTCCGACTTCTCGCCTTTTTCGCGCCTTTCTTTGCCTCGCCACGGCCTGTTGGTGCCCATTTTGCAGATAATCGGAAGCGGATTGCTTGATTTCTCGTTTTTTTTAAGTACTTTCGCAAACACGAAACGCCAAGGAGCCGGACAGCGGACGGCAGCGCGGCGTGAACACACTTTTTCCGAGCACTTGCCTATGAGAACATTCCCCCTGAAAAGCGGCATCACCTGGCGCGGCCTCGCGGCCCGCGCGGCCATCATCACCGGCACGGTGGCCCTCATCATCTGGTGCATGCCGCGCGACAGCCGCAGCTACATCAGCGCCGAGCTGGGCAAGCCGTGGAAATACGGCGACCTCACGGCGCCGTTCGACTTCCCGGTGTACAAGTCGGAGGCTACCGTGAAGCACGAGCGCGACAGCCTCTACCGGCAGTTCGAACCCTACTACGCCTACGACAGCGAGGTGGAGGGCGACCAGGTGCGCCTGTTCCTGGCCAAGTTCAAGGACGGCATACCCGGACTGTCGGACGACTACCTGAGCATCATCGCCAACAGGCTGCACCGGCTCTACCGCCAGGGCATCATGGGGGCGCACGACTACGGGCGGCTGGCCGGCGCCGACACCGCGCGGAGCGTCAGGCTGGTGAGCGGCAAGCGGGCCTCGAGCGTCGCGCTGCGCGCCATCAACTCGACCAAGGGGGCCTACGAGCAGCTGCTCGCCGACCCGATGGTGGCGCCACACAGGCTGGCCGTGCAGCGCAGCAACCTGATCAACTTCATCACGCCAAACGTCGTCTACGACAAGGAGCGCACCACGGCAGCGCTGAACGACCTGCTCAAGAGCGTGCCACTGGCCAGCGGCGTGGTGCAGAAGGGGCAGAAAATCATCGACCGGGGAACCATCGTCAACGAGGAGACCTACCGCGTGATCGAGTCGTTCCGCAAGGAGTGCGAGCGGCGAAGCCGCGACACCGCGCAGGTGCGCATCACCACACTGGGCGAAATCATCTACGTGACGCTCATCATCCTGTTCTTCACGCTCTACATCTACCTGTTCCGCCGCGACTACTTCGACAAGCTGCGGAGCATCGCCATGCCCTACGCGCTCATCATCACCTTCGCCCTGCTCACGGCGCTGATGGTGCGCCACTCGGTGGGGCACGTGTTCATGCTGCCCTACGCCATGCTGCCCATCTTCATCCGCATCTTCATGGACTCGCGGACGGCCTTCATCACCCACATGGCCATGGTGCTCATCTGCGTGTCCATGCTCCAGCACACGCTCGACTTCATCGCGGTGGAGACGGCCGCCGGACTGGTGGCCATCTTCTCGCTGCGCGAACTGCAATACCGCTCGCAGCTGTTCAAGACGGCACTGCTGGTCACGCTGTGCGCCATGCTGATGAACTTCGCCTACGACCTGATGGCCACCAACGAGGTGGACCACATCGACCTGGGCCCCTACAACTACCTTGCCATCAACGGCGTGCTGCTGCTCTTCGCCTACCCGCTGCTCTACCTGCTGGAAAAGACGTTCGGCTTCGTGAGCGACATCACGCTCATCGAACTGAGCAACACCAACAACCCGCTGCTGCAAAAGATGAGCGAGGTGGCGCCGGGCACGTTCCAGCACTCCATCCAGGTGGCCAACCTGGCGGCGGAGATCGCCAAGAAAATCGGGGCCAAGGCGCAGCTGGTGCGCACGGGGGCCATGTACCACGACATCGGGAAGATGGCCAACCCCATCTACTTCACCGAAAACCAGTCGGGATTCAACCCGCACGAGGGCATGAGCTGCATTGACAGCGCGCGCATCATCATCAGCCACGTGACCGAGGGACTGAAGATGGCCGAGAAATACAACCTGCCGGGGGTGATCCGCGACTTTATCAGCACGCACCACGGGCACGGCAAGACCAAGTATTTCTACGTGAAATACAAGAACGAGCACCCCGACGAGCCGGTTGACGACCTGCTGTTCACCTACCCGGGGCCCAACCCCTTCACGCGCGAACAGGCCATCCTGATGATGGCCGACTCGGTGGAGGCGGCCTCGCGCTCGCTGCCCGACCACAGCGAGCAGTCCATCCGCGAGCTGGTGGACAGGGTGATCGACGGGCAGCTGGCCGACGGCTTCTTCCGCGACTGCCCCATCACCTTCCGCGACATCTCGTATGCCAAGGTGGTGCTCATCGAAAAGCTGAAGACAATCTACCACACCCGCGTGAGCTACCCGCAGCTCAAGGAACCGCAGAAAGCCACCTGAGCGGCAGCCGCCGGAAAAGTCATTTTCACGGTTTCAAAAATTGCACATTAGACTTGTTTTGTGCAAGAACGGCACTTTTTCATGTTAATAAGCCCTAATAAAAGTCGGCAAATTGGGGAAATACAGGACAACATTTCTACCTTTGCAGCGATTTTTATTAAAAATGCTTAACATGAATTTATTGAAAACGAGCTGCCTTTCCGTGGTTTTGGCAGCGGCAGAGGCTGCTTTTGCCGGCGGCCTGCTGGAGAACACAAACCAGAACATCGCTTTCCTGCGCAACCCCGCGCGCGACGCCGCCATCGGCATTGACGGCGTTTACAGCAACCCCGCAGGCGTGGTGTTCCTCGGAGACGGCTTCCACCTGTCGCTCAACATGCAGAACGCGCACCAGACAAGGACAGTCAGCTCCGTTTACCGTCTCTACCCCATGGGACTGGGAAACGGCGGCAGCGAGCATAAGAAGTTCAAGGGCGAGGCCGACGCGCCCATCATCCCGTCGGTGCAGGCGGCCTACAACAGGGACAGGTGGAGCTTCCAGTTCAGCTTCGCTGTGGCCGGCGGCGGCGGCAAGTGCAAGTTTGACAACGGCATCCCCACCTTCGAGACCTCCATCGCGCAGATTGCCGGCATGCTCGGGGCCAAGGGCTACGACATGAAGGCCTACATGCAGGGGCGGCAGTACTACTACGGCGTGACGGCCGGAGCGGCCTTCAAGCTGACCGACCGCCTGTCGGTGTATGGCGGCGCGCGGCTGCTCTACGGCAGCGCGTCCTACAAGGCAACGGTGAGCGACATCATGGTGAAGATGGCCGACGGACAGCCGGCCATACCCTTCAGCACCTATCTCGACGCGGCCAACGAACAGGTGGGACAGGGCATGGCCACGGTGGAGGGCAAGTTGGCCGGCGTGCAGGCGCAGATAGACCGGCTGACAGCCGCCGGGCAGCCGGTGCCCGACGCGCTCACCCAGGCGCAGGCGCAGCTGCAGGGCACCTACGCGGGACTGAAGCAGAAGGAGGCGCAGCTGGACATGCTGGACCCCTACCGCGACGGGGTGAACCTGATGTGTGACCAGACGGCGTGGGGCATCGCCCCCATCATCGGCATCGACTACAAGGCGGGCAGGCTGAACCTGGCGGCCAAATACCAGTTTAAGACGCGCATGAGGATGAAGAACAAGTCGACCGTGAAGGAGACGAGCCTCATCAGCGCCATCAACAAGTTCAAGGACGGCGAGCGCGTGGCCGAGGACAACCCGGCGCTGCTCACCGTGGGCGCGCAGTACGAGATTGTGCCGGCGCTGCGCGTGATGGCCGGATGGCACCACTATTTCGACGTGGACACCAAGCAGTACACCAAGGCCATGCTCGGCGACAGCAACGAGTATCTCGCCGGCGCCGAGCTGGACGTGTGCAAGAAGCTGCAGGTGAGCGCCGGCATGCAGCGCACGGAGTATGGCTTCAAAGACGAGGGCATGAACGACATCTCGTTCAACGTGAGCTCCTACTCGGTGGGCCTCGGCGTAGGCTACAGCGTGACCGGCAACATCAAGGTGAACGCAGCCTACTTCCACACGCTCTACGACGACTACGACAAAAGCGCCGACGCCATCGGCGCCACCAACTCGTTCACCCGCACCAACCGCGTGTTCGGACTGGGCGTCGACCTAAAATTCTGAACCGGGCCGGAACAAGGCAGATGCGGGCCGCTTCATGGTGAAGCGGCCCGCATCTGCCTGGCTACAGGGGGTCAACGTCAAAGTAGACCTGGAGCGAGGCGTAGCGCTTGTCGGCCAGCAGCTGCCGGCGCACCTGGGCCATCCACCCCCGCGTGCGTTTCAGGTCAACCCCCCGCTCGAGCTTGACCACTATCTTGCGAATGTGCTGCGCCTTGACCCTGGCCACCGAAGGCTTGTCGGGGCCCAGCACCCTGCCGCCCAGTCCGGTGCGCAGCCGGCTGGCCATCTCGATGGCGGCGGTGTTGGCCACCTCCTCGCGGCTGTGCTTCAGGTAGACGTAGACCAGGCGGGTGAAAGGCGGGTAGCCGAACTGCCGGCGCTCGGCCATCACGTCGCGGAAAAGGCCCTCGTAGTCGTTGGCGGCCACCTGGGCGATCACCGGCGAGCGGGGGTCTCCGGTCTGCAGCACCACATGGCCCTGCCGCCCGGCCCGCCCGGCGCGCCCGCTCACCTGGGCCATCATCATGTACGCCAGTTCGTAGGCCCTGAAGTCGGGCAGGTTGAGCATGGCGTCGGCATTGAGGATGCCCACCACCGACACGCGGGCGAAGTCAAGCCCCTTGCTCACCATCTGGGTTCCGATGAGGATGTTGGTGCGGCCCGAGGCGAAGTCGCTGATAATGCGGCCGTAGGCGTTGCGCGACCGCGTGGTGTCAAGGTCCATCCGCGCCACCCTTGCCTCGGGGAAGATGGCGCGCACCTCGTCCTCGACCTTCTCGGTGCCGGCGCCGCGCGTAACCAGCCGCTTGCTGCCGCAGGCCGGGCACTCCGCGGGCACACGGTAGGTGAAGCCGCAGTAGTGGCAGGTGAGCTGGTTCATGTTGCGGTGCAGGGTGAGGCTCACGTCGCAGTGCGTGCACCGGGGCACCCAGCCACAGTCGCCGCACATCACCACCGGGGCGAAGCCGCGCCGGTTCTGGAAGAGGATGGCCTGCTCGCCGCGACCGATGGCGCCGCGCACCTCGTCAAGCAGCAGGGGCGAGAACACGCCGCGCATCATCTTGCGGCGGCGCAGGTCGCGGATGTCGACCACGGTGACCCGGGGCAGCTGGATGCCCTGGTAGCGCGTGGCGAGCCTCACCAGGCCGTACTTGCCGCCGACGGCGTTGGCATAGGTCTCCACCGAGGGGGTGGCGGTGCCCAGCAGGGTCTTGGCGCCGTAGAGGCGGGCCAGGATGATGGCCGCGCTGCGCGCGTGGTAGCGCGGGGCGGGGTCTTGCTGCTTGTAGCTGGTCTCGTGCTCCTCGTCAACAATCACGAGGCCGAGCCGCCGGAAAGGCAGCAGCACGGCCGACCGCGCGCCGAGAATGACATCGTAGGGGGTGTCGGACAGCTGCTTCTGCCAGATTTCGACGCGCTCGGCATCGGAGTACTTGCTGTGGTAGATGCCCAGACGGCTGCCGAACACACGGCGCAGACGGTCCATCATCTGCACGGTGAGGGCGATTTCGGGCAGCAGGTAGAGCACCTGGAGGTGGCTGTCAAGGGCCTGCCTGATGAGGTGGATGTAGATTTCGGTCTTGCCACTCGAGGTCACGCCGTGAAGCAGGGTGACACTCTTCCGGGCGAACGACTGGCGGATGCCGTCGAAGGCCTGCCGCTGGGCTTCGCTGAGGGGCTTGATGCGCGAGTAGTCGGGCGCGCCGCCGGTGTTCAGCCTGCCCACAGCCACGGCATAGGTCTCAAGGACCCCCCTTTTCACCAAGGCCGTGATGGCCGTGATGTTGGCGTGGCTGTCGTTGAGCAGCTCGTCGCGCGTCACCTCGCGGAAAGCGAGGGGGCGGTCGCCGGGGGTGTCCCAGCCGGCACAGGCCAGCGACAGGTAACTGCCGAGCACAGCCTGCTGGCGGCCGGCGCGGGCCAGCATGGCGAACGCCATGCGGAGCGCGCGGGCGCTGCGCCACTGCTCCCTGAGGCGCACGCAGGTCTCGGTGCGGGGCCGGTAGCCCTCCTCGGCCTTGAGGCCCGACGGCATGGCGGCCTTGAAGACGTCGCCAAGGGGGCACATGTAGTAGTCGGCTATCCACCGCCACAGGCCATACTGGCGCTCGAGCACCACGGGGGCGTCGTCCATCACCTGGTCGACGGCCTTCACCGTGCAGCCCTCGGGCGCAACGCCGTGAACGCGGTCAACCAGTCCGACGACGGTCTTCTTGCTGCCAAACGGCACAAGCACGCGCACGCCGGGCTTCACCCGGGACTCAAGCTCCGGGGGCACCTTATAGGTGAACGTGCCCTCAAGGGGCACCGGCAGCACAACATCTGCATAGGTCATGGGCATGGCAAGCGTCAGGTTCCGCGTGTCCGCGAACGGCCACGGACACGCATGGGTTTGCAAAGGTAACGCTTTTTCGCGCACACCCTGCAAGAAAACGCGAAAAGATGGCCACTGGCAACGGCAAAGGCTCCATGCGCACATTTGCGACATGGAGCCTTTGCGTGGTGCCGCCAACGGGCAGCGGCTCAGAAATAGTAGGCGGCTGACACCTGCCAGGAGTTGTTGCGCGCCTTCGAGGTGAGCTGCTTGCCGGCCTCGTCGAGCAAGTTGACCTCGCCCGTCTTGCCGAGGGCGATGTTGTAGGTGAAGCCAATCTCAAGGTGACTGATGAGCGACACGCCCGCGCCAAGGTTCAGGCTGAGGTTGCTGTCCTTGAACTTGAACTTGGCATCCTCCTCGCCGTAGTTCTTCTGGCCGATGTTGAAGCCGAACTGGGGGCCGGCAGCCAGGTAGACACTGGCCATGTCGCCAAGGCCGAGGCCATAGCGCAGGTTGACGGGGATGTTGATGCTGCGCTGCGAGATGGTCTCCTCGGCGTCGCCCTCGCCCAGCTTGGCGTCGCGCTGGTCGTAAAGGGCGGCGGCGTCGAGGCCCAGGCCCACGATGGGAAGGGTGACCTTCAGGGCCGGCCCGACAAAGAAGCCGGTCTGGTTCGACTTGTCAATCACGTCGCTGCTCAGGCTCATCTCGGTGACGTTGAGACCGCCTTTCAAGCCGAAACTCACCTGTGCCTTGGCAGGTACGGCAACCGTCAGCGCTGCTGCGGCCACCATCAGGGTAAAAACTTTCTTCATAGATATAACTGTTTAAGCATTAAAATATAACTGTTTAAGCATTAAAATATAACTGTCTTAGCATTAAAGCGTGTGCCCGCCGCCGGCGCGCGTGCAGTCCATGTGTGCGGCTGGGCGCGTCAGTGCCGCTGCCGGCGCACGGTGACGCGCGCCGCCGAGGAGGTACTGCGGGTCTTGCTTGTCTTGAACGACGAGCGGCGCGACTTCCTGGCCGCCCTCGCCTTGGCCTTGGCCAGCTTCGGGTCGGCCTTGGCTATGCTGTCAAGCGAGTCCTTGCGGGCCACGTCTCCGAAGATGCTTTTCTCGAAGAGGGCCAGCTCGCCCTCGATGCGCTTCTGCTCCTTGGCGAGGGCCGAGTCGGTCTTGCAGTACTGCGCCAGCGTGCGGCCCAGCATATTGGTGGTCTTGTAGATTTTCCCCTTGTAGCGGTTGAGGGTGAAATAGTCGGCCATGCTCATGGTCGCCGCGTTGTTGAGGTCGCTCGTCATCACGGTCTGCCGGCTGAGGAAAGGCTCCAGGTCGCTGTACTTCACCCAGAACAGGGGGTACTTCGACGGCTCTCCTCCAAAGTCGTCCTCGCGCATCATCACCGGGCAGAGGGCCAGCACCTTGCGGTGGAACGAGGAGTTGGCCTGGTCGTAGTAGGCGCTCTCCTTGAGATAGTACAGCTTGACCTCGGCCGAGGGGATGTCGCTGTTGTCGACACGCAGCTTGCCGTTGTCCTGTTCGTAGAAGATATGGAAATTGTCGAGCACGGTCTTCATCTTCACTTTCGACGAGTCATTGAAGAGTTCGCTGCCGTCAAGGCGGTACTCGTAAACGGGGATGTAGCCGTTGAGCGCCAGCTTGAAGATGTAGGTGAACAGGTTGAGCTGCCTGCCCACCGGCTCTACGGGGTAGTAGAGGCCGGCGTTGGCCTCGTCCTCGAGGTTAAGCTCGCGGTAGATGTCACGGCGCCACACCACCTCCTCGGGCATGTCGATGGCCGTCGGGAACATCAGCTGTGCGCGCTTGGAGAGCTGCGAGGACGCCTGCTGCGCCTTCCTGGCGGCCTCCGCGCGGCGCGCCTTGGGCTGGGCCGTCACTCCGCCCGCCACAAAGGCCGCCAGCACTATCATCAGATATCTTTTCATTGCCATATATACTGTTTTTCGTTACACTGTTTACCTCACGATGACTTCCATCACACTCTTGAGCTTGCGCTGTATCCCGTCGGGCCCCACGGCCGTGACACCCCTCACATAGAACCGCCTGTTGCGGGCGAGCTTGCGGAAGGTGTCCTTCTGCCGCGGCGAGAAGCTGCTGCCGTTGCTCACCATCGGCACGGCGTTGCCCATGTTGTCATAGAACACCAGTTCGAAGTCGGTCACCCTGAAGGCGATGTCAAGGATGCCGTCGTCAATGGCTGCGCCGATGCCTCCGGCCGCCATCAGGCTGCCCTTTGACAGCACACCGCCGGTATAGCGCGAGGCGCTGCCCTGCTCGTCCCTCACGGTGATGTAGGGCGTTGGGTCGGGCAGCTTGCGCACACGGAACGTGAACTGCCCCATCTGCTGCGGGCGGCCCGTGTTGGTCGAGGTGACGGTGATGGTGACATTGCTGCCCACCTTGGCGGGCCGCGCGATGTAGCGGCCCGGGCCCACAGGCTGGAGCGTGCCGCCGGTCATGGTGGCCTGCACCTTGTTGAGCGGCACACCGGGCACGCTCACGCTGATGGGGTTGCTGTAGCCGGCATAGAGCATGTTCATCAGGTCGGCCGAGACGGTGGCGCTGGGGTCGACCACGGTGTACTTCTGCGAGAAGTCGCGGCGTATGCGCTCGCCGCTGCCGTTGCTGGTCTCAATGAATCCGGCCAGCGTGAAGTCGCCCGTCCGTCCGCAAACGGTCTCGTAAACATTGTCACGGAGGTTCACCTTGCGGTTGCCTATGTAGATGTCGGGGGTCTGGGTGGTGTCGACGGCCGCCATCACGATGCGGGCCGAGAACTTGTCTCCCCTCACAATGGTCTGCGAGTTGGGGATGACAAAGGCGTTGAGCGCATTGACGCGGATGTCCTTCATGTCGATGTTGGCCACCAGGGTGTGGAGCACCTCGCCCTCGGCGTAGCGCACGTCACTCTGCAGCTTGGAGAGCAGGGTCACCGCGGCGGCCACCGGCATGTCCTCAAACATATACTCCTGCCAGTTCTTGCCCATGGCGGCCGCGCTGCGGGGCACCTCCGTGGACAGGTTGCTGCGGATAATCTCGCGGCGGGCCGGGTCGGTCACCATGGACAGCATGCGGTCGCGGAAGCGGTTGATCGAGGCATAGAGCTGCGCCCCCCTGCCCCGCCCCGGGGCGAGCATCACCTGGTTGGCCGCCTCGAGGCTTTCCTTGTTCCTGATGTTCGAGGGGTCGGCGTCGCTGCCGTCGGCCTCGCGGGCAAGGGCAAGCTTCAGGTCGGCGGCAAACCGGAAGAGCGAGTCGCTCATGCGTCTCACCTGCTGCGCCTTGTCGAACCAGGCTTTCACCTTGGCTGGGTTGGCCCTCATCTGCGCCTCAAAGTCATCGTAGATCACCTGGTTCTCCTTGCGCGAGTTGGCCGTGGTGCGGTTCAGGCTCTCCTCAACGACGGAAAAGCCGTTGAGCACCTCGGTCGACACGTTCAGGGCCAGCATGGCCATCAAGACGACATACATCAGGTTGATCATCTTCTGGCGCGGAGAGACAGGTCTTTTCTTAATTGCCATATTCTGTTGGAGGTTGACTTCTTCTTGATCAGTTCTTCATGTTGGCGGTCATCGCCTCAATCATGCGGGCGTAGATCCTGTTGAGCTCGGCTATCTGGTCGGCCATCTTGCGCGACTGCTCGTTGATTTGGTCGATGGTGCCTATCTGCGCGCTGGCGCCCTTGAGCTGCATCTCGTAGACCTTGCAGATGCCCGTGAGCGTGCGGTTGAGGTTCTCCATCTCCTCTGAGTCGCGCGTGAGGCGCTGGCTCTGGTCGGCCACCTTGCCCAGCATCTCGGTGAGCTTGTTGAGCTCCTCGACATAGTTCGAGGTGGCCTCCTCCATCTCGGGTGTCACCTGTTGCTGCTGCAGCCACACCACCGGCTCTCCGCCTCCGGCAGCGGCTCCGCCGCCGGCCTCAGCCGGCGCGCCCGCTGCGGTACCGCCGGCCATCGCGCCACCTCCGCCAGGCGCAGCCGCCACACTGGCAGCCACCGCCCCCTGCTGCGGGGCGGATCCGCTGGCAACGGCGCCGCCGGGTTCGCCTGCCAGGGCCTCGGCCGGCTGTACGCCGCCCTCCTCCTCTGCATGGACAGGCAAGTCCTTTCCGATGGCCGTCTTGTCGAACGGGCGGTCGAAAGCCGAGATAAAGAACACGATGACCTCGGTGCCCATGCCCAGGTAGAGCATGGCGTTGGCCCCCGGAAGGTGGGTGAGCTTGAACAGGGTGCCCAGAATCACGATTGACGCTCCCCAGCTGTAAGCGTAGTTAAGGAATGTCTGTCCCGGAACGCTATCGAGCCACTTCTGCAGCCGGTAGATGACATTGAACTTGCTGTATACTGTCATTTCTTCTTCATTTTTTTAGATTTCTCACTTGTGGTGTTGGCCAGGCTGCGCACGCAGCGGAAGCCGATGTAGCTGCGCGGCTGGTTCTGGTACTCAAACGAGCGCCAGGCCGAGCGGATGTACGACTCGGGGTCTTTCCACGAGCCGCCCCTCACGCTCTTCTTCTTCAGGCGGTAGGGGTCTTCAGCCGCGGCATTATACTTGAGCTGCGGGTTGAGGTCGTTCATCGACTCCACGCCGGCCTCGGTGTAAACGGTGCTGGTCCACTCGGCCACATTGCCCGCCATGTCATACAGTCCGTTGCTGTTGGCGGCGTAGATGCCGGTCTTGCTGGTTATCAGGTTGCCGTCCTTGGTGTAGTTGCCGTTGTCGGGCTTGAAGTTGGCGAAGAAGCATCCGTTGCCGCTCACCACGTCGGCGTTCTCCCAGGGAAACTCGTTCTGGTCCTTCCCCCTGGCCGCATACTCCCACTCCGCCTCGGTGGGCAGGCGGTAGCGCTGCACGTAGCGCGCGGCGGCCCCGAGGCCGCGGAGCAGGTACTCGGTGCGCCAGACGCAGAAAGCGTTGGCCTGCTCCCAGGTGACGCCCACCACCGGGTAGGCGTTGTAGGCCGGGTTGCTGAAGTAGTTGCGCAGGTAGGTCTCGTTGTCCGCGTTGGGAAAGTCGTTCACCCAGCACGTGGTGTCGGGGTAGATGTTGACAATGTAGGTGTTGAGGAAGTCCCACGGGCCGCTCCGCGGGCGGTTGATGGTCTGGCGGACGATGCGCCCGTCGTCGTCGACATAGGCGGTGTCCTTGGAGATCCACACCTCGCCGGCCGTTCCGTTCCAGGTGTCCGTGTTGAGGTTGCGCTCCCTGATGTCCTCGCGATACTTGCGCTTGGCCGCCTCGGTGTAGTCGTACACCTCGTAGCGGTAGTTGAGCTGCTTCACGTCGAGCATCTTCTCGCCGGTCACGGGGTTGGTGGTGTAAACGCTCTCCAGGGCGCGCTGCTCGTCCTCGTTGGGCTTCTTGGGCAGCGCCTTCTTCCAGTTGAGGTGCGGGGTCACGGGGTCGCCGTTCCTGTCCTCCTCGATCTTGTAGGTCTCGTCGCCGCCATAGGCGGGGTCGGCCAGCCTTTCGCGGATGATGGAGTCGCGCACGTAGTTGACGAACTGCCTGTACTGCGAGTTGGTTATCTCGGTCTCATCCATCCAGAACCCCTCCACGGAGATGTCCCTCACCGGGGTTTGCTTGCCCCACAGGCTGTCCTGCCTGTCGATGCCCATCCTCAGGTGGCCGCGCTTGATGAGGGTCATGCCGTAGGGGGTGGGTTCGGCAAAGGCCTTCCCGCCCGTCCCGGTCACCTCTCCTCCGCCGGCCATCGACGAGCGTCCGCCGAAGCATCCGGTGAGCGTCAGCGACACCACAGCACAAAGGGCGATTACTTTATAGTTCATATCCGATGTTGATTATAGTCTTTTTGCAGAGTGGCGGCCGCCTTTTCACAGCAGCCGCACGCTCTTGTGCTTGTTCTTTCCTTTCTTTTTCAGGTCCAGGGCGGTCTGGTAGCCCACAAACAGTTCGTGGCTGCCGTTGCCGAAGCTGACCGCCGAGGTGTAGATCTCGTAGCTGTAGCCCAGCCGCACGCCGTGGAAGTCGCCGCCCACAAGGACGGTCACCGAGTTGGCGGGGCTGTAGGACAGGCCGCCATACATCAGCTTCTTCTCGTGCCTGTATTCCAGCCTTCCCGACACATCCACGCGCCAGGCCGTGGCGTCGGTCCGGGCGAGCACGGACGGGTGTATGGATAGAAACGGATTTCTGAGCCGGATATTGTATCCTCCTGTCAGATAATAGGTGGGGTCCACCTTCAGGCTCTGGCGCTCGCCGATGTCCATGGACGGCCCGTTGAGGTGCTGCACCGACAGGCCGGCGTACCAGCTGCGGTGGCTCCAGTAGAGGCCGAGGCCGATGTCAAGGCCCGACCCGGTGGCCTCGGACGAGGGGAACGCCGGGTCGTCGGGCGTCTCCAGGTCAACCTTGCCGCCGTCAAAGCTCTCGCTCAGCATCCCAAGCTGCAGGCCGGCGGCGAGCATCCCGCCAAGCAGGCGGCGGCGGAAGGCATACTGCAGGGCGAACCGCTTGTGGGTGAACAGGCCTATCTGGTCGTTCACGAACTGCACGCCCACGCCGTGGTACGACCGCAGGAAGTAGAACGGGAGGTCGGCCCCGGCATACATGGTCTTCGGACTGTGCTCGAAGCCGGCCAGCGTCATGTTGTAGGCCGCCGCCACATTCACCTTCATCTCCTTGCCCACGGCTGCCGGATTGAACGAAGGCTCCACCGCCCAGTAGTGGGCGAAAGAGGCGTCATACTGCCCTCTTGCCCCAAGAAGGGCGAGGAGCAGCATCACCGAAGTTGCACAGTAACGCTTTAACACAACAATATAACGGCGGGGGGGGCGGGTTTATTGTGCAGCCAGGCAATTTCTATTTCACCCTGAGCTGCCAGAAGGCCACGGCCGACGCTGCCGCCACGTTGAGCGAGTCGACGCCGTGGGCCATGGGGATGCGCACCACATAGTCGGCGGCGGCGATGGTGTCGCGGGGCAGGCCGTCGCCCTCGGTTCCCACGATGACGGCCAGGCGCGGCTCGGCCATCAGGGCCGGGTCGTCAAGGGGCACGGAACGCTCGGTAAGGGCCATGGCCGCCGTGCGGAAGCCAAGGGCGGCAAGGGTTTGCAGGGGGCGGTCTGCCCATGTCCAGGGCACGAGGAACACCGACCCCATCGACACGCGCACCGCCCTGCGGTTGAGGGGGTCGCACGAGTCAGGGGTGAGCAGCACGCCGTCGACACCCAGCGCCGCGGCCGAGCGGAAGATGGCTCCGATGTTGGTGGTGTCCACCACGCCGTCGATCACCGCCACGCGCCGCGCGCCCTCGCAGACGGCGGCCACCGTGGGCGGCACGGGGCGGCGCATGGCGCAGAGCACGCCCCGGGTGAGCGTGTAGCCCGTGAGCTGCGACAGCAGGCCGCGCTCGCCCACATACACCGGGGTGTCACCGACGCGCGCCACCACATCGGCGGCATCACCCGCAACGTGCTTCCGCTCGCAGAGCAGGGCCACGGGCCGGTAGCCGGCGCCGAGGGCCACGCGGATAACCTTGGGGCTCTCGGCGATAAAGATGCCCTCTGAGGGCTCGAGGCGGTTGCGCAACTGTGCCTCTGTGAGGGCGCCAAACATCGCCACGCGCCGGTCGCCGAGCGAAGTGATTTCAATAACTGCCATACTGCTGTTCTCCTTGTCTTACTGTCTGAAAGTGCAGGTCTGCCGCCCGGAGGCGCGCCTTGGCTCCGGCGCTTCCGCCACAGGCTGCCAGAAGCGGGCGGCAACATGAGGCGGAACCCGGCGGGCGGCTTGGGCTGAAATGCGCTTTCACCGTCCAAAAGTACGAAAAAAGGATGGAAACGCGCTGCACTTCGGGGGCTTTTCTGCCGGAAGGCCGGGCGCACGGAATGCAAACAAATCCTAAGAAAGGCCGTTTGGCGCGCTCTTTCTCGCTTATTTTCCTTATTTTTGTAACGAGGGGAGAAAATGAAACGCAGAAAAAGATTACTGTATGACAAATGCCTTTGACAGCGAGGCCGGGCGGCTGCGGCAAGAGAACGCGGCCCTAAGGGCGGAACTGGAGCGGCTGAGAGGCCGGCAGGGGGGCCGTACGTTCCGCGAGCGGTATGCGCTGCGAATCCTTGACTCCCTGCCCGACATGCTCACCGTGTTCGACCGCAACGAGCGGTGCATCGAGGTGGTGTCCAACGAATCGGCCAACCACATGGGCATCCCCGGCGAGAAGCTGAGGGGGATGACGCTGGCCGGCATGGTTCCGCCGGAGGCCTACCACAGCATTCACGACAACATGGAGCGGGTGAAGGCCACGGGGAAGAGCTCGGTCTCGTACCACGAGCTAGGCGAAGGCGGCGCACGCCGCTACTACGAGAACCGCATCTGGCCGCTGGACAGCGGCCGCCTGCTGGTGATGTGCCGCGACATCAGCGGCCGTGTGGCCATGCAGCGCAACCTCGCCATGCTGAAGCGCGCGCTCGAAAGCGTGAGCGACGCCGTGCTGGGCGTGACCGCCGGCGGACAGCTGGTCTACGCCAACCGGCAGATGCGCAAGGACATCCTCGGCAGGACGCCCTGCGGGCAGGATGTCAGCGCCCTGGGCGAACTGTGGCACGAGCGCACGTTTGCCGAGCGCATCGGGGCCATCCGCGACAGCAAGGGCGGCCACACCTACCGCACGCGCCTCTTCTCGCGCAATGACGGCAAGCCCCACTTTCTCCAGGTGTCCTCGTTTGCCATGACCAATGACAGCACGGACACCTTCTGGTTCTTCGCCAAGGACATCACCGACATTGTGAAGAGCCGCGAGGAGCAGGCGGAGACAAACAAGCTGCTCGACGGCATACTGGACAACATACCGCTCTACCTCTTTGTGAAAGACGCGGGCGACGACATGCGGTATGTCTACTGGAACAAGGCCCTGGCCCGGGCGTCGGGCATTCCCGCGTGCGAAGTCATCGGCAAGACCGACCTCGAGATTTACAGGGACAAGGCGGAGGCCGAGCGCTTTCTGCGCATAGACCGCGCTGCCCTGAGGAGCGGCGAGGCGGTGCAGTCGCAGGAGAGCTACGTGAACAGGCTCGGCGAGACGCACGTGGCGCAGACCCTGGAGACCCTGGTGAAACGGCCGGGGCGCGCGCCGCTGCTCGTCGGCATCTCGTGGGATGTCACCGAGATGCAGGACATCGAGCAGGAACTGGTGCGCGCACGCATCAGGGCGGAGCAGTCCGACAGGCTGAAGTCGGCCTTCCTGGCCAACATGAGCCACGAGATACGCACGCCGCTCAACGCCATCGTGGGCTTCTCGGGCCTCATCGCGCAGGCCGCCGGCAGGGGCGAGTGCGCCCGGTTCGCCGAGATTGTCAAGCAGAACTCGGACATCCTGCTGCGCCTCATCAGCGACATCCTTGACATTGCCAAGGTCGAGGCGGGCACGCTCGACTACATCCGCCAGCCGATGGACCTGGCCAAGCTGTGCTGCCAGCTCTACGAGATTCACCGCGACAGGACGCGCGACGGCGTGTCGCTGGTGCTCGACATCCCCGGCGGCCCCGCGCCCATCGAGGGCGACAGGAACCGCATCCAGCAGGTGTTCACCAACCTGATTACCAACGCGTGCAAGTTTACTGCCAGTGGCGAGGTGCGCTTCGGCTTCCGCATGGAGGAAGGCGCAGCCCACTGCTTCTGCCGCGACACGGGCATAGGCATCCCCCGGGACAAGCAGCAGAAGGTGTTCGAGCGCTTTGTCAAGCTCAACGCCTTTGCGCGGGGCACGGGCCTCGGCCTGTCCATCTGCCAGATGATTGTCGGGAAGCTGGGCGGGCGCATCTGGCTGGAGTCGGAGCCGGGCAGGGGCTCCACGTTCCATTTCACCATTCCCACCCGCTAGCCGCTTCAGACATACTTGGCTATCAGGCTGAGGCACTGCGCGGCGTTGACCGGCTTCTGCAGGAAGTCGTCACACCCGGCCGCCAGGGCTTGCTCGCGGTCACTCTCAAAGGCGTTGGCCGTCAGGGCCACGACGGGCAGGCCGGGGCGCACGGACTTAATCTTGCCGGTGGCCTCCAGGCCGTCCATCACGGGCATCTTGATGTCCATCAGCACAAGGTCTGCGTTGCCGCTTTCGGCCATCTCGACAGCCTCGGCGCCGGTTCTCGCCCTGACAACCCGGTAGTCCTTCCGCAGGATATAGGTCATCAGCAGGTAGTTGCTGTCATCGTCTTCAGCCACCAGAATCGTTTTCATGTCGCTTGTTTTTTCTTTGGTCATGCTTTCTTCCACAGCTTGCTCATGTCCTCAAGGGTCTTGCCCTTGGTCTCGGGCACGAGCTTCCACACGAACAGGGCGGCCAGGATGCAGATGACACCGTAGAGGCCGTAGGTGAACCAGTAGCCCATGATGTTGGCCATGGGCACGAACGAGGAGGACACAATCCAGTTGAACACCCACTGGAAGGCCACGGCGATGGCCACGGCCTGGCCGCGGATGGTGTTGGGGAACAGCTCGGCGATGAGCACCCAGCAGATGGGGCCCCACGAGAACATGAACGAGGCCGAGTAGACCATGATGGAAATCATGCAGAGCAGCTGCAGCTGGGGGTTGCCGAAGGTGCAGGCCACGCCGAAGGCGCCTGCGGCCATGCCCAGCGAGCCGACGACGAGCAGGGGCTTGCGGCCTATCTTCTCGACGGTGAAGATGGCCACGCAGGTGAAGCCGAGGTTGACGATGCCGTTGAACACGGTGAGCGCCATGGGGTTGCCGAAGCCCATGGCCTCGTAGATGCGCGGGGCGAAGTAGAGCACGGCGTTGATGCCGACGGCCTGCTGGAACACGGAGAGCATCACGCCGACAAAGATGCAGAGGAAGCCGTAGGTCATCAGCCGCTCGCGCCGCTCGGCCACGGTGGCCTTGATGTCGGCCAGGATCTTACGGGCCTCGCCCTCGCCGTTGATGCGGGCCAGGATGCGCTCGGCCTTGCCCTCCTGGCCGGTCATGGCCAGGTAGCGCGGCGTCTCGGGCACAAGGCAGATGAGGATGGCAAACAGTCCGGCGGGCACCATCTCGGAGCCGAACATGTAGCGCCAGCCCGTCGAGACGGCCCAGGCGGCCTCGCCGCCGTTGAGCAGCTGGTTCATGCCGCTGCCCACGCTGGCGATGGCGGGCGCCACGTGGTCGCCCAGGATGAAGAAGTTGACGAAATAGACCACCAGCTGGCCGAAGATGATGGCAAACTGGTTCCACGACACGAGCATGCCGCGGATGCGGCTCGGGGCTATCTCGCCGATGTACATGGGGCACACGGCGGAGGCCAGGCCCACGCCGACGCCGCCAATCACGCGGTAGACGTTGAACACCACGAGGAGGGTGAACGTGGGCTTGCCCTCAGGCAGCACCATGGTTTCGGGGTACATGGAGCCCCACGCGGACACAAAGAACATCACGCCGGCGAATATCAGCGTGCGCTTGCGCCCCCACGCGGTGGCCATCAGCCCCGACAGGGCTGAGCCGGCAATGCAGCCGATGAGCGCGCTCGAGCTGGTGAAGCCGTGCCAGAAATCGGTGTAAACAAAGTCGGTGGCTCCCATGAAGAAAGCCTGGAGCCCCTTGTCGGCCCCCGAGATGACGGCTGTGTCGTAGCCAAAAAGCAGGCCGCCGAGCACGGCGACCATCACAATGGAGATAAGGTAGGCGCGGCTACCTTGCTGGGTTGGGTTCATTGAGTGAATCAGGTTTTTGTCAATATGGTAATTATTACACGCAAAAGTACGAAAATATTGCCTGAAACTTTGCAAGGGCTGAAGTTTTTAACTAATTTTGTCGAACCATCTATTCATTTAAACTACCAATAATGAAAAATTGCAAGCAACTGACCTGCGCTTTGGCCATGCTGGCCTCACTGTCGGCAACGGCCCAAAGCCATGTGATGGATGTGGACACGCGAAAAGCCGGAGCGCCCATCCAGAGCACCATGTATGGCCTTTTCTTCGAGGACATCAACTACGCCGCCGACGGCGGCATCTACGGCGAGCTGGTGAAGAACCGCTCGTTCGAGTTTCCGCAGACCCTCATGGGCTGGCAGACCTTTGGCAGCGTGACCGTGAGGGACGACGGGCCCTTCGGGCGGTGCCCCCACTATGTGGAGCTGGCATGGCCGGGCCACAAGGAGCGCCGCACCGGACTGCAGAACGAGGGCTACTTCGGCATCGGCGTGAACAAGGGCGAGAGCTACCGCTTCTCCGTGTGGGCCAGGGCCGCCAAGGGCACGGCGCGCATCAAGGTGCAGCTCATCAACGAGAGCACCATGGACGAGCGGCAGGACTTTGCCAGCGCCACCGTCGACATCAGCTCCAAGGAGTGGAAGCGGTACGAGGTGACGCTCAAGTCGCCAAAGACCGACAACAAGGCCAACCTGCGCATCTTCCTCGTGGGCAGGAACCCCGTGTGCCTGGAGCACGTGAGCCTCTTCCCGGTGAACACCTTTAAGAACCGCCCCAACGGCATGCGCCGCGACCTGGCCCAGGCGCTGGCCGACATGCACCCGGGCGTGCTCCGCTTCCCCGGCGGGTGCATCGTGGAGGGCGAGGAGCTGGCCAACCGCTACCAGTGGAAGAACACGGTGGGCCCGGTGGAGAACCGCCCGCTCAACCGCAACCGCTGGGAGTTCACCTTCGAGCACCGCTACTTCCCCGACTACTTCCAGAGCTACGGACTGGGCTTCTTCGAGTACTTCCAGCTGGCCGAGGACATCGGCGCCGAGCCGCTGCCGGTGCTCAACGTGGGCATGGCCTGCCAGTACCAGAACTGGAACGACCCCAAGGCGCACGCCGCGCTCAGCGAGCTGGAGCCTTACATCCAGGACTGCCTCGACCTCATCGAGTTCGCCAACGGCGACACCGCGAGTGCCTGGGGGAAGGTGCGCGCAGAGATGGGGCACCCCGAGCCGTTCGGGCTGAAGTTCATCGCCGTGGGCAACGAGCAATGGGACGACCTCTACTTCGAGCGGCTCAAGCCCTTTGTCAAGGCCATCCGCGCCAAGTACCCCAAGATCAAGATCATCGGCACCAGCGGGCCCGACTCGGAGGGCAAGATGTTCGACAAGGGATGGGAGGCCATGAAGGCCCAGAAGGCCGACCTTGTCGACGAGCACTTCTACCGCAACGAGCAGTGGTTCCTCAGCCACGGGCTGCGCTACGAGAGCTACGACCGCAAGGGGCCGAAGGTGTTTGCCGGCGAGTATGCCTGCCACGGCAAGGGGAAGAAGTGGAACCACTTTGAGACCTCGCTCTACGAGGCGGCCTTCATGACCGACCTGGAGCGCAACGCCGACATCGTGCACATGGCCACCTACGCCCCGCTCTTCGCCCACGTGGACGGCTGGCAGTGGCGCCCGGACCTGATCTGGTATGACAACACGCGGATGTTCAAGACCGTGAGCTACTACGTGCAGCAGATGTATGCCACGAACAAGGGCACCAACGTGCTGAAGATGACAATGGGCGGCAAGCCCGTGGCCGGGCAGGACGGACAGGACGGACTGTTTGCCAGCGCGGTCATCGACAAGGGCGAGGGCACGGTTATCGTCAAGGTGATCAACACCGGCAGGCAGGCCCAGCCCATCACGCTCAACCTCACGGGCGTCAAGGGCGCGCCGGCGGCAGAGACGCTCACGCTGGCCCACAGCGACATGGACGCGGACAACACGCTCGACAACCCCGACAGGATCACGCCAAAGGCCGGGACGGCGCAGTGCGAGGCCGGCAAGAAGGGCGCGGTGCTCAGCGACAACCTGCCCGCCATGACCTTCCGCATCTACAAAGTCAGGAAACAGTGACCGGACGCCGGGGCCGCCGCCACTCCGCAGCAGGAAGGCAGCGGCGGCCGGCAGCGGCAGACAGCCATGCCCGGGCCGCACGAAGCGGTGCCCGGAACGAACAGAGCGGGGCCTTGCACTTTCCACGTGCAAGGCCCCGCTTGCTTTGCGCAAGCGCCACTGGCGGCACGCCAAGAGTCACGAAACGGCCCCTTCCAGGCCGCCAAACGGTGCGTTCCGCCTTGCCAAACGGTGCGTTCCGGCACGCGATATGGGCCGGATGGCAGTCCAAAACGCACCGTTTGGCAAGGCAGAATGGGGCACATGGCATTCCGGGAAACTGCCAGCAAAAATGCACAAGGTTTACACAGAAAAGCCGAATATTCCCTGGTAAATATGGAAATATTCAAATAAATCTGTCCCCTGCCATACAATTTTGAGCAAAGCAGTGTTGCCGCCGACATATAAATTTGTACCTTTGCCCAACGAACATAGGATAAATCATGGAAAGAAAAGACTTAAACAGAATTAAAATGGTTCTCGTGGAAAAGCACCGCACCAGCAAATGGCTGTCGGAACAGTTGGGAAAAGACCCGACAACAGTCTCGAAATGGTGTACAAACCAGTCGCAGCCAACATTGGAAATCTTGCTCAGAATAGCGGAACTTCTTGGGGTGAACTACACAGAGCTGGTTAGGGCTGAATAAGAGAGTTGAACAAATGACAAATAGTTATGTCAGAAAAGAAAGAATTTATTTCAACCCGAAAGGGCATTACATATCTTGACTTGTTCGCCGGAGCAGGCGGCTTCAGTGAGGGGTTCATGCAAGCTTACACGGATGACAAGTATTACGATTTTCGCTTAGCAAGCGACATTAACGAGAATTGTGAACTTACACACCGTGTCCGCTATAATAAGATGCTTGGTCTTGATACTAAATTCATGTGTCAAGACATTATGGAAGATTCTTTTTTGCCAAATCTGCTCAAAGAAATAGGCAATCAAGAGATCGAAGTTGTAACAGGAGGTCCAAGTTGCCAGTCGTTCAGTCTCGCCGGGCGCAGAAAGAAACTTGACAAACGTGACGACTTGTTTTATCATTACTTAAAGGTTATCAAGGCTTTGCGTCCAAAATATTTTGTTATGGAGAATGTAAAAGGAATCTTGACAAAAGATGAAGGACGTATTAAAGAAAGAATCCTCCGCGAAATCAGATCTATTGTTGATGATGCGAAGATAAGCCAACTCCTTGCGTTTTTGAAGGATGCTTTGAAGCCATTGATGCCTGCTTCTTTGTACTACGCCTTGTACATAAGACTTTGCATGGAAACTTCAACCGATAACTGGGACAAGCAAAATGGCATTTTCTTTGATAACCTTGAGCAACAGCTAAAGGATGTAACCAAGCATTTGCCATACAGCATAAGCAAGAGTGACGAAAGTGTAAATACCATTCGTCATGGCCTTTTACTTTTAAAAATGAAGCAGCAAAGGGATTCTATTCGTAAGCAGGTCATTCAATTAAAGACCAATGCCCACATTGACAATGATACATTCATGGATAACTATAATGCTATCATAGAGACAATATCAGATGAGCAAATTCTTGGGAAGACATTAGAAGCAATAGACAATGTGGCAAAAATGGGAAATTGTACCGAAGAAGCAAAGTCCTTAAAAAAATCTTTGGAAATACTCACATCAACGTTTGACGAGTGCATAGAATACATCCAAGAGCAACTCAAAGACAAAGCAGCCCTCCTCAATCATCTAAATGAATTGATGAAGACAGTTCGACTTTACAATATCGAAGAGCCGTTCGTACTTCTTTCTTCAAACTATGGTGTACCGCAAAATCGCGAGCGTGTTGTATTTATTGGTTGTAGAAATGACCAAGAAGTAATCAAAGAGATTCCTGCCACCGTCAGTGACAGTGAAAAAGTAAAGGTTTACGAAGCACTTTGGGATTTGAATATGATTGGAAACGGCGAAACTATAACTTCTTATAAAAAGCCTAAGTTGAACTCAAAATTTGAAAGCTCAAAGATTCAAAGGGGCATCCAAGGCGAACCTGACAAACGAGGTCTTTTGTTTTCAGAATGGTCTAAAGTAGGTCGGCTTGGGCATCGTTTCACTTTCGACAAAGCACCTTTCTATGTATTGAACATGAGCGAATTGAATAAGCCACAAAAACACCAGCACATGGATTTATTCAACCACCAGACAAGCCAGCAAAATGACAAAGTTCGTGAACGGTTGCAAATTATAGCCGAACATGGGGATTATGACAAAGCAAAGGCAGAACTAAAAGAAAAGGGGCTGGAGTCCCAAAAACGGAATTATGTGGTTTTGAATCCGCTTGGACAAAGCCCTACAGTATGCACGATGCCTGATGATTTTATTCACTACTCTGCATACCGTCCTATGACTGTCCGCGAAATGGCTCGCCTCCAAAGTTTTGACGATTCTTTTGTGTTCCAAGGGAAACGTCAGACAGGTGGCAACAACCGCCAAAAAGAGATACCACAATATACGCTTGTTGGCAATGCAGTTCCACCACTCATGGCAAGGGCTATTGCAAATACTTTGTTAAAACACATCAAGTAGAAAGATTCGTCACATGGTTAATATGCGTCCATTTACCGCTTTTGAGCAGGAAAATTTGAAGTTTCTAGTGAACCTCAACATAAAGTTTACGCAAGTTGAGATTACCACTACCGGTTTAAGCAAGGGCATCCTTGACTCAACGGCTCCGATGCGAGCCTATCTCCTTGAAAATGGCATTCATAACTATGAAGAGCAACTTCAAGGTAAAGAACACAAGCTAATAAAACCTGCTTGTATTCTTACTGATACAACACAATTTTTCACGAAAGCATCCTTTTATCGTCCAAAGACAAAGAAGGGTGACCCTCGAATGTGGATATATGGATTTGGTTCATATACTGAAGGTAACGACATTCATGTTTTATTTTGGCATGAACAAATTTTATACAGCATCAATGTAACTCGTATAGATATTGAAAAATGCTACAACTCAGCCATCATTACCCCTATGCAGGAAGTCTTGAAAGCTATCAATCAGGAGGGAAATTCTGTATCAAATGAACTTCTTGGACGTTTTCGAGCTGTTAAAGACCGGTGGTTTGAGTCGGAAGTAACAGCGGATACTGGAATAGGCAGATCTATAGAGACTTTCCTTGGAATCAGCATGAACAGCGAAAAAACTCCTGACTATAAAGGTATAGAATTGAAAAGCCATCGGGATAAAAGAAGTAGCAAGAAGAATGTACTATTTACTCAGGCACCAGACTGGGGGATTAGTAAGTTGAAGTCTGGGCGAGAAATAGTAAAGAAATATGGCTATGTCAATGATGACGGTTTCAAAACATATCAAAATACAGTGCAATGTTCGCCACCAAACAGCCAAATGTTGTTCTTGAACGTAAACCGCTTAAAAGAGTTACTTGAACTACAAGCGAAAGGGAAAAAAGTTGAAGACGTTGCAGCATGGAGATTGGTCAAATTACACCAACGATTGCAGACAAAGCACCGTGAAACGTTTTGGATAGAGGTGGAAAACGACTTAAGCAATGGCAAGGAGTATTTCCGCTATAAGCAGATAGAGCATACGAAGAATCCTAATGTCGGTCAATTTGATGTGCTTCTTGAGCAGAATATCATTACCGTTGATTTGCTGCTTTGCCGTCCAAGTGGTCATGGTGACACCTACTCGTTCAAAATCAAGAAGAAAGGAATGCCGTTGCTATTTCCTGAATCGGTTACTTACGACATATAAGAATGCCCTGAAGCAAATTACCCATTGCGCACGCAGTCTCTTTTTACCCAAAACAGCAGCAATATGAAAAAAGCGTTTGTTTCCGCCTTCATTGCATTTCTCGCCGGTCTGCCGGTCTGCCTTGCGCAAAAGGCGCAGCGTGGGGAGGTGCAGAAGAGGGCGGCGTATGAGTTTGACTTTGACCTGCCGGTCTATGTAGAGGAACTGAAAAGGGAGCTGACCTACCCCATGGCCTGGGGCAACAGCGCCATCACCGACTTTGGCAAGTGGAAGGCGGCGGCCCGGGGAAAGGTGCTCGAGTGCATGATGGCGCCGCCCAGACAGGCTGCTGACTTCCGGATGGAGGTGCTGCGCGAGGAAAGGCGCGAGGGCTACCGGGCCAGGCTGGTGGCTTTCAGCGTGAACGCCTACTGCCGCATCAAGGCCTACCTGCTGGTGCCCGAGGGCAAGGGGCCGTTTCCTGCGGTGAACCTGCTGCACGACCACGGGGCGCACCTGTTTATCGGGAAGGAGAAGATGGTAAGGCCCTTTGCAACGGACAGCGCGGTGGTCAAGGACGCCGACCAATGGGCAGAGAAGCTTTATGGCGGCCAGTATGTGGGCGACTACCTGGCACGGCACGGCTACGTGGTGTTCGCTGCCGACGCGCCGATGTGGGGCGAGCGCGGAAGGAAAGAGGGCGTTGACCGGGCGAAATACGACCTGGTTGCCGGCAACATGATGATGCTCGGGCGCGACCTGTGCGCCTTTATGACCTACGACGACATGGCGGGCACCCGCCTCGTGGCCTCCCTCCCGCAGGTTGACCGCAGCCGCATAGGGTGCATGGGGTGCTCGATGGGGGCCTACCGCGCATGGATGCTGGCGGCGCTGAGCGACGACATCAAGGCGGCGGCCGCCGTGTGCTGGATGACCACGACCGACGTGCAGATGTCGGCCGCTGACGGGAAGCGCGAATACGGGGGCTTTGCCAACTGCATCCCGGCGCTGCGCCAGTGGCTTGACTACCCGCACATCGCCTCGCTGGCCTGCCCCAAGGCGATGCTCTTCATCAACGGCAGGCAGGACCGCCTGTTTCCCGTGAGGGGCGTGACGGCCGCATTCGACACGATGCGCAGCGTGTGGAGGAGCCAGCGGGCCGACAGCCTGCTGGAGACGGAGTTGTGGGACATTCCGCACTCCTGCGGCCGGGAGGTGCAGCAAAGGGTGCTGCGGTTCTTCGACCGGCGGCTGAAAGGCAGCCACTAACGAGTGACACAAGCCGGCGCCCGCTACTTTTCTGGCGGTCTTCGGGGCGGAAGCCTACTCTGGCAAGTCCAGGTGATAGCGCACAAGTCCGTCCATGGGGCCTTGCACGATGGTTCCTTTCCGCATGCCCTCGGCCTCAAGAGCCTTTTCAAGCTGCCTTGAATAATGGAAGGCGACACTGCCCAGAGCCGACACAGGGCTGTCTTGCGCCGACAGGTAGGGCCTGACGTTGTGGTCAAGGAACTGCCGGAAGCAGCCGACAACCATCCGCTCCAGCTCTGCGCAGGCAATGTGCCGGCGGATAAAGGGCGACAGACTGGCGAGGAAGCGGTTGGCCAGCGGCTCGCGATAGACACGCCGGACGACGCCGGGCAGGTCTGTGCCGCAAGTCTCCTCAAACGCGCGGCGCAGCTCCCCGGGCAGCCAGCCCTTGTAGAGGCCGTTGAGCAGGTGCGCGCCAAGCACAGCCCCGCTCCCTTCGTCGCCAAGGATATAGCCGAGCGGCGGTGTGTTGAGCACAATTTGCCGCCCGTCATAAAGGCAGGAGTTAGAGCCTGTGCCGAGGATGCAGGCCACGCCCGCGCGGCGGCCGCACAAGGCCCGCGCGGCTCCAAGCAGGTCGCTCGCCACCTCTATGTGACCGGCAGAGGGGAAGGCTGCGCCGAGCAGGGCACGGACAGCAGGCTCCATCTCGGGGCGGATGCCACTGCCATAGAAGCAGAGCCGGCCGACGGCGAGGCCGGACAGGCGGGGCGCCGCCTCGCCGGCGAGGATTCCGCGGATTTCGTCTTCAGACTGGTGAAAGGGGTTGATGCCCTGCGAATGGAAGGCGGCCAGCGTGCCCCCGCCTGGCGCCACCAGGCGCCAGGCGGTCTTTGTGCTTCCGCTGTCGGCTATTAAAAAGGTGTTTGTCATTGTATGCAAGTATGCAGCCTCCGATTCAGTTTTTCAAGAAATCCAGCACCTGGCTTTTAATCTGAATCATACCCTTGCGGGAGGGATGGCCAGACTTCTTGTCAATGTCATGAAGCTGGATATATTCAACGCCGAAGTGCTTGCACACTTCGACTATCGAAGCCGTTATCTCCGGCTTCAGCTCTGTATTGATGATAAAGACCACCCTTGTCCCGGGCATACGGTTCTTGGCCTCGCCTATCAGCTTGCAGAGAGCCGGGCGGAATTCATAGTAATGCCCGCGAGTGAGGTCGCCGTACCTGTACTCACCGATTGGGCCGCCTGTCCAGCTGTCGTTTGTAGCGCCGAATATCAAGAGAATGTCAGACGGGACAATGCGCGGCAGCCGGGTCAAGAACGACCTGTCGCGGTAGTCCTGGCCGCCGTAGCCGGTGTATGAGACCGTGGCGCCGCTGAAACTGTCATTGACCCCGAGAATGTATCCCCCCTCGGAAATCAGCTGCCACCACCAGGTCTGCTTTACATCAACAACGTCAGTCCGGTTGTCCGGGGGTGTTGCTTTGTACCAAGAGGAGTTTCCACGAGGAACATAGTTCTCAAAGGTGGAATACGAATCGCCCAGTATAGAGACGATGGGCTTCGCCTTTTCTTCTGCCCACAGCTGCGCAACGGCGAGCAGGGCGAACATGAATGTGATTGTCTTTTTCATCATAGTGCAACTGTAAGTGTGTATTCTGGCAGCACCGCTGCATTGCCCAGCCGGCAGTGGCAAAAAACGGCACATCCATGCCGTGCTTCTTGCCCAAACTTTCAATCTTTACGCATCTTGCCACTGTTTCTTTCGGACTGCAAACGGAGAGGGGAAGAATCTTCCACGGCGCACGGCGACAGCAGCGGGACTGCCGTTGCGGTACTATGGCCTCGGCGGCGTTACTGCCTTGGTGGCAAAAGCGCCCCTGCCCTTGCCTAAGTCAACCTGGACGCCAATGTTGAAGCTGAAGAAGCCGTTGCTGCCAGACGACACGGACATACCTGTGCCTGACACACCACCGGTGAACTCACTGGTTGTCACCTGGTAGGCCATGTCGGCATAAACGCCAAGACGGCCTTTCACGCGGTAGGTGCCGCCAAAGCCCACGCCAACGGATGGCGACGCGGAATGGATGGCCAGATTGCTGCACAGGCCGGCACGGGGAAACACATAGCAGTTCCACCGCTGACCTGGGGCATAGTCCATAAAGATATACTTGACACTGAGCGGCACGTCCAACGAGGCGGCTATATAACCGCCCTTGTCCATGTTCTGCTGCGGGTCATCAGCCGGGCCCACCCACTCAAGATGGCCGTTCTTGAAAAGCGGACAACCGTTCTCCCAGCTGAGCCTTCCTCTCAACGAGACATGGGGCGTAAACCATTTGCCAACAGCCACATCCAGTCCAAAGGTCTTGCCCTTGGGAAACACCTTGGAGAAGTTGCAGCCATAGGGATTCTGAAGCGACATGTCAAGGCCGGCCTGAACATACCAGTTGCTCCACAGGGAGCCTGTAACGGCTCTCTGCTCCTGTGCGCTGACGGGGAGGAAGAAAGCGAGTGCGGGAATGATGGTGCGGAAAAGTTTCATAAGCTCAACTACTGTTTGAAGGTTTTTGTCTTGGATATTTGGAGGGTAACGCCTATGCAGAAATCAAAGAATCCGTTGCTGTTGGAGCCAGTACCTGTATCTTTCTCCACACCCACAAACCCGCTTGACACCAGGTTATAGGCGGCATCAAGATAAAGGCCGCACCGGTCAGTGAGCTTATAGGTGTTGCCAATGCCGAAGCCAAGCAGCGGGGTGCCTTTTGACACTCCGAAATTATAGGCGGCTCCGGCCCTGGGGAAGACTTGCAGGTTCCAACGCCTGTCAGGACGGTAGCCGCAAACGAAATTGTGCAGGTCTATCTGGATGTCACCCACAACGGTGACATAGCCACCCTTACGCATGTTCTCGCCTGGCTCGTAGAAGGGGGCAAGCCAGTTGTCATGGCCGTTCTTGAATAGCCGGATGACATTCTCCCAGTTGACGCGCCCCCGAAGGCCAAGGACAGGGGTAAACCATTTTCCGGCAGCCACATTTATGCCAAAGGTCTTTCCGTTGGGAAACACAGAACCGGCGAAATCATGGCCGTAAGGGTTCTGAAGCGACATGTCAAGGCCGGCCTGCACATACCAGTTGCTCCAAAAGGAATTGACAAGGTAGCCCTCTTGTGGGGCCTGGGCTTTCAGGTGGGCGGATGACAGAAACAGCGCGGCAAGGATAAGTAATTGATGTTTCATGTTGTGGATATATTTAAAACCATTGATGCATCGTTGCAGAGTTGGCTAATGCCTTTAAGTAGGTGTTCACAATTATTTGATATGGATATGTGCTTTGTTTTTTGTCTGTATGTCCGGGCTGGAGAGGGAGTGTAGCGGGCTACACGACCGATGAAAGCCGGGCATACAGGCGAAAACAAAGTGCAGGGACATGTCAAAGTATAATAAGCATCTGCTGACATAAAGATATATACGAATGATTTTGAACACCTACTTATCATGGCTCTCGGGACAAAAAAAAAGGAACTGTTGGCGTTTCATTGCAGATAAAGAATAGAACCTCGGCAAATTAAAATGGATGTGACCTTGCGAGTCACATCCATTAAATCTATACACAATGGCTCAGAAAGCCAATTCACACAATTCAGCCTTTCAATTATTTTGCGGCGGATGCCTCTGCTGCTGTAGCCTCTGCTGCTGTAGTCTCTGTTGCTGTAGCCTCTGTTGGAGCAGCTTCAGTTGCCTGTGTCGCAGCTTCTGCTGCGGCAGGAGCTGCCTCGCCAGCAGGCTTGGCAGACTTGCGGGAACGACGGGTGGTCTTCTTCTTTGCACCGGCTGTCTTAGCCATATTCTCATCGAAGTCAACCAATTCGATGAAGCACATGTCAGCAGCGTCACCACGACGGAACCCGAGCTTGATGATACGGGTGTACCCTCCGGGACGGTCACCTACCTTGGCAGCCACTTCGCCAAAGAGCTCTTTCAGCGCAAACTTGTTCTGAAGATAACTGAACACAACACGGCGTGAGTGGGTTGAGTCATCCTTGCTCTTTGTTATCAGAGGCTCTACATACTTTTTCAAGGCCTTGGCCTTGGCTACGGTCGTAGTGATTCTTTTGTGCATAATCAGCGAGATGGCCATGTTTGCAAGCATGGCATGACGATGAGAAGCGGTACGACCTAAATGGTTGAATTTCTTATTGTGTCTCATTGTTTCTTTTTAAATTTGTGAACAGAGGGAGTGTCTGTGCTTCTGGCAGTGCGTCAAGCACCGCACACGGAATCACTTCTTGTCCAGTTTGTACTTTGAAATGTCAGTTCCAAACGACAGATTCAGACTCTCAAGCAAATCATCAAGCTCTGTGAGCGATTTCTTACCAAAGTTGCGGAACTTCAAGAGGTCGGTCTTGTTATACTGGACCAAGTCTCCCAAGGTCTCCACATCGGCTGCCTTAAGACAGTTCAGTGCACGAACGCTGAGGTTCATGTCTACCAAGCGGGTCTTCAGCAGCTGGCGCATATGGAGCACCTCCTCGTCAAACTCCTGATTGCCATCAACTTCAGTGTTCTCCAAGGTAATCTTCTCATCAGAGAACAGCATGAAATGATAAATCAGAATTTTGGCGGCCTCCTTTAGCGCATCCTTTGGGTGAATGGAACCGTCCGTGGTCACCTCAAGTATGAGCTTGTCGTAGTCAGTCTTCTGCTCAACGCGGTATGGCTCAACACTATACTTGACATTACGGATAGGTGTGTAAATTGAATCAATTGGAATTACATTAACATCAGTGCAGAACTCACGATTCTCATCGGCTGTCACATAACCTCGGCCCTTGTTAATTGTAAGATCAATCTGCATTGAAGCTTTGGAATCTAAATGACAAATCACCAAATCGGGATTTAACACTTCAAATCCAGTCAGATACTTACCGATATCACCGGCTTTGAACTCTGTAGAATTTTCGACCGTGATACTGACTTTTTCATTCTCGAACTCTTCTACCACTTGCTTGAACCTGACTTGCTTCAGATTCAAGATAATGTTGGTAACGTCCTCCTTGACACCAGAGACTGAAGAGAATTCATGCTCGACACCAGCTATACGGATGGTGTTAATAGCATAACCCTCAAGCGATGACAGAAGGATGCGGCGCAAGGCATTGCCAACAGTAACACCAAAGCCTGGCTCCAACGGGCGGAATTCGAACTTGCCGAAACTGTCGTTGGCTTCCAACATTACGACTTTGTCAGGTTTTTGAAATGCTAATATCGCCATTAACTTAATGATTTATTTAGAGTACAACTCAACGATTAATTGCTCCTTGATATTCTCGGGAATGTCTGCACGCTCGGGCTTGTGAAGGAACTTGCCGCCCTTGACATTCTCATCCCACTCAATCCAAGGGTACTTGCTGTGGTTGAAACCGGCCAAAGCGGCCTCAATAACCTCAAGCGACTTGGACTTCTCCCGTACAGCCACAATCTGTCCGGGGGCTACTGAATAAGAAGGAATATTCACAACTTGACCGTCGACTGTAATGTGCTTGTGACCAACAAGCTGGCGAGCAGCAGCACGCGTAGGAGCTATGCCAAGACGGAACACTACGTTGTCCAGCCGGCATTCAAGGTTCTGCAGCAGCACCTCACCGGTGATACCATCAGCCTTGGCTGCTTTTTCAAACATATTACGGAACTGACGCTCAAGCACACCGTATGTATACTTGGCTTTCTGCTTCTCTGCCAGCATGACAGCGTACTCAGACTGCTTTCTGCGACGGTTGTTGCCATGCTGTCCAGGAGGGAAGTTCCTCCTAGACAAAACTTTGTCTGCGCCAAAAATGGCCTCTCCAAAACGGCGCGCGATTCTCGATTTCGGTCCTATATATCTTGCCATAATAATGAAAATTCTTTTAATGTGTTACAATGTAGCTCCTGCTATACGCGACGACGCTTGGGAGGACGACAACCATTATGAGGCAGCGGAGTAACGTCAACAATCTCCGTAACCTCAATACCAGCACCGTGCACGGCACGGATTGCTGACTCACGCCCGTTGCCGGGCCCCTTGACATATGCCTTCACCTTGCGCAAACCGAGGTCGTATGCCACCTTAGCACAGTCCTCGGCGGCCATCTGGGCTGCATACGGGGTGTTCTTCTTTGAGCCGCGGAAGCCCATCTTGCCAGCGGAAGACCAAGAGATTACCTGACCCTCTCCGTTAGCCAAAGACACAATAATATTATTAAAAGAACTGTGAACATGAAGCTGACCAATGGCGTCAACCTTAACGTTCCTCTTCTTAGACGTGACTGTTTTCTTTGCCATAATTCTAATTTCTTACTTGGTAAACGTTAATGTTAATTATTTAGTGGCCTTCTTCTTGTTTGCAACGGTCTTCTTCTTACCCTTGCGCGTGCGGGCATTGTTCTTCGTGCTCTGTCCACGCACTGGCAGACCATTACGGTGACGGACACCACGATAACAGCCAATATCCATCAGGCGCTTGATGTTCAGCTGAATCTCCGAACGGAGATCACCTTCTACTTTGAATCCAGCGCCGATAATTTCACGGATTTTGGCAGCCTGCTCGTCAGTCCATTCCTTAACCTTAAGGTCACGGCTAACACCTGCTTTGTCCAATATCTTTGCTGAACTACTTCGACCTATACCATAAATATAGGTCAATGCGATTTCGCCACGCTTCTCTTGGGGCAAATCTACTCCAACAATTCTTATTGCCATTTGTAAAATGATAAATAAATAAAAAGACTAACTGATTTCGTCAAAAATCGTGCAAAGATAAGCAAAATCTTCGGTTTTAATCTTATCTGTTACGCTTTTTTAACTTAGCCCTGACGCATTTTATACTTAGGGTTCTTCTTGTTAATTACAAAAAGGCGTCCTTTACGACGAACGATTTTGCAATCAGGGGTACGTTTCTTTAATGATGCTCTTGTCTTCATAACTCTATGGTAATTGAAAATTATTTGTACCTAAACACTATTCTGCCCTTGGTGAGGTCGTAGGGACTCATCTCCACCTTCACTTTGTCACCGGGAAGAATTTTAATATAGTGCATTCTCATTTTCCCTGAGATATGCGCTATAATCTGAACTCCATTCTCAAGTTCAACTCGAAACATCGCATTCGAAAGCGACTCGACGATTGTTCCGTCTTGTTCAATAGCGGATTGCTTTGCCATATCTTATCTATTTGCTTCTATTTGCTCTATTTCTTCGAACGAGGACAAAACCTCGGCTCGCCCGTTTCTCACAGCAACGGTATGCTCAAAATGGGCTGCCGGCTTTCCGTCTCGGGTCTTCACTGTCCATCTGTCAGGCAACATGTAAACAGAACGGTCACCCAATGTAACCATAGGCTCGATGGCCAGACACATACCCGACTTGAGCATGATGCCACTTCCCCACTCTCCGTAATTTGGCACCTGCGGGTCCTCATGCATATCCCGGCCTATGCCATGGCCGGTCAGCTCGCGCACTACTCCGTAATTGTATTTAGCGCAAAGCTCCTGCACAGCGGCACCGATATCGCCAAGATTCTTTCCTGCACACGCACAATCAATTGCACTCTGCAAGGCTGCCTTGGTTACAGCAAGCAACTGTCTGACTTCAGGAGCAATCTCGCCCACGCAGAACGTGTAGCAAGAGTCCCCATTAAAGCCATTGAGCTGGGCGCCACAGTCGACAGAGATGACATCACCGTCCTTGAGGACTGTCTCCTCATTTGGAATTCCATGGACAACGACATCATTGACGGAAGTGCAGATGCTTGCCGGAAAAGGCTTTCCAAAAGGATTGGGGTACCCCTTGAAAACAGGGACAGCACCATTGTCGCGGATAAACTCATCCGCCAACCTATCCAATTGGAGGGTCGTTACACCTGGCTTGATGTGCCTTGCCAGTTCACCAAGCGTCCTGCTAACAAGCCAGCAGGCCTGGCGCATCAGCTCAATCTCATCCTCTGTCTTCAGAAAGACCCTCATCGTCAGGCGACGTTGAATCAGTAGGCACTCACGCCGCCTCTGCCATGGATACGGCCAGAGTTGAGCAGACCATCGTAATGACGCATCATCAAATGACTTTCTATCTGCTGCAGAGTGTCAAGAACAACACCGATAAGAATAAGCAAAGATGTTCCGCCGAAGAACTGCGAGAAAGCATCCTGCACATTCAGCAACCCAGCCAAAGAAGGCATAATGGCTATGAACGCGATGAACAGAGAACCCGGAAGTGTTATTCGCGACATCACGTCGTCAATATAGTCAGCAGTGTCCTTGCCGGGGCGTATTCCTGGGATAAACCCATTGTTGCGCTTCATATCTTCAGCCATCTGGGTGGGGTTGAGCGTGATTGCCGTATAGAAATAGGTAAACGCAATGATCAAGACAGCAAAGATGGCATTGTACATGAAGCTGTTGCGGTCAAGCATAGAACGTACAAACCAGCTGGCATTCTCCGGAGCCGAATACTGAACGATCGCCAGAGGGATGAACATCAGCGCCTGAGCAAAGATGATAGGCATCACGTTGGCAGCAAAGAGCTTCAGAGGAATATACTGGCGTGCACCGCCATACTGCTTGTTGCCGACAAGGCGCTTTGCATACTGAACAGGAATCTTTCTCACGCCCTGGACTAACAAGATAGATGCGCAAACAACTGCATAGAGAATGAGAATCTCAATGATGAACATGACAAGTCCACCGCCAGTGATGGCAGTGAAGCGCGACCCAACCTCCTGGATGAAAGCCTGGGGCAGACGGGCAATAATACCAATCATGATTATCAGAGAGACGCCATTGCCTATACCCTTATCTGTAATGCGCTCACCCAGCCAAAGGATGAACATACTTCCGGCAGCAAGGATAATGGTAGCAGGAATAATGAAAACAGACCAGGAAACGCCCGTTGCGAGGGCGTCACCAGCCTGCATTTTCAAGTTAATCAGGTAGCTCGGTGCCTGAAAGAGCAAGATTGCCACAGTCAGCCACCGAGTATACATACTGATTTTCTTCCTTCCACTCTCACCCTCACGCTGCATCTTCTGAAAATAAGGCACAGCGACAGCAAGAAGTTGCATAACGATAGAAGCAGAGATGTAAGGCATTATTCCCAAAGCGAAGATTGAAGCGTTGGAAAATGCTCCACCAGAGAACATATCCAGAAGTGACATCAAGCCACCCTGCGTTTGCGACTGAAGTTTATCCAACATAGCCGGATTGATACCTGGAAGTACCACGAACGAGCCAAAACGATAAATCGCAGTAAAGAGAAGGGTGATAAGGATGCGCTGGCGCAAGTCCTCGACCTTCCAAATGTTCTTCAGTGTCTCTATAAACTTCTTCATTTCCTTAGATTATTGTTGCGTTACCACCTACAGTCTTGATAGCCTCCTCTGCGGTCTTCGAGAAAGCGTTAGCTTCAACATCTACCTTAGCCTTAAGCTCGCCATTGCCAAGAATCTTAACAAGCTCCTTGCCATTGGTGAGACCGGCAGCCACAAGCTCTGCGATTCCAATCTTTGAGAGGCCCTTCTCCTCGGCGAGTCTCTGAAGAGTTGAAAGGTTGACAGCAAAATACTCCTTGTGGTTGATGTTCTTGAACCCGGCCTTGGGCACGCGGCGCTGGAGAGGCATCTGACCACCCTCGAAGCCGATCTTTCTCTTGTATCCAGACCTTGCCTTTGCACCCTTGTGGCCACGCGTGGAAGTTCCACCCAGGCCAGAACCGGGGCCACGTCCAATTCTGCGTGAAGAGTGAATGGAGCCAGCTGCAGGTTTTAAATTATGTAGTTTCATTTTTGAATCTGTTTAAAATTGAATTGAACTTAGTCTAACACAGACACCAGGTGGTGCACCTTTCTAATCATGCCACGGACAGAGGGAGTGTCTTCCCGCTCAACGACCTGAGAAATTTTGTGCAAGCCCAGCGCCAATAGTGTGCGCTTCTGGTCAACAGGGGCACCGATTTTGCTTTTAATCTGCTTGATTTTAATTGTTGCCATAGAAACCTCCTTATCCTCTAAATACTTTGTCCATACTAATGCCGCGAGTACCTGCGATTGTGTAAGCGTCCCTCATCTCTGAAAGGGCGAGAATGGTAGCCTTGACAAGGTTGTGGGGGTTTGAAGAACCCTTGGACTTTGCCAGCACATCACGCACGCCTGCGCTTTCAAGAACGGCACGCATGGCACCACCGGCCACGAGGCCAGTACCTGCCGCAGCAGGCTTAAGGAACACATGAGAGCCACCGAAGCGAGCCTCAATCTCATGGGGAACGGTGCCCCTGAGGACTGACACTTTGACAAGGTTCTTCTTGGCTGCCTCTACACCCTTTGCAATGGCAGCTGTCACCTCGCCTGCCTTGCCGAGTCCCCAGCCGATAACGCCATTGCCGTCACCGACAACAACGATAGCTGCGAATGTAAAGGTACGGCCACCTTTCGTCACCTTAGTAACACGGTTAATAGCAACCAACCTGTCTTTCAACTCAACGTCACTATTTATTTTAACTTTGTTCATTGCCATAATCGTTTAAAAATTAAGTCCACCTTTACGTGCAGCGTCAGCGAGCTGCTTGACACGCCCGTGATAGAGATACCCATTACGGTCGAAGACCACAGTCTTCACACCGGCCTCGATGGCCTTCTTTGCCACAAGCTCTCCTACCTTCTCGGCCTGCTGTATCTTCGGCATGGCCTCAAGACCGAGCGAAGAGGCAGAAACAAGCGTCTTTCCTTCCTGGTCGTTGATTACCTGCACATAAATCTGCTTGTTGCTGCGGAAGACACTCATGCGAGGGCGCTCTGCCGTTCCAAACACACTCTTACGGATTCTGTATTTGATCTTTATTCGTCTTTCTACTTTCTTAGTTGTCATAATTGTAAATGTTTAAAGTTACTTAGCTGCGGCTGTCTTGCCAGACTTCCTGCGTATAACTTCGCCCTGGAACAATACACCCTTGCCCTTGTAAGGCTCAGGCATACGGAAAGAACGAATTTTTGCACAGATAAGTCCCAGCAAAGCCTTGTCACAAGACTCAAGAATAATCAGCGGGTTCTGGTTACGCTCAGACTTTGTCTCCACCTTGACCTCAGCGGGGAGCTGGATAAAGATGGGGTGAGTATAGCCAAGCGAGAACTCAACGAGATTACCCTGGTTAGACACACGGTAACCAACGCCGACAAGTTCAAGAACTTTCTTGTAACCCTCACTAACACCTACAACCATATTGTTGACAAGCGCGCGATAAAGACCATGGAATGCCTGCTTCTGCTTAATGTTTACAGGACTGTTCTCATCAACTTCGAATGTGATATGACCGTCAGCTATCTTGACGAAGATCGAGGGGTCAACCTTTTGTGACAATTCTCCTTTCGGGCCCTTGACACTAACGATACCATCCTTAAGAGTAACTGTAACTCCAGCGGGAATACTAATTGGTAATTTTCCTATTCTTGACATATTAAATCCTCCAATTAATATACATAGCAAAGAACCTCGCCGCCAATCTTCAGGTCAGCTGCCTCTTTGTTTGTCATTACACCTTTGGATGTAGATAATATTGCAATACCTAATCCGTTAATTACTCTCGGCATATCCTTGTAACCCGTATACCTGCGGAGACCGGGCGTAGACACCCTCTTCAGGCACCTGATTGCGTTCTCCTTGGTAGAGGGGTCATACTTCAAGGCCACCTTGATGGTACCCTGAGGACCGTCCTCAACAAACTTGAAGTTAAGGATGTAGCCTTTTTCGAAAAGGATCTTGGTGATTTCCTTTTTAAGGTTTGAAGCCGGTACTTCGACAACCCGGTGATGAGCCATGATCGCGTTTCTCAACCTCGTCAGATAATCTGCTATTGGATCTGTCATAAAATAAGTGTTTAATTAATCGGGACTGCCCCGACAATATTAAAAAAATAACTGTTTTCGTCGCCGGTCTACCAGCTGGCCTTCTTCACGCCGGGAATCAAGCCGTTCGACGCCATCTCGCGGAACTGAATACGAGAGAGGCCGAACTGCCTCATATACCCCTTGGGGCGTCCCGTAATCTTACAGCGGTTATGAAGGCGGATGGGGTTGGCATTCTTGGGAATGCTCTGCAACTTGCGTGCAGCCTCATAGGCCTCAGCGGCATCGCCGGAAGTAGCGATAATCTTCTTCAGCGCGGCGCGCTTAGCAGCGTAGCGGGCTACCAGTTTGGCACGCTTCACCTCGCGTGCCTTCATTGATTCTTTTGCCATATCTGTTAGTCTTATTTAGCGTTCTTAAAGGGCAGGCCGAAAGCCTTGAGCAAGGCATAGCCCTCCTCGTCGGTCTTGGCCGAGGTAACGAAAGTGATGTTCATACCCTGGATGCGGTCAACAGAGTCGATGTTAATTTCAGGGAAGATAATCTGCTCCTGCACACCGAGGGTATAGTTGCCGCGCCCGTCAAACTTTGACTCAATACCCTTGAAGTCACGGATACGGGGAAGAGCTATGCGTACAAGCTTTTCAAGGAACTCGTACATTCTCTCGCGGCGCAGGGTTACCATCACACCGATAGGCATTTTCTTGCGGAGCTTGAAATTGGCGATATCCTTTTTCGAGTAGGTGGCCACCGCCTTCTGGCCAGTGATAGAGGTTATCTCATTGATAGCGACATCAATAATCTTCTTATCCTGCGTGGCATCGCCAAGACCCTGGTTTACGACAATCTTCTTCAACACAGGGACCTCCATCTTGGAACTGTAGTTAAACTGCTTCTCCAATGCCGGCGCTATCTGCTCGGCATAGGTCTTTTTAAGTTGTGCTGTATTCATTATTTGATTTCCTCCCCAGACTTTTTAGCGATGCGAACCTTCTTGCCATCTTCGTTCTTCCTGATGGCCACGCGAGTGGGCTTTCCGCTCTTTGGATCGATTAAACTGATATTAGAGATGTGGATAGGCGTCTCCTGCTTGACGAATCCGCCTTGGGGATTCTTGGCAGTCGGCTTGGTACTCTTGCTAACGATATTCACACCCTCAACGATTGCACGCTGCTTGTCCACGATGACCTTCAGCACCTTTCCCGTCTTGCCCTTGTCCTCACCGGAAAGAACAACAACGTTATCGTTTTTCTTTATTTTAAACTTACTCATTTGTTTGTCTTCATTAAATATTAAAGAACCTCAGGTGCCAGCGAAACGACCTTCATGTTAACGGCGCGCAGCTCGCGGGCCACGGGGCCGAAGATGCGGCTGCCGCGGATTTCCCCTGCATTGTTGAGCAACACGCAGGCGTTGTCATCAAAGCGGATATAAGATCCGTCCGGGCGGCGTATTTCCTTCTTGGTGCGGACAATCAAAGCCTTTGACACTGCACCCTTTTTCAAGTCACTTGAAGGGATGACGTTCTTGACAGCAACGACAATCACGTCGCCAACACTTGCGTAACGGCGGCCTGTTCCGCCGAGCACACGGATACAGAGAGCCTCGCGAGCGCCACTGTTATCACATACTGTTAGTCTTGATTCTGTCTGTATCATAATTACTTGGCTTTTTCAACGATTTGAACTAATCTCCATCTCTTAGTCTTACTCAAGGGACGGGTTTCCATAATGAGCACTGTATCACCTACATTGGCCTCATTCTTTTCATCATGAGCGTGGTACTTCTTCGTCTTCTGGACGAACTTACCGTATATGGGGTGCATCTCCTTGAACTTAGCGGCAATGACGATTGTCTTGTCCATCTTGTTGCTAATCACCACACCCTGTCTTGTCTTTCTTAAATTTCTTGTTTCCATCTGGCCCGTTATTATTTGTTAAGTTCCCTTTGACGGAGTTCTGTCTTCATACGCGCGATGTCACGACGCATATTCTTGATTTGAGAGGGGTTCTCCAGGGGAGAGATTGCGTGGTTCAACTTCATCTGGTTGTACTTTGCAACCTCTGCATTGATTCTTTCGGCCAAGTCCTTGGTCTCCAGCTTTTTGATTTCACTCGTCTTCATAATCAAGCGTTTTTATCGTAATCACGTCTAACAACAAACTTAGTCTTCACGGGCAGTTTCTGCGCGGCGAGGCGGAGTGCCTCCTTGGCGATGTCAAAAGAAACGCCTTCCACTTCAAAGAGGATACGTCCCGGGGTAACCGACGCCACCCATCCTGCGGGGTCACCCTTACCCTTACCCATACGCACGTCAGCAGGCTTGCGGGTGATGGGCTTGTCGGGGAAGATGCGGATCCAGACCTGGCCCTCGCGCTGCATATACCTGTTCACAGCGACACGGGCAGCCTCTATCTGCCGGCTGTCAATCCATTTTGCCTCAAGCGTCTTGATGCCAAATGAGCCGAAAGCCAGCTGTGTACCCCGGTGGGCGTTACCTTTGTTGCCACGTCCATCCTGAGGTCTTCTATATTTTACTCTCTTAGGTTGTAACATGATAGCTTCTTTTCTTTAAAATTATTTATTCTTCTTATTACGGAACTTCCTGCCACCATTGTTACCGTTGGAGCGTCCGTTGGACTTTTCCTGGGTGAAGTCGGGCGCGAGGTCACGCTTGCCGTACACTTCGCCCCTGCAAATCCACACCTTGATGCCCAGCAGCCCCACCTTGGTGAGTGCCTCAGCCTGGCAGAAGTCGATGTCTGCGCGGAAAGTGTGCAGGGGGGTGCGTCCCTCTTTGTACATTTCCTTCCGTGCCATTTCGGCACCGTTCAGACGTCCTGTAATTTGAACCTTGATACCCTCAGCGCCGGCACGCATGGTGTTGGCCACGGCCATCTTGATGGCACGGCGGTAGGCAATCTTGCCCTCCACCTGGCGAGCGATGTTGTTGGCCACGATTGTTGCGTCCAGCTCGGGTTTCTTAACCTCGAAGATATTGATCTGAATCTCCTTGTCATAGAGCTTCTTCAGTTCTTCCTTCAGTTTGTCTACGTCTTGTCCACCCTTACCAATGACAATACCCGGGCGGGCCGTGCAGATAGTGATGGTAACCAGTTTCAAGGTACGTTCGATGACAATACGAGACACGCTGGCCTTGGCCAGACGCTCGTTGAGGTACTTGCGGATCTTCCGGTCCTCGACCAGGTTGTCTCCGAAGTCTTTGCCACCAAACCAATTTGAATCCCAACCTCTAATAATACCAAGTCGGTTGCTTATCGGATTTACTTTCTGTCCCATTCTGCTTAGTTATTTATCATTAGTTTTAGCGTCTACAAACAAGGTAATGTGGTTAGAGCGCTTGCGGATTCTGTAACCTCGTCCCTGCGGGGCGGGTCTCATGCGCTTCATCGTCACGCCCTCATCCACGAAAATCTTCGAGATGAAGAGCTCTCCGTCCTCAGCCTTGCGGTCATTCTTGGCCTCCCAGTTGGCGATGGCCGACCGGAGGAGTTTCTCCACGTCAGCAGCAGCGGCCTTTTTCGAGAAACGGAGAACGCCAAGAGCCCTGTTCACCTCCATTCCGCGGACCATGTCAACGACATAGCGCATCTTTCTCGGGGAGGAGGGAACGCCTTTGAGCTTGGCAAAATACTGTGTTTTAAGGGCTGCCTTTCTTTCTTCAGCCTTAATATGTTTTCTTGCTCCCATTATTGAATTCTATTTACTGATGGATTAACCTGATTACTTCTTATTACCGGCATGACCACCAAAGCGCCTTGTGGGCGAGAACTCGCCGAGCTTGTGACCGACCATGTTTTCAGTAATGTAAACAGGGATAAATTTATTTCCGTTATGAACTGCAACAGTATGACCCACGAAATCGGGTGAAATCATTGAAGCTCTGGCCCATGTCTTAACGACACTCTTCTTGCCACTCTCGTTCATCGCAAGAATCTTCTTTTCGAGCGAAACGTTAATGTACGGACCTTTTTTTAATGAACGACTCATAATTTACTCTTAGTTAACTTGATTACTTACTTGCTCTCTCAATGATGTACTTGTTCGAAAGCTTCTTGGGCGCACGCGTCTTGAGGCCCTTTGCATACAGGCCCTTGCGTGAGCGCGGGTGACCTCCTGACTGACGGCCCTCGCCACCGCCCATCGGGTGGTCGTGCGGGTTCATCACAACACCGCGGTTGTGCGGGCGGCGTCCCTTCCAGCGGGAGCGTCCTGCCTTGCCGGATTTTTCAAGAGCATGGTCTGAGTTGCCCACGCTACCAACGGTAGCCTTGCAGGCACTGAGCACCTGGCGTGTCTCTCCCGAGGGGAGCTTGACCACGCAGTAGTTTCCCTCACGGGAAGTTAACTGGGCGAAATTACCAGCCGAGCGGACGAGCAGCGCACCCTGTCCGGGCCGCAATTCGATGTTGTGAATCACGGTACCCACGGGGATGTTGGCCAGGGGAAGCGCGTTACCTATCTCAGGCGCGGCCTCCACCCCGGACATCAGGGTTGCACCCACTTCAAGTCCGTTAGGAGCAATGATATAACGTTTTTCACCATCAGCGTAGAACAGCAATGCGATACGGGCCGAGCGGTTCGGATCGTACTCGATTGTCTTGACCACAGCTGGAACACCATCTTTCTCTCGCTTGAAGTCGATCATACGCAACTTCCTCTTGTGGCCGCCGCCCCTGTAGCGGACGGTCATCTTACCGGTGTTGTTTCGACCGCCGGTAGAGCGCTTACCGTAAACGAGAGACTTCTCTGGCACGGATGCAGTAATTTCCTCGAACGTGCCAATAACCTTGTGTCTTTGTCCCGGAGTTACCGGTTTAAATTTACGTACTGCCATTTTAAATTATTGTATATTGCTGTAAAAATCAATTGTGTCGCCCTCCCTTAGCGTAACGATTGCCTTCTTGAACGCACTCTTCTTGCCTCTGATAAGCCCGGCCTTCGTATAGCGGGCCATGCGCTTCCCGGCATAGCGAAGGGTGTTCACGCTGATTACCTTCACGTTGTAAAGGCTCTCAACCTCTTTCTTGATTTCAATCTTGTTGGCCTCAGGTCTCACGATGAAGCCATACCTGGGAGTTGCTTTCTTTGTGCGCTCCTCGCCACCTTTCGACTTCACCCTGTAAGTTCTGTCCACAGACGACTTTTCCGTGATTCTGGTCATCTTCTCAGTGACCAGAGGTTTTATGATAAATGCCATAGTCTAAAGTGCTCTTTATTTGTTTAAGATTCCGTCGATAGTCTTCAGGGACTCCTCTGTAACGACAAGAACATCCGCATTCAAGACATTGTATGTATTGAGATTGGATGCGAGCATTACCTTGGAGCGCTGCAAGTTGCGAGCCGACAAATATACGTTTTTATTTGCAGTTGGCAAAACAAAAAGGGATTTCTTGCCGTCGACTTTGAGATTTTTTGCAATATTTATGAACTCTTTGGTCTTGGGGGCTTCCATATTGAAATCCTCAACAACGACGATGGCGTTCTCCTGAGCCTTGTAAGAGAGTGCGCTCTTGCGCGCGAGAGCCTTCACTTTCTTGTTCAGCTTGAAGCGGTAGTCACGCGGCTTGGGGCCGAACACACGGCCTCCGCCAACGAGAAGAGGCGAGTTGATGTCGCCCCGGCGTGCGCCACCGCCGCCCTTCTGGCGGCCGAGCTTGCGTGTTGACCCGGAAACCTCGCTTCTTTCCTTAGCCTTGTGAGTGCCCTGGCGCTGGTTAGCCAAGAACTGCTTTACGTCAAGGTAAATGACGTGGTCGTTAGGTTCAATTCCGAAGACAGATTCGTTTAACGTAACCTTTCTTCCGGTCTCCTGACCATTGATATTTAATACGCTAATTTCCATTATTTCTCAATTAAAACGGTTGAACCATTACATCCGGCGACAGACCCCTTCACAAGAATGAGGTTGTGCTCCGGAATCACTTTTAACACTCGAAGGTTCTGGGTTGTCACGCGGTCGCCACCCATGTGGCCGCCCATTCTCATGCCCTTGAACACCTTTGCGGGGTATGAACAGGCACCGATAGAACCCGGCTTGCGGGCACGGTCATCCTGCCCGTGAGTGCTCTGGCCCACACCGCCGAAGCCATGACGCTTCATGACACCCTGGAAGCCCTTTCCCTTAGAGGTGCCAACCACATCGACAAAGTCGGTGCCGCTGAAGAGCTCCACTGTGATGGTGTCGCCGAGGTTATGCTCCTCGTCAAACTTGAACTCGGCCAAGTGGCGCTTGGGTGTTGTGCCCGCTTTCTTGAACACGCCCATCATTGGCTTGGTGGTGTTCTTCTCCTTGGCCTCGCCAAAGGCGAGCTGGAGAGCTGCGTAGCCGTCTTTCTCGACGGTCTTCACTTGGGTGACAACACAAGGACCAGCTTCGATAACAGTGCACGGCACATTCTTGCCGTCGGCACTGAAAACGGATGTCATTCCGATTTTTCTTCCTATTAATCCTGGCATTTCAATTGATTATTTAAAAAATTAAAGATTCATGTATTATAAAGCCCTGCCAAACAGTCACTACACCTTGATTTCGACCTCCACGCCGCTGGGCAGCTCAAGTTTCATCAGAGCGTCAACCGTCTTTGCGGTGGAGCTGTAGATGTCAATAAGGCGCTTGTAGTCGGACAGCTGGAACTGCTCGCGCGCCTTCTTGTTGACAAAGGTACTGCGGTTGACCGTATAGATACGCTTGTGCGTGGGAAGGGGGATGGGACCGCTGATGATGGCACCCGTGGCCTTGACGGCCTTCACGATTTTCTCTGCTGACTTGTCAACCAGTTTGTGGTCGTAGGACTTCAGCTTGATTCTGATTTTCTGACTCATGTCTTCTGTTTTGTTGTATGATTATTTAAGCGCAAGGTTAAAGAGGCGCGCCGCTTAAGAGTCATTCGCTAAGCGGCGCCCTCCTCTCACCCATTTTCTCGTATTGCGTTGGTTACACCAGGTCTGCGCGGCCCTTCACCTCCTCGAGCACAGCCTTTGCGATTGAGCTTGACAGCGGTGCGTGGTGGTCGTACTCCATCGAGCTTGTGGCGCGGCCCGAGGTGATGGTGCGGAGTGCGGTCACATAGCCGAACATTTCAGACAGGGGCACCATGGCCTTGATGACACGGGCGCCGCTGCGGGCCTCGTCCATGCCCTCAACCTGTCCGCGGCGCTTGTTCAGGTCGCCAATCACGTCACCCATGTTCTCCTCGGGCGTGATGACCTCAAGCTTCATGATAGGTTCCATGAGCACCGGCCCTGCCTTGACACAGGCGTTCTTGTAGGCGTTGGTTGCGGCAAGCTCGAACGAGAGCTGGTCGGAGTCTACCGGGTGGTAAGAGCCGTCAAGCAGCGTCACTTTCAGGCTGTCCATCGGATAGCCGCCGAGGACTCCGTTCTTCATGGCGTTTTCAAAGCCCTTCTGCACGGAGGGGATGAACTCCTTGGGGATGTTGCCGCCCTTTACCTCGTTGACAAACTGCAGGCCGCCTTCCTTGAAGTCCTCGTCCACGGGGCCGACATTGACGATGATGTCGGCGAACTTGCCGCGGCCGCCGCTCTGCTTCTTGTAAACCTCGCGGAGGTTCACGGTCTTGGTGATGGCCTCCTTGTAGTTCACCTGGGGCTTGCCCTGGTTGCACTCAACCTTGAACTCGCGCTTCAGGCGGTCGATGATGATGTCAAGGTGAAGCTCGCCCATACCCGAGATGATGGTCTGCCCGCTCTGCTCGTCTGTACGCACGGTAAACGTGGGGTCTTCCTCGGCCAGCTTGGCAAGGCCGTTGTCGAGCTTGGCGATGTCGGCCTGGCTCTTGGGCTCGACGGCGATAGAGATCACCGTGTCGGGGAAGGTCATTGACTCGAGCACAATCGGGTGGGCCTCGTCACACAGCGTGTCACCTGTACGGATATCCTTGAAGCCCACGCCTGCGCCGATGTCACCGGCATCGATAGACTCCATGGGGATCTCCTTGTTCGAGTTCATCTGGAACAGTCGGCTGATACGCTCCTTCTTGCCCGTGCGTGCGTTGAGCACGTAAGAGCCGGCGCACACCTTTCCTGAATAGACACGGAAGAACACCAGGCGGCCCATATAGGGGTCGGTGGCAATCTTGAACGCCAGCGCGGCTGTGGGGTCTGTCTCGCTTGGCTTGCGTGTCTCCTCCTCTTCAGTATCGGGGTTTGTGCCCACGATGCTGTCGATGTCCAGCGGTGAGGGCAGGAAGGCGCAAACGTAGTCAAGCAGCGGCTGAACGCCCTTGTTCTTGTAGGAAGACCCGCAGATCATAGGTGTGCAGGCCATGGACACCGTGCCCTTGCGGATGGCGGCGATAATCTCTGCCTGTGTGATTGAGCTGGGGTCGTCGAAATACTTCTCCATGAGTGCCTCGTCATACTCGGCTGCAGCCTCCAGCAGCTTGTTGCGCCACTCCTCGCACTCGTCCTTGAGGTCTGCGGGAATGTCGTCCTCCTCGTACTCGGCTCCCATGGTCTCATCGTGCCACAGGATGGCCTTCATCTTGATGAGGTCTACAACGCCCTTGAAGTTCTCCTCTGCGCCGATAGGCACCTGGAGCACCACGGGGTTGGCACCCAGGATATCCTTCATCTGCTGCACGGTCTCGAAGAAGTCGGCGCCCGAGCGGTCCATCTTGTTCACATAGCCGATGCGCGGCACGTTGTACTTGTCTGCCTGCCGCCACACGGTCTCGGACTGCGGCTGCACGCCGTCGGCTGCCGAATAGGTGGCCACAGCGCCGTCGAGCACGCGCAGCGAGCGCTCCACCTCGGCGGTAAAGTCAACGTGTCCCGGAGTGTCAATCAGGTTGATTTTGTACGTGTTGCCGTTCCACTTCCAGTTACAGGTGGTGGCAGCCGACGTGATAGTGATACCACGCTCCTGCTCCTGGGCCATCCAGTCCATGGTAGCGGCGCCCTCGTGCACCTCGCCAATCTTGTGCGTCTTTCCCGTATAGAACAGGATGCGCTCAGAGGTCGTTGTCTTACCGGCGTCGATATGCGCCATAATACCGATGTTACGGGTCAAATGTAAATCGCGGTTAGCCATTTTCTTATCTGCCTATTTATAATGATTAGAACCTGAAGTGAGCGAATGCGCGGTTAGCCTCGGCCATGCGGTGCATGTCCTCCTTGCGCTTGAAGGCGCCGCCCTGGCTGTTGAAGGCGTCCATAATCTCCGCTGCGAGCTTGTCGGCCATTGACTTGCCGCTGCGCTTGCGGGCGAAAGCAATCATGTTCTTCATGGAGATGCTCTCCTTGCGGTCGGGGCGTATCTCGGTAGGCACCTGGAACGTGGCTCCGCCGATGCGGCGGCTCTTCACCTCCACCTGCGGGGTGATGTTGTCAAGGGCAGTCTTCCAGATCTCGAGGGCAGACTTCTCCTCGTTACTCATCTTGGCCTTCACTGTGTCGAGTGCATGATAGAAAATCTCGTAGGAGACGGATTTCTTGCCGTCATACATCAAGTGGTTCACAAACTTGGAGACCTTCTGGTCGTTGAAGACGGGATCCGGAAGGATCACGCGCTTCTTTGGTTTTGCTTTTCTCATTTTGTTGATTACTGATTAAATTCTGCGTGGGGTTGCCTTTCTCTGTCCTTCAACGCCCTCACCCGGGCATTTACTCAACCTTTCGTAACACTTCTCCAGCAAAACTGTGATTTAAATTTTTCTTACCTCAAGCCATCTTGCAGCCTTCTCCGGCTGTTGTCATTTCTTGGCCTTAGGACGTTTTGCGCCATATTTCGAGCGGCGCTGCGTGCGGTTGGCCACGCCGGCGGTGTCCAAGGTGCCGCGCACGATGTGGTAGCGCACACCGGGAAGGTCCTTCACACGGCCTCCGCGCACCAGCACGATGCTGTGCTCCTGCAGGTTGTGGCCCTCTCCGGGGATGTAAGAGTTCACCTCTTTCTGGTTTGTCAAACGCACACGGGCAACTTTACGCATTGCCGAATTAGGTTTCTTCGGGGTTGTTGTGTACACACGGACGCAAACACCGCGGCGCTGGGGACATGCGTCCAAAGCGGGCGATTTGCTCTTGTCAACAAGCGCCGTTCTACCTTTTCTTACCAATTGTTGAATTGTAGGCATTGTTGTTAATTTTTAATTATTATATATTTTTATTTGTATTGTCGAACCAAACATACGGACACAATTGTCCATTTTGGGGTGCAAAGGTACGGAAAATAACTTTAACGGCCAAACATTAAAAATAACGCGAGATAAAAGACGCTCGCTTTTTATCGTTATATAGTTATTTTTAACATCTGTTTATATATTGGATTGGCGAGCCGCCTCAACCGAAGCGGTCGCCAAAAGGGTTCGAGGGGGCACGGTACGGCCGGTGGCCACAGCCCTCACCGGCATGAATGCAAAGGGGTCAGAGCTGCCATTCGCCGGCCCACTCGATAACGGGCACGCCCTCGTCAAACCGCACGGGCAGCCAGACATAGCGGGAGTCTTCCAGGTTCTCCGGCTTCCAGATGTCGGCCATGAAGACCAGCTGCCGCCCTACAGGAAGCACGTAGGTGCCCTGCGCGCCGAAGGTAATGTCGGCACGCGGCCCGCGGCACGGACTGGGATGCTCTGTCCACGGCCCCCACACCGAGGGGGCGGAGAACATGCGGGCCCTGTTTGGGGCCCATCCTGTGCAGCCGCTGGTAATCATCCAGTAGGTGTCGCCGTGGCGGAACAGTGTGGGGGCCTCGTTCTGCCCGCCGGGGGCCACACGGATGTAGCGGCCTGTGTGGGCTGTGTAGTCACCGGTAAGCTCGGCTATCTGGAGCGTAAGGTTTTCCTCGGACGAATAGATGTGGTAGGCCCTGCCGTCGGTGTCGACAAACACAGTCTGGTCGCGGGCCATCTGGCCGGCCGCCCCCATGCGGCTGGGGTGCAGTATGTCGCGCTTGACAAACAGTCCTTTCCTGACGGCATCCATCCACCCTGCTGTCCACCACCGGGCATAGTTGCGCGCGTCAAGGGTGTCAAGCACAGCGATGTCGGCAGGGGTGAACTCCAGGGGGTAGCGGCCGGGGTTGACGCGGCCCGACCTCAGGAAACGGTAGGGGCCTTCGGGGCGGTCGGCCACCGCCACACCATAGCGTGCCTCCTCGTAGCCCCTGCCTTTCAGCTCAAGATGAAACCACATCACGAACTTGCCTGTTGACGGACAGTATATCACCTTAGGGCGCTCCAGAGTGCAGCCACGCTCAAGGTCATGGCCGCGCTCGGCCGTCACGGCGAGGGCAACGCCGCGGTAGGTCCAGTCGGCAAGGTTCTTCGACGCATAGCAGTTCACGCCGACATGGGCCAGACTTGTTTTGGCCGACTTGTGCTCGCCAAACCAGTAGTAGGTTCCTTTGTAAGCCAGCACACCTCCTCCATGGGCGTTGATATGCACCCCGCGGTTGTCGGGCCAGACTGTGCCCGGGCGGAAAACACGCCGTGACGAGGCCGCCACTGTGACGGCACAGAGGGACAGGGACGCAAGGAGAAGCGTCCGGACGCGGTGCCCGCCCGACGGGGCGCGAAAAGAGGTCTTTGTCTTGGTCATACCACACCTATTATTAGATACAACGTTATGACGGCTGAGGCCTGCACGCTATGGGCATCGAGACTGTGCCCGGCTGTCACGCAGAGCCACGACGACCACCTATAAATGGCGTGTGCAGGTTGCGCACTCAGACGGCCCTCCTGCCCTGCCTCAAGGCGCCACGCCCTACGGGCTTCCTGCAGGCGGGCCTTTGCGACAACCACACAAAGATAAGGAAAAACAGTTGAAGAGCCAACACCCGGCTCGTGCAATGATGGTAAAAATCGTTAAAAAGCGGGTTTTCAAGCAACAAATACGGTCGGACAGGCGCGCAATACAGGCGGTTCTTCGTAACTTTGCAGCCGAATTTCGGAAAGTCCGATGCATTCGACGATGCCGACGTTGTGATTAAGGCGGAAAGCATGGGAAGGATGTAATTTCAAAAATCATTAATCAAAACAAACATCATGTACTTAGACCAAGCCAAAAAGCAAGAAATCTTTGGCCAGTATGGCAAGACGGCTACCGACACAGGTTCGGCCGAGAGCCAGATTGCACTGTTCTCCTACCGCATCTCCCACCTGACGGAGCACCTGAAGAAGAACCACAAGGATTTCAAGACCGCCCGCGCCCTGACCCAGCTGGTCGGCAAGCGCCGCGCCTTGCTTAACTATCTCTACGACCGCGACGTTAACCGTTACCGCGCCATCATCAAGGCGCTCGGTCTGAGAAAGTGACACATAAAGAAGCCCGCTTTTGGCGGGCTTCTTTATTTCTGAACGGCCCGCCATACGCCGGCAGCCCGCCCCATCCATGATGTTTCTTGATTTTCTGCACCGCCACGCCTCAGCCCGCCACACGGCCTGCCGCTTGGCGGAGCCATCGCCGGCCAAGCCGCAGGGAAGAGTGGCTAGTCTGTCAGGGCCGCCGGGGGCAGGCCGCCGAGTATTTCGTTCAGCGGCTTTGTCACGAAGTCACGCTCATACATCAGCGGGTGCGGGATGACAAGGCCAGGCTCGCTCACCCTCAGACTGCCATAGAGCAGGATGTCAATGTCAATGACACGGTCGCGGTAGTCGCCGCCGGCCGACTTTTCCGTGCGGCCCATGTCACGCTCTATACGCTGCGTGGCCTCAAGGAGCTGCCGCGGCGAGAGTGCGGTGCGCACGCTCACCGCCGCATTGACAAAAAGGTTGTCCGACCGGAATCCCCACGGCTCGGTGACATAGAGCGACGACAGCCGCCCGACCTGCCCCACCCGCTCGCCGAGCAGCTGCACGGCGCGGCGGACATTCTCCTCCCGGTTTCCAAGGTTTGTGCCCAGGCCCAGGTAAACCAGCGCGCTCAATCGTCGAGAATCAGCAGGGCGTCGCCGTAGCACCCGAACATATAGCCATTGTCAACGGCCTTGCCATAGGCTTCCATCACAAGGTCGTAGCCGCCGAAGGCGGCCGTTGTCATCAGCATGGTCGACTCCGGGTGGTAGAAATTGGCCACCATGCTGTTCACCATGCCAAAGTTATAGGGCGGAAAGATGAACTTGTTTGTCCACCCCTCGTACTCCTTCATAAACCCGTCGGTGCCCACCGCGGTCTCCGTGGCGCGCACCGTGCTCACGCCCACGGCGCACACGCTGTGGCCCGCGGCCTTGGCGCTGTTCACCTTTTCGCAGGCCTCGGCGGTGATATACATCTGTTCCGAGCTCATCTTGTGCTTGGTGAGGTCTTCCACCTCTATCGGCTCAAAGTTGCCCAGTCCGCAGTGTACGGTGACGAACGCCGAGCCGATGCCCCTGATTTCCATCAGCTTGAGCAGCTCGCGGCTGAAGTGGAGCCCCGTCGACGGAGCCGTCACCGCGCCCTCGTTGCGCGCGTAGATGGTCTGGAAGTTCTCCATGTCGTCCTTGGTGGCCGGGCGGCGGTCAATGATGTAGCGGGGAAGCGGGGCCTCGCCGAGGGCGAAGAGCTCGCGCTTGAACTCGTCGTGGTCGCAGTCGTAGAGGAAGCGGAGCGTGCGCCCGCGGCTTGTGGTGTTGTCAATCACCTCGGCGACCATGGGCCCGTCGGGGTCGAAGAAGAGCTTGTTGCCGATGCGTATCTTGCGCGCGGGCTCTACGAGCACGTCCCAAAGGCGCAGCTCCTCGTTGAGCTCGCGCAGCAGGAACACCTCGATCTTGGCGTCGGTCTTCTCCTTGGTGCCATACAGGCGCGCGGGGAACACCTTGGTGTCGTTGAAGACAAACACGTCGCCCTCGTCAAAATAGTTCACGATGTCACGGAAGGTGAGGTAGACGGGCTTTCCGCCCTCGTCGGTCATGTCGTTGCCGGCGGCGTCCTTGCGGCACATTTCGATGGTCTGGCTCTTGCGGTGCAACACCATCAGGCGGCACTCGTCGCGGCGGTAGACCTTGTCGACCGTGCCGTCAGGGTTTTCAAAGGCACGGAAAGCGGGCTCAAGGGCCACCTGGGCTTCAGGCAGCCTAAACTTGAACTGTGATAGTTTCATTATATATTCCTTTATTTCGCTCCGGCCCCGCCGCGGGCGGCGGGGCCGCTTGTTTATCAGTAGTTTTCGTCAAGCCACTGCGGGAAGTCGTCGAGCTTCACGCAGTCGTCAATGCTCACGCTGCCGAGCCGGGTGCGGCAGAGGGCGGTCAGGAAGGCGCCGCTGCCGAGCGCGCGCCCGATGTCGCGGGCCAGGGCGCGTATGTAGGTGCCTTTGCCGCACACCACACGGATGCCCATCTGCATGGCCTGGGGGTCAAAGTGGGTCAGCTCTATCTCGTCAATGCGCAGGGTCTTGGGCTTCAGGGCCACCTCCTGTCCGCCGCGCTTCAGCCGGTAGGCGCGGTCGCCGTTAACCTTGCAGGCCGAGTACTCGGGCGGCACCTGCCGGATTTCGCCGACAAACCGGGGCAGCGTGTCAAGGATGAGCTGCCGCGTAATGTGCGACGTGGGGTAAGTGGCGTCCACGGTGTGCTCGCGGTCAAAGCTTGGCGTGGTGGCCCCGAGCTGCAGCGTGGCCGTGTACTCCTTGGTGTGGTACTGCAGCCGCTCGATCTCCTTGGTCTTGCGCCCGGTGCAGAGTATCAGCACGCCGGTGGCCAGGGGGTCGAGCGTTCCGGCATGGCCGGTCTTCACCCTCTTCACCCCCACCTTCCTGGAGATGAGGTAGCGCACCCTGGCCAGCGCGCCGAAGCTCGACATGCGGTAGGGCTTGTTGAGGCAGATGATTTCGCCCTCGGTAAAGTTCATGCTCATTGTGCAGCGGCCGGCCGGTTAAAGCATGGAGCAGACGATGGTGACGGTGCCGGCAATGGCGCAGTAGATGCCAAAGTAGATGAGCTTGCCGCGCTTCACGATGTTGATCATCCACTTGCAGGCCAGGCAGCCCGACACAAAGGCGGCTACAAAGCCGACCGCGAGGGGCAGCGTGTCAATGCCTCCGAAGGCCTCCTCGCCCCTGAGCCCCTTGATGACGTCGAGCAGGGCCTCGCCCAGGATGGGCGGGATCACCATGAGAAACGAGAACTGGGCCAGCTTGTCCTTGCGGTTGCCCAGCAGCAGGCCGGTGGCGATGGTGCTGCCCGAGCGCGACAGGCCGGGCATCACGGCGCAGGCCTGCGCCAGCCCGATGATGAAGGCGTCGCGCAGGCTGATGCGCTCCTTCTGGCGCGGCTTGGCGTAGTAGGAGAAGGTGAGCAGCGCGGCGGTGAGCAGGAGCATCACGCCGACGATGAGCAGCCCGGAGCCGAAGACGGCCTCGACATAGTCCTTGAAAAACAGGCCCACCACTCCGACGGGAATCATCGACACCAGGATGTTGAGCATGTACTTGGTCTCGTCATTAAGCTCGAACTTGAACAGTCCGCGCACAAGCCACGCTATCTCGCTCCACAGCACCACGAAGGTGCTGAGTACGGTGGCCACGTGGACAGCCACGGTGAAGGCGAGGTTCTCGCCGCCCTCGATGCCAAATATGTAGGACCCGATGGCCAGGTGGCCGCTGCTGCTCACGGGGAGATACTCGGTGAGGCCCTGGACCAAGCCGAGCACAAGTGCCTCAATCCAGTTCATCCGCGCCGGTCTTTAAAGGTTTCTCCTCGCCGCTGGCGCTGCCTGCGGCACGGTCCTTGGGCTTGCGCGCCACAGCATAGATCATTGACACAAAGCCGGCGAGGCACACCACGGGCGCCACCTTGATGCGGCGCGCACTGAACACGTCGGGGTTGAAGGCGGTCTCCGTGGAGCCGCCGCCGCTCATCAGCACAAAGCCGACGACAACCACTGCCATGCCGATGGCCAGCAGGATGTAGTTGACACGGTCGAAAGCAAAATTTCTCTTGTCCATATCTGATAGTTGTTTGTTCGCTGTAGGGAGAACTAGATGTTGTACAGCTCGCCGGCGGTCATCCGCAGGAACCTGTTGACCGAGAAGAACGAGCAGAGCATGGTGATGGCTATGCCGAACACCACGACGGCGGCCCCGGTGACGGCCAGCTCGCGCCAGGTGATGACGAGCAGGATGGCCGGCTCGTAGCAGTAGAGTGCGTAGACACCGCCGCCGAGGATGGCGCAGGCGAAGACGGCGGCGGCCAGCCCCACCCACATGGCGCTGCGCATGAAGGGGCGGCGGATGAAGCCCCACGACGCGCCGACGAGCTTCATGGTGTGGATGAGGAAGCGGCGCGAGTACACGTTGAGCCGCACGGTGTTGCTCACCAGCGAGAACGACACGCACGTGAGCAGCACGGCGAGCACGAGCAGCACGGCATTGATTTTCTGGAGGTTGTCGTGCACCTTGTCCATTAGGTCTTCCTGGTAGGCCACATCGGTCACCCTGGGGTTGCGCCTCAGTTCGGCGGAAATCCAGCGCAGCGAGTCACGGTTCACGTAGTCGGCCTTGAGCTGCACCTCGAGGGTGGCCACAAAGGGGTTGAAGCCGAGGAACTCCGAGGGGTCGGCGCCCATGGCGGCCGTCTGCTCGCGCTTGGCCTGCTCCTTGCTGATGTAGTCGATGTTGCGGGTGTAGGGGCGGTGGTAGAGGTCGCGGCAGAGCAGGTGGGCCTGGTTCACCGACACGTTGTCGCCCAGCATCACGGTCACCGTGAGGTTCTCCTTGACATAGGCCGAGAGGTTGCGCGCCGTGAGCACGGAGAACACCACCATTCCCAACAAGACCAGCACAAGGGTGGTGCTGATGCACAATGTAACCACCTGCAAGCCGTAACGCCTGCGGGTGTTTCTGCGTTTCTTCGCCATTTCCTTTTGGATATAATCCTCCTAATTTCCTGCAAAGGAACAAAAAAAAAGGCGGACGCCCAACGCATTTAACAAGTATTAACCGCCATTGCAGCGTTTTTCCACCTTGCTTACAAGCCGGGCTGCACCTCGACAATAAAAATAAAAGGCAGTTTCACGCCCTTTTATTTTGTATTGTCTTCGGTTTGCACTACCTTTGGAGTCAGAAAAGAGCAAATGCCTATGAGCACTGTCATTTACCCGGCCCCAATCTTCGGGCCCATCCACAGCCGGAGGCTCGGCATCTCGCTGGGCATCAACCTGATGCCGGCCGACGGAAAGGTGTGTACGTTCGACTGCATCTACTGCGAGTGCGGCTTCAACGCCGACCGGAGGCCCACGCTGCCACGGCCCACGCGCGGCGAAGTGGCCGCCGCACTGGAGGCGAGGCTCAAGGAGATGGCTGCGCACGGGCCGCGCCCCGACGTGCTGACCTTCGCGGGCAACGGCGAGCCAACGGGGCACCCGCAATTTGCGGGGATTATCGGCGACACCGTGGCGCTGCGCGACCGCTACTGCCCCACGGCCAAGGTGAGCGTGCTGAGCAACGCCACCTGCATCGCGCGGCCCGAGGTGAGGGAGGCGCTGATGCGCGTTGACAACAACATACAGAAGCTCGACACGGTGAACCCCCACTATATAAACAAGGTGAACCGACCGGCTGGCCGCTACAGCGTGGAGGAGACCGTCGAGGGGCTCAAGGCCTTTGGCGGCCATGTCATCATACAGACCATGTTCATGAGGGGGAAGGCCTGGGGCGAGGACGTTTGCAACACCACCGACGAGTATGTCACCCCGTGGCTGGAGGCGCTGCGCGACATCGCGCCCCGGGGGGTGATGGTCTACACCGTTGACCGCGAGACCCCCGACCGCGAGCTGGCCAAGGCCACGCACGAGGAGCTGGACAGCATCCGCAGCCGGGTGGAGGCTCTGGGCATACCGTGCACCGCTTCATACTGAACCAATAACAAACACAACCGACTATGAGTAAATTAGTGATTGACAACTACGAGGAGTTCGCCGCCATGCTGGGCAAGCGGCTGGGCGAGTCCGACTATGTGGAACTGTCGCAGGAGCGCATCAACCTGTTTGCCGACGCCACGCTGGACCACCAGTGGATTCATGTGGACACGGAGCGCGCCAGGGAGGAGAGCCCCTTCAGGACGACAATCGCCCACGGATACCTCACGCTCTCGATGCTGCCCTACCTGTGGAACCAGATTATCGAGGTGAACAACCTGAAGATGATGGTCAACTACGGCATGGACAAGATGCGCTTCGGCCAGGCGGTGAAGTCGGGCGAGAGCATCCGGCTGGTGGCCGACCTCGCCGGCATCGCCAACCTGCGCGGCACAGTGAAGGCCGAAATCAAGTTCGCCATCGAAATCAAGGGGCAGAAGAAGAAGGCGCTCGAGGGCGTGGCCACGTTCCTCTACTATTTCAACTGAGCGGCGCCACACTGCCGGACGCACCGTCCCGGCTTGCCGAACGGCCACTCCCGGGCGGCGGAACGGCCCGGATGACACGGCGGAACGGTCTGTCTGGCCATGCAAAGCGGCCTGTATCGCAGTGCGATACAGGCCGCTTTGCATGGCCACTCAAAAGGTGGCGCCGGCGGGTGCCGGCCGGGCTGCCGGCTCAGGGGGCCGGACTGCCGCTTTCACCGCCCTGGGAAGGGGCCATCTGGAAGTCCTTCTTGCGCAGCACGAAGTCGCTTCCGAGGTATTTCTCACGCACTATCTCGTTGGCGGCAAGCTCCTCGGGGACGCCCTGGAACAGGATGCGGCCCTCGAACAGCAGGTAGGCGCGGTCGGTGATGCTCAGGGTCTCGTAAACATTGTGGTCGGTAATCAGGATGCCGATGTTGCGGTACTTCAGCTCCCACACAATCTTCTGGATGTCGCCCACGGCAATGGGGTCGACGCCGGCAAAGGGCTCGTCGAGCATGATGAACTTGGGGCTGATGGCCAGGCAGCGGGCTATCTCCGTGCGGCGGCGCTCGCCTCCCGACAGCTGGTCGCCCTTGTTCTTGCGCACCTTGCCCAGCCGGAACTCGGCAATGAGGCTTTCCAGCCGCCCGAGCTGCCAGGCGCGGGGCTTGCCTGTCATCTCGAGCACGGCCATGATGTTGTCCTCGACGCTCAGCTTGCGGAACACGCTGTTCTCCTGGGCCAGGTAGCCGATGCCCGCCCGGGCGCGCTTGTACACCGGATAGTCCGTGATGTCGAGGCCGTCAAGGAAGATGCGCCCGGCATTGGGCACTATCAGGCCCGTCGTCATGTAGAAGGAGGTGGTCTTGCCGGCACCGTTGGGACCGAGCAGCCCCACAATCTCGCCCTGGCGCACGTTGATGGACACGTTGTTCACCACGGTGCGCTTGCCGTACCTCTTCACCAGTCCCTCGGTGCGGAGGGTCATTCCGCCGGCCGCCACGGCCCCGGGCGCGCTGTTGCCTGTATCGCTCATAAGCATTGTTTGTGCTGCAAAAATACGAAAAATGCCGCTCATAAACGCCGCAAAGGCGAAAAACTATTGCGGGGATGCCAGTTTCATGCGCTTTTTGCTTAATTTTGCAGGAAAATCGACGACTGACTATGCTCATCCTCAAATGGCTTGACACACTGGGGCGCTACATCATCCTGATGGGCCGCACATTCTCGCGGCCCGAGCGCATGCGCATGTTCTTCAAGGAGTACATCAAGGAGATGGCGCAGCTGGGGGTCAACTCCATCGGCATCGTGCTGCTCATCTCGTTCTTCATCGGCGCGGTCATCTGCATCCAGATGAAGCTGAACATCCAGAGCCCGTGGATGCCGCGGTGGGTGACGGGCTACACCACGCGCGAGATCATGCTGCTGGAGTTCTCGTCGTCCATCATGTGCCTCATCCTGGCCGGCAAGGTGGGGTCGAACATCGCCTCTGAGATTGGCACCATGAGGGTGACCCAGCAGATTGACGCGCTGGACATCATGGGGGTGAACTCGGCCTGCTACCTCATCCTGCCGAAGATTCTCGGCATGATTACCATCATGCCCTTCCTGGTGGTGTTCTCCGCGGCCACGGGCACACTGGGCGCCTACGCCACAGCCTACGTGGGCCACGTGCTGGCGCCCGAGGACCTCACGCTGGGCCTTCAGCACGACTTCAACCAGTGGTTCATCTGGATGAGCATCATCAAGAGCACGGTGTTTGCCTTTATCATCTCAAGCGTGCCCTCGTTTTTCGGCTACACGGTCGAGGGGGGGTCGGTCAACGTGGGCAAGGCGTCGACCGACGCGGTGGTGAGCTCGAGCGTGCTCATCCTGTGCAGCGACGTGTTCCTAACCCAATTGCTATCATGATCGAAATCAAACACCTTTGCAAGTCGTTCGGCGACAAGGAAGTGCTGAAGGACGTATCGGCCGTGTTCGAGAGCGGGAAGACCAACCTCATCATCGGGCAGAGCGGAAGCGGAAAGACGGTGCTCATCAAGAACCTGGTGGGACTGCTCACGCCGACAAGCGGGCAGGTGCTCTACGACGGGCGCGACCTCGTGGGCATGACCAAGCGGGAGCGCATCATGCTGCGCCGCGAGATGGGGATGATTTTCCAGAGCGCGGCGCTGTTCGACTCGCTCACGGTGCTGGAGAACGTGATGTTCCCGCTGGACATGTTCTCGGCAATGAACCTGCGGGAGCGCACCCGGCGCGCGCAGACATGCATCGACCGCGTGAACCTGCGGGGGGCCGAGGCGAAATATCCGGGGGAGATTTCGGGCGGAATGCAGAAAAGGGTGGCCATAGCGCGCGCCATCGCGCTGAACCCGCAGTATCTCTTCTGCGACGAGCCTAACTCGGGCCTTGACCCGAAGACGTCGCTCGTCATCGACGACCTGCTGCACAGCATCACGCAGGAATACAACATCACGACCGTCATCAACACGCACGACATGAACTCGGTGATGGGCATCGGCGAGAACATCATCTTCATCTACCAGGGCGAGAAGGAATGGCAGGGGACGAGCAAGGACATCATGGGCTCGACCAACGAGAAGCTGACCGACTTCATCTTTGCAAGCGACTTGCTGAAAAGGATGAAGGCGGCGGAAATGGAAAAGGCAAGGAGGGCCGGCAAGCAGGCCTGAGCACCCGGACAGACTCACTTCATGCGCCACTGGCCGGGCGACCGCTCGGCCATGGGCACGACAATCTCCTCTTTTGTGCTGTCGGCATAGCACAGCACAAGAAAGGCGTTCACGCCGCGTGCCGCGCTGTCAGCCACGGCCCGGGCCAGCCTCACCTCGCACACGCCGCCGTGGGCGCCACGCAGCCGGGCTGCAAGCTGGCGCGCGCTGACATGAAGCTGCTCGCGATAGGCGGCCGGCAGACTGTCGAAGCCGTGTATGCCGGCAGCGAACAGGCCGCAGCGCCCGGCAAGCAGGTGGCCGTAATAGGCCTTGGCCTGCCGGCCGGCAATGTCCTCGGGCCGGGGCTCCTCCTTGCAGGAGAAGGCCAGGCTGAGGGCGAGAAGGGTGGCCAGCGGAAGCAGTCGCATCACTTCTGGCGGATAAAGATGTTGATGGGAGTGCCCGTGAGACGCCAGTTCTCGCGGATTTTGTTCTCAAGGAACCGGCGGTAGGGCTCCTTGACATACTGCGGGAGGTTGGCGTAGAACACGAACGAGGGTATCTGGGTGTTGGGCAGCTGCGACACATACTTGATTTTGATGTACTTTCCCTTGATGGATGGTGGCGGGAAAGCCTCGATGAGCGGCAGCAGCGCCTCGTTGAGCTTGGAGGTGCCTATCCTGGCCTTGCGGCTGAGATAGGCTTCCTTGGCCGCCTCAAGCACCTTGAAGATGCGCTGCTTGGTGAGCGCGGAGGCAAAGATGACGGAGAAGTCGACAAAGGGAGACAGCCGGCTGCGGATGGCCTGGGTGAAGGTGCTGATGGTCTTCTGCGTCTTGTCCTCCACCAGGTCCCACTTGTTCACCACCACGACAAGGCTCTTGTTGTTGCGCTGGATGAGCTGGAAGATGTTGAGGTCCTGGGCCTCGATGCCGCGCGTGGCATCAATCATGAGGATGCACACGTCGCTGTTCTCGATGGAGCGGATGGCGCGCATCACGCTGTAAAACTCCAGGTTCTCGGTCACCTTGTTCTTCCGGCGGATGCCGGCGGTGTCAACCAGGTAGAAGTCGAAGCCGAACTTGTCGTAACGGGTGTAGATGCTGTCGCGCGTGGTGCCGGCAATCTCGGTCACAATGTTGCGGTCCTCGCCGATAAAGGCGTTGACAAGGCTGCTCTTGCCGGCATTGGGGCGGCCCACGACGGCGAAGCGCGGAATGCCCTCCTCAAGGCTCTCGCCACTGTCGGCGCTGAGCTTGGACAGCACGAGGTCGAGCAGGTCGCCCGTGCCGCTGCCGGTGGCGGCGCTCACGCAGATGGGGTCGCCGAGGCCGAGGCGGTAGAAATCCGCAGCATAATACTGCATGTCGTTGGTGTCGGCCTTGTTGGCCACCAGGATTACGGGCAGCTTGGAGCGCCGCAGTATCTGCGCCACGTCCATGTCGAGGTCGGTCACGCCATTGGCCACGTCGACAAGGAAGAGCACGAGGTCGGCCTCCTCGGTGGCGATGACCACCTGCTTGCGAATCTCTTCCTCGAAGATGTCGTCGGAGTTGACCACCCATCCGCCAGTGTCGACCACGGAGAACTCGCGCCCGCACCACTCGCACTTGCCATACTGGCGGTCACGGGTGGTGCCGGCCTCGTCGCTGACGATGGCGCTGCGGGTCTTGGTCAGGCGGTTGAACAGGGTTGACTTGCCCACGTTGGGGCGGCCTACTATCGCTACTAATGCCATAAGTTGATTGTTCTTGTTACTGTTTGTGATAATTGGATGAAGGTGGTGGTGGGCGGGGCCGCCGGCCCCCCGTCAGCCGGGATTGTAGCCGAAGCTGTCGAGCTCCTTGTCGGAACTGCGCCAGTCCTTGTCTACCTTGACAAATGTCTCCAGGTAGATGTGCTTGCCGAAGAAGCGCTCGAGCGCCCTGCGGCTCTCGGTGCTCACGCGCTTGAGGGCCACGCCCCGGTGGCCGATGATGATGCCCTTCTGCGAGTCGCGCTCCACATAGATGACGGCATTGATGCGGATAAGGGTTGCCGTTTCCTTAAACTGCTCCACGCGCACCTCGACAGAATAGGGTATCTCCTTGTCATAGTAGAGCAGGATTTTCTCGCGGATAATCTCGCTGACAAAGAAGCGCGCGGGCTTGTCGGTGAGCTGGTCCTTGTCGAAATAGGGGGGGCTGCCGGGCAGGAGTTCCTCTATGCGCTTCAGCAGCATGCCAGTGCCAAACTTGTTGGCGGCTGAGATGGGAAGGATTTCCGCGCCGGGCAGCAGCGTGTGCCATCGCTCCACGATGTCGCCCAGGGTCTTCTGGTCGGTGAGGTCAATCTTGTTGATGAGCAGCAGCACCGGGACGGTCATCCTTGACACCTTGTCAAGGAAGTCGCGGTTCTTCTCGGGATTCTCTACCACATCGGTGACATAGAGCAGGACATCGGCATCTTGCAGAGCCGACTCTGAAAAGGCCAGCATCGACTCCTGCAGCTTGTAGTTGGGCCTGAGCACGCCGGGGGTGTCAGAGAACACAATCTGCGCGCCGGGCGTGTTCACAATGCCCATGATGCGGTGACGCGTGGTCTGCGCCTTGAACGTGGCTATGCTGATGCGCTCGCCAACAAGCTGGTTCATCAGCGTCGACTTGCCTACGTTGGGGTTGCCCACGATATTTACAAATCCTGCTTTATGCATAATAGAAGATATCTTATGCAAAGATAAGCCTTTTTGTGTAAATAATCAAGAAAGTGCCACTTTTATTTTCCTCATGACGGCCTTCTCACGGCCTTTCAACCCAGATCGTCCGTCGGGTTTCGTCCCAGGTTGTGCTGTTTGTTTCGGATTCCGGGTTGCGCTGTTTGTCTCGAATCGCTGGCCGTGCTGTTTGTCTCGAACAGCAAGTGCCGCCAGGGTCTCACCCTAGCGGGCTATGGGGAGAAGACACTGACGGCAAAAAAAATCCGCCCTCCCGTTTGCGGGAGGGCGGAAAGACAGTTCTAAGGAACAGCCGCTTGCACAATCTGCGATGCCGACAGCGGCTTACTTCACCGGAGTGGCTGAGTCTTTTCCGTCATAGGCCCACTTGTAGTAGGCTGCCCCATGGACAAAGCCGGCACCGAAGGCGGTGAGAATCAGGTTGTCACCTTTCTTCAGCTTGCCCTCGTTCTCCCAGAGGGCAAGGGGAATGGTGGCGGCACTGGTGTTGCCAAAATGCTGGATGTTCACCATGACGTGGTCCATGGGCAGGTCAAGACGCTTGGCCACGGCCTCGATAATACGCATGTTGGCCTGGTGAGGCACGACATAGGCGATATTGTTCTTGTCAAGATGGTTGCGCCCGGCTATCAGCGCACAGTCGTCACTCATGTTCGTCACCGCATAGCGGAACACCGTGCGGCCCTCCTGGTAGAGATAGTGCAGACGGTGGTCGACGGTGAAGTGAGAGGGGGGGCACACCGAGCCGCCGGCTTTCAGATGGAGAAAGGGCAGGCCCTTGCCGTCGGTACGGAGGTAGGAATCCATCAGACCCACATTCGGCTCTGTTGTGGCCTCAAGCAGCACCGCTGCCGCGCCATCGCCAAACAGGGCGCAGGTGCTGCGGTCCTTGTAGTCAACCACGGAGGACATCTTGTCAGCGCCGATGACAATAATCTTCTTGTAACGTCCGCACTGAATCATTGCGGCAGCCGTGTCAAGGGTGTAGAGGAATCCACAGCAAGCGGCCCAGTAGTCGAACGCAAAGGCGTTTTTCAGGCCCAGCTTTCCCAATACGATTGAGGCTGTGGACGGAAACTTGTAATCAGCGGTCGAGGTAGTAACGATCAGGGCATCAATCGTGTCAGGGTCCACGCCGGTTTTCTTCAGCAACTGCTTGGCGGCCTTGCGCGCCATATATGACGTTCCAAGGCCCTCCTCGGTAAGTATGCGGCGCTCCTTGATGCCTACACGCGTCATAATCCACTCATCATTGGTGTCAACCATTCTCGACAGCTCATCGTTGGTGAGCACATAGTCGGGGACGTAGCCACCTACACCGGTGATTATCGCGTTGATCTTTTCCATTATTCAGCAACCTCGTCCTTTACGATAGCAACCTTGCCTCTGTAATAGCCGCAGGTGGGGCATACCGTGTGGTAAACGTAGTAGGCTCCACAGTTAGGGCAAACGGCCAGCGTGGGGGCTACGGCCTTGTCGTGAGTTCTTCTTTTGAGTGTACGAGTCTTCGACTGTCTTCTTTTAGGATGTGCCATAATTCTTTAAAAATTTAATCTTTTGTTTCTTTAAGTTTCAACAATTCACTCCAGCGCGGGTCCATAGCCGGCTGGCGCCCACCATCGCCACTTCGGGTGGCTGAATGCTCTTCCAGCATTTGTATCATCGCACGGTTGCATTTACCAGGTGCATGAACGTGCTTGATGGGGATGCCCAGGACTACAAACTGATAAATGAACCAAGCCAGGTTGAGTGTGCCTGAGCTCTCGTCAACCGTAACCAGGTCATCATCCTCCGCGTATCCGTCTCCTAATTTGGCAAATAGCCGTGCCGACGTGTCTATCCCCTGCTCCATCTCATCGAGGCAGCGGTCACACGCCACGGCCACCTGGCCTGAAATGTGGAAGCTCAAGTCAAAACAGCGGTCTGCCGTCTTGTGGATATCCAAGGCTACCGTCACGCTGCCCTTGCTCACTTCGGCTCCCTCCAACGACGAGAAATAGTCATCGGCAAGGCTGAAGACCAGGTGTGTGTCATCTGCCTTCAGCGCTTTAAGGTCTATATTCAGCGAGTCAGAACTACACATTTCGGGGTGCAAAGTTACAAATATTTTTCCTATAACGGCAATAAAGACCTTGATTTTTACTCTTTTACATACACACAAGCGGCAAAAGCAGCATGAATGTCGGCACACATGGTCACTTTTTCAGCTCGATTCTGAATACGGTGCCTTTGCCAAGTTCAGAACTCTTCACATATATCCGTCCCTTGTGGTAGTCGTCCACAATGCGCTTGGCCAGCGAGAGGCCGAGTCCCCAGCCTCTCTTTTTGGTTGTAAAGCCGGGTTTGAACACATTGTTTACGTCCTTCTTGGGTATTCCCTTGCCGGTGTCTCTCACCTCAACAACCACAAGTCCGTTCTGCTCGTGAAGTGTAAGCCAGATGTCTCCGCGGCCCTCCATAGCGTCAACAGCGTTCTTGCACAGGTTTTCAACCACCCACTCAAAGAGCGAGGCATTCATCTTCACCATCACACGGTAGGCCGGAAAGTTCATGTGAATGGTAACCTTCGAGGAAGTACGCCTGTCTATGTAGTCAACGACCCTGAACAGCACATCGTTCATGCAGTCTTCAACCGGCTCAGGCAAAGAGCCTATCTTCGAGAAACGCTCTGCAATGCGCTCGAGACGCTTCACATCCTTGTCCATCTCGGGAATCAGCGCATCATCGGGATAATTTTCCTTTAGAATCTCAACCCAAGCCATCAGGCTTGATATGGGGGTGCCCAGCTGGTGTGCCGTCTCCTTAGAAAGGCCGACCCACACCTTGTTCTGTTCTGCCCTCTTCGAGGAAAGCAAGGCAAAGATAGCCACCACCAGGAATACCATGACTGCACCAAGCTGCACATAGGGGTAGGAGGCAAGGCGACGCAACATCAGTGACTCGTCATAGCAAACAAGCTGGTAGTCGTTGGGGGCCTTGGCGCCAGGCTTGCCAAGGTCAATACGGATAAAACGTCCGGACTGTTCCATCCGGACGGCTGCGGCATGAAGAAATCGTACGGAATCAGCTGCATTGTCAGCAGAGATGTCCACATTGCGATAGTCCATCACCTTACCGTTAGCATCCAAAACGATAACAGGAATGGTGTTGTTACCCTGGATAACGCTCAAGGCAAGCGAGAGGTCAGTGTTCTCGTCGGCATTGTTGAGCGCATTGAGGGCCTGCACCCAAACCTCCATACGGGTGCGCTCCTCATCTGAAAGGTCTTTCACCAAAAAGTGGGAGACAAGCAAGGACACAACAGCAATGGCCAAGGCGGTCACCACAAGCACAATTTTCACTTGACGAACACGGTCAGTCCATTGCATAATACAAAACAATATACAAATAAATCAAGAATACATGCACACAGTAAACTCTAAATGACAGGCACCGAGCAAGCTAAGAGCCATAAAAGTGCGCAAGCAAGCTATGTGATGAAAACGTATGGATTGCTAAAAACACAACAATATCATTTGATTCCAAGTAATCAACTAAGTTACAGCACAGACAAATGCACAAACTAAAAAAGAGGGTTGCCGTCCCCCATGGCCTTTGGGCGTGGCGCTTGCGCGCCGCCTGGGGCGAGGGGAGACGGCAACCCGTCGGCGTAATGGAAAAGAGGCGGCCTCCTACTCTCCCGCATTG